>FUFK010047149.1_pt1 | contig 20853 bp, 17 predicted proteins | sample 1021851 | NCBI WGS metagenome assembly FUFK01 (sample SAMEA51879418, study PRJEB19060) | metagenome
ATGCTCTAATCAACGCAGAAGAATTAGGCATCACATCAGCGAACGTTGACGATATGAAAGCTGACTCTCCAAACCCCAGCGTTGCTAGAATTGTTGGAAGCGAAGGTGAAACAGGACCAAGTCTAGGTTTATCCCAAGACTGGGCTTACACAGCCATTAAGCAAGTGGGTAATTATGGTGAGATTTATGAGAGAACCGTTGAGCCCCTTGGAATTCCAAGAGCAGGTTCAGTTAATGACCTTTGGACCCGCGGTGGCATTTTATATGCTCCACCTGTAAGATAACTTTAATTATATTAAAGCCGACAGGTTTGACCTGTCGGCTTTATGTGAGTAAGAAAATTGACTAAGGTTAAGTTACCAATACATAGAAATCCAAAATTTCGCGCTCTGTTGGTCCAAGTTTTCGTATTATCAATAGTTGTTTTTGGTATTTTTTCCATTTACGAAACAACCGTGTTTAACTTACAGGAACGCGGCATAAAAACTAGTTCAAATTTTTTTGATGAAGTAGCTCCGTTCAAGGTAGGATTTAGTCCGTTCCTCAATTTTGAACTTGGTAAAACAACTTACATAGAAGTATTTTATATTGGCATACTGAACACTTTATTGGTTGCTTTACTTGGGATTTTTGCTGCAACTATATTGGGCTTTATTATCGGCATATTAAGGCTTTCACCCAATTGGATTGCCTCAAAGATGTCCCTCATTTACATAGAGATCTTTAGAAATGTCCCTCTATTATTACAGATAATGTTCTGGAACTTTGCAGTTTTTCTTGCATTTCTTCCACCACCAAAAAAATCCATAGAAATAGGTTTGTTTTATTTGAATAGTAGAGGTTTACATTCACCCTTACCGTTTATCGAAGATAATTATAATTTTACAATATGGATTTTTGTTTTAACCATAGCAGCATTATCCGGATTCATTTTTTCTAAGTGGGCTAAAAAGAAATTTGAACTTACTGGTATAGCATTACCGGTAAAAACAATAAATATCTTATCCTTTTTGGCAATTGCTGTTTGCAGTTATATTTTTCTTCGTGGGCCGCTCGGTTTTGACATACCAATACTGGGAAAATTTAATTTCAAAGGCGGTGGTCAAATCCCATTACCCTTATTCTCCCTTTGGTTCGCTTTAACTATTTATACCTCTGCATTTATAGCAGAAAATGTTCGTGCTGGTATATCCTCCGTTTCTAAAGGACAGCTTGAAGCATCTCGCTCTCTTGGTTTGAAACGCTCGCAAATGATCAATATGATAATTATTCCTCAGGCTATGCGTGTAATTATACCCCCCACAATAAGTCAGTTTCTAAATCTAACAAAAAATTCTTCTTTAGCAGTTGCCGTTGGTTATGAAGAAATAGTCGCTGTTTGGGCAGGCATCTCATTAAATCAAACTGGCCAAGCCTTAATCATTATAGCAATGACAATCATCGTTTACGAATGTATGAGCTTATTCACTTCATTTATTCTGAATATTTACAATCGAAGAATACAGATAACAGAGCGTTAGAAAAATGGCGGAAACTTTATCTAAATTTCAAAAAATTCCTGATAGAGAACCACCGAGCTCAACAGTTGGCATGCTCGCATGGATTCGGATAAATTTGTTTGGGACAACAACTAATACTATTACCACTCTACTGTTCTTATACCTAATTTATTTATTTTTACCTCCATTTTTAGATTGGGCTATTTTTAACGCAAACATTTCCGGGAATGATAGAAGTGTTTGCGATGAGAATAAATCTGGAGCCTGCTGGACATTCGTAAAAGTCCGTTTTGAACAACTTTTATTTGGCTTATATTTTGCTACTAACCCAGACCAAATATGGCGACCTATTACAGCATTTTTAACGTTTGGTATTATTTTGACGCCTCTTTTATTTGAGAAAACTCCGTTCAAAAAGTGGCTATTGTTTATATTACTCACGGCTTATCCTGTTTTCTTTATTTTCATAGTATACGGGGGTGCTTTCGGTATTCCTGTATCTGATACGGGCCAATGGGGTGGTTTTTTATTAACCTTTGCACTCGCCTTTGTTGGAATCGTATTAGCTCTTCCTTTGGGTGTCTTGCTTGCATTAGGACGAAGGTCTCAAATGCCGGTAATACGAGCATTAAGTGTTACCTACATAGAATTTTGGCGCGGAACTCCCTTAATAACAATCCTTTTTATGGCGTCTGTAATGTTACCACTGTTTTTTCCATCAGGCGTTGATTTCGACAAGGTTGTGAGGGCTATGATTGGAATTACACTATTTCAATCAGCATATACAGCAGAAGCAGTGCGAGGAGGTTTGCAAGCCATTGACAAAGGTCAAACAGAGGCTTCTATGGCTCTTGGCCTTGGTTACTGGAGAAGAACTATCTTTATTATATTGCCTCAAGCCCTAAAAATTTCTATACCATCAATAGTTAATACGTTCATAGCACTCTTCAAGGACACTTCATTAGTATCGATTATAGGATTGCTTGACCTACTAAAGATGTCCCAATCTGCTTCTAGATCACTTGAATGGAACGGCTATGATATAGAGGGTTATCTATTCGCAGGGTTTGTATTCTGGGCTTGTTGTTACGGAATGTCCAGTTATAGTCAAAAGTTAGAAAGAAAACTCGACACTGAAGGGAGAACAGAATGACTAGTGCATCTGTATCTAAAAAATCTACTAAAAATGAAAATTATCCAATAATTACAATTAATAAACTGAATAAATGGTATGGTAAGTTTCATGTTTTAAAAGATATTGACCTTGAAGTTAATAAAACCGAAAAAATTGTGATTTGCGGTCCATCTGGCTCAGGCAAATCTACGCTGATTAGATGCATCAATCGTTTAGAGGTTCACCAAGAGGGTAGCATTATAGTCGATGGAACAGAATTAACGGATGATGTTAAACAAATAAATGAAATAAGAAGTGACGTAGGAATGGTATTTCAGCATTTCAACTTATTTCCCCACCTCACNGTTTTAGAAAATTGNACANTAGCCCCTATTTGGGTTCGNAANAAATCAAAATTGGAAGCCGATGAANTNGCGATGGAGCTNTTAACNAAAGTAANAATTCCAGACCAAGCTAAGAAGTACCCAGGNCAACTTTCTGGNGGTCAGCAACAGCGNGTAGCAATTGCACGAGCACTTTGCATGCAACCAAGNGTAATGTTATTNGATGAACCAACGTCNGCACTTGACCCNGAAATGATTAAAGAAGTTNTAGANACTATGATTGAGTTGGCTGAATCAGGAATGACAATGCTAGTAGTAACCCATGAAATGGGTTTCGCAAACAAAGTTGCAGATAGAGTGATTTTTATGGATGAAGGGCAGATTGTAGAGCAGAATGACCCCAAAAACTTTTTTAACAATCCTAAATCCGATAGAACAAAGTTATTTCTAAGCCAAATACTTAATCATTAAAAAAAAATTTTTACAAATTAGTAAATTATAAAAAAAATATTAAACTAAAAAGAGAGATTACGTATTTTTTTAAAAAGTACTTGTCTGTTTAATCATAAATTTCTTATTTTCTTATCGTTCTTTAAAAAAAAGCAATTACACTGTTGCCAAGCAATTCTCTATCTTGCTAGGTTGAAAGAGTTAAAATCTAAAAGTTCTAGGAGGAACAAATGAATAAAATTTTAAAAGGTGCTGTGGTTTCTATCGCTAGCGTCTTTATAGCTGGTTCAGCATTCGCTGGTGGCCATGACTCCTGTGGTGATATCACCATCGCAGAAATGGATTGGGCTTCAGCAGAATTTATGGCCAATGTTGACAAAATTATATTGGAAGAAGGTTACGGTTGTAATGTCGAACTTGTACCGGGCGCAACAATGACTACTTTTGCTTCAATGGACACAAAAGGTGTGCCAGATGTAGCACCAGAGCTTTGGGCTAACGCAGTTCAAACACCATTAGCAAAAGCAGAGTCAGAGGGTCGTCTTTTCATGCTAAACGGTGCGCCAATCACAGGTGCCGGTGAAGGCTGGATGATAAGTACCACAGCTATGGAGGAAAATGGTTTAACAACCCTAGACGATGTATTAGCTAGGCCTGACTTATTTCCACACCCTGAAGACTCATCAAAAGGTGGTATTGTGACATGTCCTTCAGGATGGGGATGCCAAATTGCAACAAATCAATTATTCAAAGCTTTNGATATGGAAGCAAAAGGATGGATGTTAATTGATTCTGGTTCATCTGCTGGCTTAGATGGTTCTATTCAAAAAGCAATCACTCGAGGTGAGAACTGGTTTGGATATTATTGGGGACCAACTGTGTTAGCTGCACAGGGAGGTCTATCCTTGCTTGACATGGGACCATTTGGTGGTAACGATAACTGGGATAACTGCTTAATGGACCCAGAGTGTCAAGATCCACAGCCATCTGGTTGGGTTGTATCAGAGGTAACATCTGTTGTAGCTGCCAATTTTATCGAAAATGGTCCAAAAGCTGGTAAAGCATACATAGAGAAGAGAANNTTTCCCTCAGATGTAATGATGGAAATGCTAGTTTGGATGGCAGAAAACCAGGCTAGTGGCGAAGATACTGCCTATGAGTTTTTGGAGAGACATCCAGATGTTTGGTCTCAATGGGTAACGCCTCAAGGTGCTGCGCTTATAAAAAGAGCACTTTAGTTAAATATAAAACTAAAAATGGGCCATTATTATGGCCCATTTCTTTATTAGGGAGAAGAAATTGAGCTTTTTCGTCGAATTTCCCAAAATGGGTAGAGCTGATTTAAGAGACTTTAAAAAAGGTATTGATGAAAGCTTCAAAGATTTTACTCGGGAATACGGAGAAGCTATTGAACATTTTTTTGACCCACTTTTGTATTTTTTAGTTTGGCTGGAAAAGTTGTTTTTAAATACGCCTTGGCCAATAATTATGGTTGCAATCGCTGTTTTAGTTTATTTTGGTTCAAGAAGTTTAAAACTTACGATTGGAGCGGTACTGGCTTTCTTAGTCATTGGATATTTAGATATGTGGGAAGATACCATGGCAACCCTGGCTATTATCTCGGTAGCTACTATCGTTTGCATAAGTGTTGGAATCCCAATTGGTATTTTGATGGCCCGTTCAAATAGGGCACAAACATTAATTACCCCGATATTGGATGTTATGCAGACAATACCAAGTTTTGTATACTTAATACCTGTAGTAATGCTTCTTGGTATTGGAAAAGTCCCAGGCTTATTGGCTGTTTGCATATATGCTATTCCTCCAATTGTGCGTCTTACAAATCTAGGAATTAGATTAGTTGATAAAGACGTAATGGAAGCATCTGAAGCATTTGGAGCAAGCTACAGTCAAAAATTATTAGGTGTTCAAATTCCATTGGCTTTGCCCAATATATTTGCAGGTGTGAATCAAACAATAATGATGGCCCTATCAATGGTAGTAATTGCATCAATGATTGGCGTTAAAGGTCTGGGGGTCCCCGTTTTAAGGGCGATATCTAACCAGTATTTAGCTTTAGGCGTTATGAACGGTCTTGCTATTGTTGTTTTGGCAATTTTGTTTGATAGAGTTTCTCAAAAATTTGGAAAACGTCTTCAAGCCCATACTGAGAGCATGAAATAATGTCAGATACGAAAGTAGCTATAAAAGATTTATATAAAATATTTGGTTCTAATCCTTCCTCCATGATTGATAAGGTTAAGNATGGCATATCAAAGTCTGNTTTGTTAGAAAAATATGGTCATGTTTTAGGCCTAGATAACGTGAATATTGAAGTCAAAAAAAGTCAATTACAGGTAATAATGGGGCTCTCTGGTTCTGGCAAATCTACTCTAATTAGGCACATTAATCGACTCATAGAGCCTACATCTGGTTCGATAGTTGTAGATGGCGAGGATATTTTGTCTATGAACCAGACCGAACTTCGAAATTTTAGAAGAAGTAAAGCTAGTATGGTGTTCCAAAAATTTGGATTATTACCGCATAGAAAGATCATAGAAAATGTAAGTTATGGACTTACAATACAGGGTATAAATAAAAAAGAGGCTTACGAGAAATCTAACCAATGGATTGAAAGTGTGGGCTTAAATGGATTTGAAAATCATTATCCAGCTCAACTTTCAGGGGGTATGCAACAACGTGTTGGCTTAGCACGTGCATTAGCAACAGATGCTGACATTTTGCTTATGGACGAGGCCTTTTCAGCTCTAGACCCGCTAATTAGGTCTGATATGCAAGACGTATTATTGTCACTTCAAGAAAAATTACATAAAACAATTATATTTATTACGCATGATTTAGATGAAGCTCTAAAACTCGGGGACAATATTGCTATTTTAAGAGACGGTGCTGTCATTCAATCTGGGACTGCCGAGGACATAATTTTACACCCTGCAGATGATTATGTGACGGATTTCATAAAGGATATTAATAAAGCAAGAGTTTTAAAGGTTAGTTCTGTAATGAACAATGAAAAATCAATCAAAGGGCCAGAAATACAGGATAACGTTATTATAGAAGACGCCTTGCAAACAGTATCTAAATCTGGTTCTAATGGTGCTATTGTTATTAAAGATGGAAAAAAAATTGGAACGGTCTCTCTTACGGANATGATAATGGCGATTGCCCGTTCCACTAAAAATACTGATAGCGATACTGTCTATAGGTAGTTGTTGTTTAATTTAAAAATCACAAAACCCAATATAACTGCAAAGATTTTTCCTTTTGCACTTAGTGTCTGGATTCGTAAAAAGTGACTGGTCCAGCTGTAGTTATTCATCCTGAGGTAAGAAAATTACCCACAAGTCGTAGCTCAGAAGCCCTATTAATAGAGGCTTGTGGTCTAGCTGAAGCAATTCAGCTTGAAGTAATCTATTCAGAGGTTGTAAAATTATACGCTCCAAAAGCAAATACATATCTTGGAGCTGGCTTTATTGAATTATTGAAAAAAAAGCTAGTTGCAGAGAGTATTGCCCCTATTATCATTGTTGATTGCACTTTGAGTCCAGTTCAGCAAAGAAATTTAGAGGAAATTCTGAACTGCAAGGTGATTGATAGAACAGCTTTGATTTTGGAGATTTTTGGAGCACGAGCTAATACACATGCTGGAAGGCTACAAGTGGAATTAGCATCCCTCACCTTTCAGCGCTCACGCTTGGTTAGAAGTTGGACTCATCTTGAGAGACAAAGAGGTGGAAGCGGTTTTCTGGGTGGGCCTGGTGAAAGACAAATCGAACTTGACCGAAGAATGCTATTAGAACGCGTATTGAAAATTAAAGAAGAGTTACGAGAAGTTGAGAGAACAAGAGACATTCAGCGTTCTAATCGAAGCCGCACTGAAACACCCACGATTGCACTAGTTGGGTATACAAATGCAGGAAAGTCTACCTTATTCAATTCACTAACCTTTGCAAAAGTTATGGCGAAAGATATGTTATTCGCAACACTTGACCCAACAATAAGAATTGCAGCAATCCCATCAGGTCAAAAGATTATTCTTGCAGATACTGTTGGCTTTATTAGTGAACTACCAACAGAGCTGATTGAGGCCTTCAAAAGTACACTTGAAGAAGTAACGCAAGCTAATTTTTTGTTGCATGTTCATGACGCCTCCTCACAATTTCTTGAAGAAGAAGAAGAGGATGTAAATAAAATACTGTCTGAACTTGGTATATNTANCGATATCTTATCAAAAAAAGTTATTCATGTTTTAAATAAATCTGATTTAATTTCTGCAGATAGAAGAGAAGAATTAGAACATATGTATCCAAATTCTGCTTTTATTTCTGCAATTTCACATAAAAATTTTGAAAACTTATTTGAATTAATTGAAGATAAAATTAACCATGATACAGCAATTTATACCTTCAAATTATCTTCTGTTTTTGGTGATGCACGGGCTTATCTTTATGAAAATGGCATTGTACAGGAATCTTCCTTTGATGAAACCGGTTTTGAAAGTTTAACAGTAAGACTATCTTCTTCAAATTACAAACGCTTCAATTCTCGCTGGCCAAGATTAGCCAAAAAAAAATCATTAAAACAGGTCCAGAAGCTTTTTTTTAGCGAATAAATATAAGATGTATTATTATTTCAGATAAATTAATTTAGGGTATTTCGTGTATGAAAACGATAATGTGGTTTCGTCAAGATTTAAGNATATCTGATAATCCCGCACTTTTAGAGGCTGTCAGTAGTGGTGAAATTATACCAATTTATATATTAGATGACATCAACTCCCAGTCAGAGAAAATTGGGGATGCAAGCCGTGTTTGGTTACACTATTCATTACTTGAGTTGAATAAGTCGTTAAATGGCAATTTAAGATTTTTCAAAGGTGCAGCAAAAGAGGTTATATCTGAATTAATTCGAGTAACAGATTCTAAAAAGATAGTTTGGAATAGGTGCTATGAGCCTTGGCGCATCAAACGTGATACATATATTAAGAAAGACCTTAAAGAATCGGGGATAGAGGCTAAAAGCTGTAACGGTTCTCTTTTATGGGAGCCACAGGAGATTTGCAAAACAGACGGCACGCACTATCGTGTATTTACACCCTTTTATCGAAGAGGGTGCCTTAACGCTGTACCTCCGCGTATACCGCAAAATACACCTTTAAATATAAAGTTTGCAGAAATCCTAAATTTAAAAAGAGATTGTTCTTTAGAAGAATTAGAATTATTGCCCAAACATGATTGGTATATTTCAATGGTCAAGAACTGGAAAATTGGAGAACAAGGCGGATTGGATGATCTCGATGACTTTCTAAAGAATGGCATTGTTAATTATAAAATGGGTAGAAACATTCCAGCCAAAAAATCAGTTTCACGATTGTCTCCTAGACTACATTTTGGAGAATTATCTCCAAACCAGGTATGGTATGCAGCACAGCAGATTATCGAGCCTGGTGATTCTAATTTAGATAGCTTTTTGTCTGAGCTTGGTTGGCGCGAATTCGCCTATCATTTACACTTTCACTACCCTTCACTGGCAAATGAAAACTTAAACCCAAAATTTAATTCTTTCGCATGGAAAACAGAAACCAATAACATTGAGGCATGGCAAACAGGAATGACTGGCTATCCAATTGTTGATGCTGGTATGAGAGAACTATACCAGACAGGCTATATGCATAACAGATTGAGGATGATTGTTGGCTCGTTTCTGGTTAAGAACCTACTGCAACATTGGCATCATGGAAGAGACTGGTTTCACAATTGTTTAGTAGATGCTGACTTATGTGTTAATTCAGCAAGCTGGCAGTGGATTGCAGGATGCGGGGCAGACGCCGCACCTTATTTTAGAATCTTTAATCCAATTACACAGGGCGAGAAGTTCGANCCTGAAGGTGAGTATACAAAAAAATGGGTTCCGGAGTTAATAAATATACCCAAAAAATTTCTGTTCTGTCCCTGGCAGGCTCCCGCTGAGATACTTGAAAAAAGTGGGATACAACTTGGCACAACGTACCCAATGCCCATTGTTGATTTAAAAGTTTCAAGAAATTTAGCACTTGAAGCGTTTTCAAAATTGCCGAAAACTGCCTGATGAAAACCATTAGATTAATTCTAGGAGACCAATTAAATTTTGGGATCTCTTCTTTATCAGACATTAATCCTAACAAGGATTTAATTTTAATGGCTGAACTTAATGAAGAGGCAACTTACGTAAAACATCATAAAAAGAAAATTGCATTTATCTTTTCTGCAATGCGCCATTTTGCTGAACAATGTAGACAAAAAGGATGGAATGTCTGCTACATAAAATATGATAGCTCTGAGAATAAAGGTAATTTTTTACAACAAATACAATATTCTATCAGNAATTTTTCATGTGATAAATTATGTATGACTGAGGCTGGAGAATATAGGTTACGTCAGGAATTTGAGCAACTAAATAAAAAAATTCTAATCCCATTCGAGATTCGAAAGGATACAAGATTTTTCGCAACAGAAGAAATATTCAGAGAATGGGCTAATGGTAAAAAACAATTACGAATGGAATATTTTTACCGTGAATTAAGGCGTGAATACAACATTCTTATGAATGAAGATGGGACCCCTGTTGGAGGAAAATGGAATTATGATGCAGAAAACCGTGTATCACCTGACCCCACTAAAAACATACCTAACTTTACCCAAATTGAGCCCGACTTAGTAACAAAAGATGTTATCGAATTGGTGAATAAATCATTTTCTGATCATTTTGGTAGTTTAGAAACATTTCACTTTGCTGTCACCCGAGAAGAGGCATTAATTATTCTTGAGAAATTTATTAATGAACGTTTGCAGGATTTTGGTCCTTTCCAAGATGCCATGCTAACAGATGAGCCTTGGATGTATCACTCTCACATCGGGTTATATTTAAATATAGGCTTATTAAACCCGAAAGAGGTTGTTTCACTTGCAGAGCAGGCATTTTTTGAAAAGAATCTTCCTTTAAATTCAGTTGAAGGTTTTATCCGACAGATATTAGGATGGCGAGAATATGTGCGTGGTTTATATTGGTACAAGATGCCTGAATATTCGCAAATGAATTATTTAAATCTTAACAGAACTCTTCCTGAATTTTACTGGAGTGCGGATACCAAATTATTCTGTTTATCTCAATCAGTTGCTCAAACATTTGAACATGCTTATGCGCATCATATACAGCGGTTAATGGTATTAGGAAACTATGCTCTTCTTACCGGCGTGTCCCCAACTGAATTAAATTACTGGTTTTTGAGTGTTTACGCTGATGCTTACGAATGGGTTGAACTTCCTAATGTTAGCGGAATGGTGTTATTTGCTGATGGTGGTATTTTAGCAAGCAAACCATACGTTTCTGGTGGTGCTTATATAGATAGAATGTCAAATTATTGTAGCTCTTGCCAATTTAATGTAAAGAAAAGAGCAGGTGAAGATGCATGTCCTTTTAATTATTTATACTGGAATTTTTTAATTACACATGAGGATAGATTTAAGAAGAATCCTCGGATGAGCATGATGTATCGGACCTTATCAAAAATGACAGATGAAAATAAAAAGCAAATTAAGAAGGATGCACAGATTTGGCTAAATTCTGAATGTTAATTCTTGATATTTAAAAAAATACACAAAACAAATATTTAAAATACTATATCTTGGCCAGTTTTTTTCCATATTGGCATTTTTTTCATAGTCTGCATAAATAGTTTAGATTCCAAAAATTCAGATAACCTTTTATGNAGATTAGGAAGGTTACAGCTATCAAACCATTCAGGGTCTGCAATTCTAAACTGGCGAACAAAAGGTAGCGAGATATAGTCGAAAATACCTATTTCACTTCCTGACAAATGCGCTGACTTTGAGAGCTTACCTTCAAGTTTTTCTATCCATAACATGGCCAAGTTTCGGTGCATAATCTTATCCTGTGGCTCATAACGAGAAGAATATTTATACCTATCTAAATGGTTCTTAAATTCATTATCCAAACTATTCAAGAAAAGCTGGCTTGCGGCCTTATCCTCCAACCATGCCTTCTTCATATTGTAAGGATCATTGCAAGATAATGCCCATAAAATAATATCCATTGATTGCTCGATAACCTGATTTGGTAATACAAGAACAGGCACGGTAGCTTTAGGAGAAATATCAATCAAACAATCTGGCTTATCGCGTAACTCAACCTCACGCAAAAGCACATTAATATTACATTTTTTTATAATAAGACGCGCTCGCATTGCAAAGGGACATCGTCTAAAAGAATATAAAATAGGTTTTTTTTGTTCCAATTTAATCATTTGATAACGGTTTTTCAGAGAGTTTGAAATCAACTCCCGATACATCATAAGCTGACCCAAATCCTGTAACAATTACGCCAACCAAGGGTTTTATAGCAAACAAGTGAAAATCTGAAAACTCTCTAATTACATTCATTACATTGCCATGACGTTCTGCAATTTTTTTACATATAATTTCGAATTCCCTTTCATCTCTGTGTATCTCCATTGTTTCTGCTGTAAACTTAAGGCGAATGCGGGCCCAAATATTTTGCGCGAATACTTCATCTTCAACTACACTATATAAAATTGGGTTTTTACTTAAAATTGATCGAACATGTCCACCAAGTTCGCTTACGTAAATATAAAATATACCCTTTTCTCTTATAAAGGGCGCCACACCCCAATCAATGTCTGCTGATTTAGAGTTACCAGTGGAAATATGAAGTGTTTTTGCTTGTTCGAGCAATTTATCCCTCTTGGAAACTGCCAGATGATATGCTTTTTCTTGATTTTCTAGAGCCAAATCTCAAATACCTTCATAAATACAAATGGGCTTAGTCATTAAAAATGTATAATTGTTTTAGCATTAAAACTAACATAGTCTAAAAAGTATATAATATAACTGTAGGAAGCTTTATGAAACGCAAAAAACTTAGAATTGAAATTTTCGCGGATATAATTTGCCCATGGTGTTATATTGGAAAAAAGCGCTTAGAAAAAGCGCTTCAAGATCGTCCACAAATTGAGGTCGAATTAACATGGAGAGGATTTTTATTAAATCCTTCAATACCTCAATCTGGAATTGATAGAAAGCAATACCTCTTATCAAAATTTGGACATGCCGCCTCCTCTGTATATAGCAGAATAGAGCAAGCTGGAAAACAGACTGGCATTAATTTCAATTTTGATGCTATCAAAAGAACACCAGATTCTCGGTCTATTCATGAGCTTATAATTGCAACCGATTTTAACGGCTACCAACTTAGCGAATTATTTTATAAAGCTTATTTTGTTGACGGAAAAGACATTAGTGACAAAAACATACAAAATGATATCCTTACAGCATTTGACGCTAAATTGCACCCAACACACGAAAAAATTATGGATGCTAAAGAAACACTCAAAATTGATTTAATTGAAGCAAAGGAAATAGGAATTGATGGCGTTCCATTTTTTATTTTTAATAGTCAATTATCTCTTGCTGGCGCTCACCCTGAGCATATATTACTTACAACNATAGATGCTGCATTATCAGGCTAATCTAACAACTCTTTTATCTCTAATAATTTTGCTTTNAAATGATATGCACGCTTTGAAATATTAGATAGATCTTGTTTGATTACTAACTTATGATCCGGACGTAATTGAATATTATTTTTTTCTAATCCTATCCAAGTTATAAGTCTCTCCGGTTTAGGAAATTGGTTATTCCGGAATTGAATCGAAAACCCTTTATTTCCAGCATCAATTTTTTCAATGTTAATGAATTTAGATATTTGTTTAAGTTCAACAATTTGTAATAGGTTTTTAACCTTTTCTGGTATTGGACCAAATCTATCGATAAGTTCCACTTTGATATCTTGAAGAGTTTCTTGGTCATATATGGATGCTATTTTTCGATATAATGACAATCTAACTGTTAAGTCTTCTATATAACTCTCAGGTATCAAGACATCTGTTCCAATACTTATTAAAGGNGACCAACTTTCTTCCTGTAGTTCTTCCAANGNATTCAAATTGTCAGAGCTCGATTTCGATAATGCAACCGCCTGTCTGAGCATATCCTGATATAATTCAATGCCTACCTCTTTAACATGTCCTGACTGCTCATCACCAAGGAGATTTCCAGCNCCCCGTATATCCATATCATAGGAAGCCAATGAAAATCCTGCGCCAAGTTTATCGAGTGTTTGCATAACTTCTAATCTACGTTTTGCCTGATTGGTAAGTTTAATTGTTGGGTCTGTAGTTAAATAGGCGTAGGCCCTTTGTTTCCCTCGCCCTACTCTTCCGCGTAATTGATATAATTGCGAAAGTCCAAACATATCAGCTCTGTGAATAATCATTGTATTAGCCGTCGATATATCTATTCCAGACTCTACTATGTGGGTTGACAATAAAATATCAGCCTTTGAGTCTGCAAAGTCGGTCATCACTTTATCTAATTCAAGTGGATTCATTTTTCCATGCGCTGATAAAATAGAGGCTTCAGGCACCAGATTTGTAATCCGATCATAAAGCTTTTGCATATCATTAATTCGAGCGCATACAAAAAAAATCTGGCCACCTCTAGTTTTCTCACGCATTATCGCTTCCCTAAGGATAATGGAATCCCATGGGCCAACAAACGTTCTTATAGCAAGCCTATCCACTGGTGGTGTAGCGATTAGAGACATTTCTCTTACACCAGATAACGCCATTTGTAATGTNCGAGGGATGGGAGTTGCAGAAAGNGCCAGAACATGGATATTACCTCGCATTTTTTTAAGTTGCTCTTTTTGCGCAACACCAAAATGCTGTTCTTCATCTATAATAAGAAGACCCAGATTATTAAAACTCATTGTTTTTGATAACAATGAATGAGTTCCTATAATCAATTGGCAAGTGCCATCAGCTACATTTTCTTTTATCTCTGCCGCTTTTTTTCCTGGAGTCATTCTTGAAAGTACGTCTATTTGGATAGGAAACTCCTTAAAACGCTCTCTAAATAATTTATCATGCTGCCTTGCTAACAGTGTGGTAGGTGTAATAATTGCTACCTGATAGCCACACATACAGGCGATAAATGCTGCCCTTAAAGCTACTTCAGTCTTGCCGAACCCAACATCTCCGCAAATTAGCCTATCAGTAGGCTTTCCTGAAGCAAGGTCATCAATTACATCATTAATAGCATCAAGTTGATCATCCGTTTCAGCAAATTGGAAACGAGCACAAAATTCATCAAATATACCAGCAGGTGCTTCCAATTTCTCTGCTTTACTAATTTGTCTTTTTGCAGCAATCTTAATCAATTCATCAGCCATTTCCTTAATTCTGCCTTTAATTCTAGCTTTTTTTGCTTGCCACGCAGCACCCCCCAACCTGTCAAGAGCAGCATCACTTGCCTGTTGTCCATATTTTGAAAGTAAGTCAATATTCTCAACTGGTATGTATAATCTATCTCCTCCAGCATAAATTAAGCGCAAACAATCGTGTTCTCCTCCTCCACTTTCCACGGTCTCAAGCCCATCATATCGACCAATCCCATGTTCTATATGAACAACCAAGTCATCTGTCTGTAAGGAAGAAACTTCACGTAAAAATTCATCAGAGCGCTTTCTTCTACCTGCAGGTCTATTTTGACGGCTCCCAAATATATCCTGTTCCGTCAATACCCAGATTTTAGGTAACATAAATCCATTTGAAATTGGCCATACTGCAGAATAAACCTGCCCTACTACTGGAACAACACCTGCACCCATTGGGATAATTGAAATCGACAAATTTGAGGATATAAGTTCTATCATTTTAGAGACAGCCCCTTTACTTGCAGCAACCAAAATTACATACCGATTTTTAATTTCCTTCTTTATCATTTGTGCTGCTGATTGAGAGGGGCTAAAATAGTTGTCTTGTGTAGCACTAAATACAGGACTTATTTCTCCACTTAACGTAAAATTATTATCATTTTCACTTATTTTTTCAGGTGAGGAAAATGGTGACAATATTATAGAGGATTGTTTTTCAAACAGGGCTTTAAGTTCTTTTTGAGTAAGATACATTTGTTCTGGTGGAACAGGCCTATATTCAATTGAATCTTTATCCATTGCAGAAAGCCTAGATTGATAAAAATCTTCAATTAAATCGCATCTATTCAATGCATTAATTTCAAAATCAAAGGGTGCAACTATAACTCCATCTGGGATCCATTCTGTTATTACTTTAAGTTCGGAATGGAGCAAACTCATCCAATGCTCTATCCCTACAGGCGTTTTTCCGGCTGATACTTCTTCGTATATTTGGTCTCTCGCAGCATGGGCGCCGAATAATTTAATATAATTTTTTCTAAAATTTGTTATACATTCATGTGAGAGACGGTATTCTGCAACAGGATTTAACTGAATCTGTTCAACCTCACTCAAACCTAATTGTGATGATTGGTCAAAATAACGTATTTTTTCAATCTCTTCTCCAAAAAAATCTAGCCTATAGGGGTAAAATGAAGGATTAGAAAAAATATCAACAATGTCCCCTCTGATTGCGTATTCACCATATTCTCGAACGGTGTTTGTTCTATTAAATCCAGAATCTTCTAAAAAGGAAGTAATTTGACCCAAATTATATTCATGTCCTTTCTTAAGCAAAAGACTAGCATTTGAAAAGAATGATTTTGGTGGTATTTTTTGTAAAAAACTATTNATAGTCAACAAGATAACAACTTTTTTTTCACTTAAATCCCTGGATGCAAGTTTGCTAAGGGTTGAAATCCGCTCACCTGTTATATCACCATGTGGAGAAAGCCTATCATAAGGAACACAGTCCCAAGCGGGCAAACTATATACCTCTGCATTGGGTTCAAATAAAAGTAATCCGCTGGCTACCTGCTTTAATTCAACATCATTACGCGACAGATAAATAGTAGGTTTACCGATTACAGAGTATTTTGCCAGGTAGTAACTTTGTGCGCCTTCGACACACCCAAAAATATTCTGCTGCATTTGAATTTATAATTTCTATTATAGTTTTGTGCTAAAATCTTTAATAAGTGAGAAAACCATTCCATTTAAATTAGCAGGAATTTGTAAATCCCCTCTAACCCATGCAAGAATATTCTGGTCTCCTTGTGCTAATAGTGCCTCGTAATCGTCTAGTTGCTCGTCTTTCAATTTCGTCAAATATCTATTCGCGAATTGTCCTAACAACAAATCAGTTTCCAGCGTGCCAGTATAGCTTGACTGATAAATTAATCTCCGTATTCGTTTCTCTCTTGTTTCCATTATTTTAAACTTATCATCATATTGGATAAACTTCACCCTTATTGTAACATAGTGCCGATTGGACATGTTACAATTTTTGTGGGATCATTGGTTTAAAATTACAAATTTGAATAGGCAAATGACAATACTTAAATTTTATCGACCCGAAATTTTATTTCCCTGTTTTGCACAATTAATAACCTTATCTGGTATAGGCCCCAGAACTGCCGCTATTATGGAAAAACGAATAGGGAAATATGTTATAGATTTGGCATTTTATTTTCCTATATCTATAATAAATCGTCGCGCATCTCCAGACATAAGTGAGGTAATTGAGGGGCAAATTGCTACTCTTTCTTTGAATATTTTATCAGTAAATATTCCACCTGGGCGCCAAACACGCCCTGCTAGAATAATTGCTGAAAATGAAACTGGGAAAATTGAAATTGTTTATTTTAGAGCAAAATCTGAATATTTGAAATCCCTTTATAAAGTCGGTGACCGCATTACTATTAGTGGAAAAGTTGACATTTTTAACCAAAAAAAACAAATCACACATCCAGATTATGTAGTTTCTTTTGACAAAAAAGATACAATCCCAAAAATAGAACCCATCTATCCCTTATCTGCTGGCCTTAAACAGACTATACTTAGGAAGTCATCTTTAAGTATACTCTCAAAAATACCTAAGCTTCCAGAATGGATTGACGAAAGTCTTATAAACTCAAAAAATTGGCCAGATTTTAAAACCGCCTTGACTAAAAGTCATACACCAGAATCTGAAGCTGATTTAGATTTGAGTAGCAAGCACAGATCTAGACTAGCATTTGATGAATTATTTGCAAATCAACTTGCTCTTTGTCTAATAAGAAAACAACAAACAAATACTGAGCAAATAAATCCCATCGTTGGCGATGAAAATGTTATTAATAAATTTATATCCTCACTACCCTTTCAAATTACAACAGCACAAAAACATGTGATTGAAGAAATTTCAGAGGATCAGAAAAGTTCCTCTCGAATGCTAAGGCTACTTCAAGGTGATGTTGGCTCTGGTAAAACACTTGTAGCACTAATTGCGCTCTTGCGTGCTGTTACATCAGGAAAACAGGCAGCCTTGCTCGCACCTACTGAACTACTAAGCAAACAGCATTTTCAAAATATATCCCAGCTATTGAAATGTCTTGATATTCAACCTGCTCTGCTAATTGGTAGCATGTCTCAAAAACAAAAAAGAGAAGTTCATGAAGGTCTTAAATCAGGTAAAATATTACTTGTAATTGGGACACATGCTTTGCTTACCCAGGAAATAGAATTTATTAATTTAGGGCTAGCTGTGGTTGATGAGCAGCATCGTTTTGGGGTAAAACAACGTCTTGTACTTGGTGAGAAAAATGGTGGCTGCGACGTGTTAATCATGACAGCCACACCAATTCCGCGTACGTTAGCAATGACAGCCTATGGGGACCTTAAAATATCTCAACTTAATGAGAAACCTACTGGCAGAAGAGATATAAAGACAGCTTCCCTGCAATTAGACAAGATTGATGACGTCGTAAACAGACTATCGAAAGCAATCCAAAATGGTAATCGGGCTTACTGGATATGCCCATTGGTTGAAGAAAGCGATAAAATAGATATATCAGCGGCCGAAGAAAGAAAGAAATTTTTGGAAAAAGCACTACCCGAAGCAAATCCAGTATTAGCCCATGGTAAAATGAAAGCAAACGAACGCGATGCGGCAATGCAGAAGTTTGAAACTGGTGAAAGCCAGCTATTAGTTGCTACCACGGTCGTTGAGGTAGGTGTTGATATTCCTGAGGCATCAATAATTATAATTGAACACGCGGAGAGGTTTGGATTAGCTCAGCTTCATCAATTGAGAGGACGTGTTGGGAGGAGTAATATTCAATCTTCATGTTTATTACTTTATCAGTCTCCTCTTTCTATTACTGCTAAATCACGTCTAGATATTATGAAAAAAACAAATGATGGTTTCTTGATCGCGGATGAAGATTTGCGACTTCGAGGACCTGGAGAGATATTAGGGCAAAGACAATCTGGTACACCGGAATTCAAGCTTGCAAATCTTTCCGTTCATTCTGACTTACTCGAAATTGCTAGAAAGCAAGCTTTATCGTTAATCAATGAGGATCCAATGCTTAAATCCAAAAAAGGCATTGCTTGCCGCAATCTGATCGGACTATTTGAACAAGACAGGGCTATTCGTTATCTATATTCAGGCTAAATAAATAGAAAACTACTCTTACTTATTTTTTATTTACTTTTGTTGCTTATCTGTTTTTTCTTATTTTTCTTTTTGCTAATAGAAGGTGTCACAATACCCGCAGAAACCACCAATTTTATTGCATCCTCAACCGCCATATCCAAAAATACTAATTCATCTTTTGGACACAATAATAGAAAACCAGAGGTAGGATTTGGTGTCGTTGGCACAAATACATTTACTATTTCTTTTTCAATTTTTTCTTTAATTTCTCCTCTTGCAACCCCAGTGACAAAACCGATTACATAAGTTCCTTTCCTTGGGTATTCGAGAATAACAGCTTCTCTAAATGCGTCTGATTGACTAGCTACAACAGTCTCCAAAATTTGTTTTGAACTTCCATAGATAGTGCGCACAACTGGCATACTATTCATTACACGTTCACCTAGGTGAACAATCCATCTACCCAAAAACCCTGTCGTTAATGCACCTATAAATGTAATAAACACAAACCCAATAATTATTCCATAACCTGGAACAATTCCAAAGCCTGGAACCCAACTTGTTATAAAAACCACGAGTTCTTTTGGCAGAAGATTTACAACCTGAGTATCAATTAAATCTATTGCTATCCAGGTAATATAGGTTGTCAAGAATACAGGAGCAGAGAGTAAAATTCCTGCTAGAAACCACCTTCTTATATTTCCTAGAAATGTTTTATTATGGATCGCATTTTCAGTTTGAATTTCAGAAGGGCTATCTGCCATAAAATGACTCCAGTAACTATATTTTTTTTCATTATAAGAATTTTTACATTTAAAAAAATAGATTATTTTATCTTTTTATTTAAGCTAAAAACATCCCATTTAAAAATAGAGCAAAAAAATGAATGAGTATACCGATAACCCTGAAAATCTAGATAAGATAAGTAAAAATATGCGCGAACTTGTTTTGATTATGAAAAAGCTTCGCAACAAAGAAAGTGGATGTGAATGGGACCTTAAGCAAACCTATAATACTATTGCNCCATACACCATAGAAGAAGCATACGAAGTCGCAGAGGCTATCTATGAAAATGANATGGATAAATTGTGTGATGAGCTNGGNGATTTATTATTGCAGGTTGTATTTCATTCACAAATTGCTTACGAGCTTGGAGACTTCAAGTTAGAAGATGTAATAGCTGCCGTTTGCGATAAGATGATAAGAAGACATCCACATATTTTTGGNNANNAAAAAGAAAAAGACATAACATCTATTAGAAAAACATGGGAAGAAATTAAACAGCAAGAGAGAAAGGAAAAGTCTCAAGACAGTGATTTTTTAAGTATGCTAGATGGAGTCAGTAACAATCTCCCAGCCTTAATGAGAGCACTAAAATTACAACAACGCGTTGCAAAAGTTGGCTTTGACTGGCCTGATTTATACCCTGCAATAGATAAAATGTATGAGGAAATAAACGAATTAAAAGAAGAGATAGAGCAAGAAGCACCTGACCAAAGCAGAATTCAGGATGAGATAGGTGACATTTTCTTCGTAGCCACTAACCTAGCTCGTCTTGCTGGATGTGAGCCTGAGACATCATTAATTCTTTCAAATAGAAAGTTTGAGAAACGATTTAGACAAATGGAAAAAGAAATCAGGAAAAATAACCAATCTATAGAAGCTCTTAATTTACATGATTTAGAAGCTTTTTGGGAAAAGGCTAAAAAAGTGGTCGGATAGAAAGATTAAACGCAAAAAGTATATTCAGTTATTTAGGAAAAAACTAGTTATTTTATCCCAGTCATTAATATCACGAGAAAATAGGATGGGTAATTTATTGGTGTAATTCAATTCAATAAAAGAGTTATCAAAAAAATTAATTTGTGCGGTTTTTCCTCCTAACGCTCGGTTAAACATATCAACAGGGGCGTGGTCCCAGGGAGAAGTAATAGAATGAAATATAAAATCAATCTT
>FUFK010036949.1_pt1 | contig 20851 bp, 20 predicted proteins | sample 1021851 | NCBI WGS metagenome assembly FUFK01 (sample SAMEA51879418, study PRJEB19060) | metagenome
TGTAGATAATATTACAAGAGGGGAGCCGCCAGCAAATCCAGACAAGATCGAAAAAATGCAGGTTGCTGCTGACGTGAAGTAATAAAGGTCGCTAGTTTATATGACTTTCTTAGTAGTCGGGGGTTCGGGGTTTATAGGTTTAAATGTGATTGAAGAATTGCTCTCTTCCTCGGAACGGGTAATCTCCTTAGATAAGTCGCCGATCCCTCCTGCGGCTATGAATGTTTTTTCAAAACTTCCGGGAAAATTTACAAGTATTCAACTCGATGTGACCAATACAGAAGACGTCGATCGAGTTGTTTCAGGAGGCGATGTGGATGTCATTTTCTATGGCGCAGCAATTACTGCGGGTGTCGAGCGGGAAATCTCAGATCCTCTATCTGTCTTTGACGTAAACGTTATTGGCCTTCTTAATGTTATCGAAGCGGCCTGCAGGGTCCCATCAGTGAATAGAATTATTAATATCAGTTCTGGTTCAGCTTATGGAAATGGTGGCTTTGGTGATACGGGCTGGAAAGATAGCCTAGATGAATTCGGCACACGTGAAGATCCCCAGACATTATATGCTATATCGAAATATACTGGTGAACGCGTAGCTCTCAGGATGGGTGAGCTATTAAANAAAAGAGTAATTAACGTTCGATTGAGTGCCATTTTTGGACGCTGGGAATACGACACGGGGGTCAGAGATACTTTGAGTGCGCCTATGCAAGCGACTTTGCTAGCGTTAAAGGGAGNAACCGCTCTTATAGACCGCAAAGANGANAGNGANTGGACCTATAGCCGCGATGTGGCTCGAGCCCTNTANAAATTGGCNAATCATGAAAANNTTAACTCTTCTCTCTATAATATTAGTTCCGGTAAAACCTGGAGTGTCTTCGATTGGTGCGCGGTTTTAAAAATGTCTTATCCTGATTTTAATTACAGACTATGCGAGTTTGGTGAGGTTCCTAATATTGATCTTTTTGGAACTAGAGACAGGATAAAAATGTCGCCAGACCGTTTTTTATGTGACATAGGATACACTCTTTCGGCAGATTTAAATGAAATTTTTGAGGACTTCAAAATATGGCTCACTGGGTCGAATGGTTTTTGGAATCTCGAACCTTGAAAGGTCTTATGTCCTTAATAAAATATACTGTTTACTTGTTTTGATAGAAGTCGGCTATAAGGTTTTGAGGAGAAAATAAGATGAAATTTGCAAGTTTTATAGATAACAANAAAAATACCTGGGGCATTGNNAAGGACGGNCAGCTCATTAGTGTTGATGAAGCCNTNTTANAGGAACTACCCACGCTACGCTCCGCCATATCCCAGAAAAAATTAATGGAAGTAGGTCAAGATTTAGCAAAAAAGCCTGGGACAGTGGCAGTAGATCAAGCAATGTTTCTCCCTGTAATTACTGATCCAGAAAAAATTCTTTGTGTGGGGCTTAATTATCATGAGCATAGATTGGAAGGTGGTCATGATGAGGTTGGAAATCCAACAATTTTTGTGAGATTTGCAAATGCTCAAATTGGTCACAATGTCCCAATGATCAAACCAAAAGAGTCTGANACGNTAGATTTTGAAGCGGAACTNGCAGTAATAATTGGAACAGGGGGGCGNAGGATCTCCGAGGAAAATGCCTTCAGTCACATAGCTGGTTACTCTTGTTATAATGATGGAAGCGTAAGGGAGTTTCAAAGGCACACTACCCAGTTCACACCGGGAAAGAATTTCATGGGAACTGGCGGCTTTGGCCCCTGGATGNTTACTCCTGATGAGATAACAGATCTGCAAAATGTAACGGTCGAATCAAGGCTGAATGGTGAGGTAATGCAGCACGCCAAGGTGTCGGATATGATTTTTTCTATCCCAAGGATCATAAGTTATATTTCAACCTTCACGGAATTAGTTCCTGGTGATGTCATCGCTACAGGAACACCGGGAGGCGTCGGATCTAGGCGGGATCCAAAGGTTTGGATGTGGCCAGGTGATATTTGTGAGATAGATATATCCCAAGTAGGTGTGCTTTCAAATCCAATAATTGAAGGATAGGAGAGAGTTTTGGCTANAGAAATCCCATTTAACAGAAATTTTGAGGTGAATTACGGGGAAATAGAAAATGTTGCACCCGGAATAAGAAGGATAACTGCCAATAACCCTAGTCCGTTTACTTTCAGGGGTACGGGTACTTACATTTTAGGTGAAGGGAACGTTGCTGTTATCGATCCTGGTCCAGATCAACCCGAGCATGTCAAAGCTATTGTTGAGGGTCTAAAAAATGAGACCGTTTCACACATCTTAATTACACATACACATAATGANCATTCACCAGCGGCTAAAGCCTTAAAAGAAATTACTGGCGCTCCAACTTATGGTTTTGGCCCACATGGCAGTGGAAAACCAGCTTTAAAACTAACAACTCAAGCTGGCGGCGATATGGATTTTCGTCCAGATGAGAAAACGCAAGATGGTTCTGTAATCTACGGGGATAACTGGAGTGTTAGTTGTCTGCATACTCCGGGTCATACCTCTAACCATATTTGTTTTTCTTGGGATGAAGAGAAAGTGCTTTTCCCAGGTGATCAGGTAATGGGATGGTCAACTAGTATAGTTTCTCCTCCTGATGGAGATATGGGTGATTATATGAGAAGTCTTGATAAGCTTATTGCAAGGGATGATAAAATTTACTACCCAGCACATGGCCCTGAAATATTAGAACCTCACAAGCTTATTTCCGCTTTTCAAGATCATCGCCTGGAGCGGGAAGAAAACATCCTCGAATGTTTGAAATTAGGAAACGATACGATCGATCAGATGGTCAAGACTGTTTACCAAGATGTTTCGGAAAGTTTGCATGCGGCAGCGGCTCGTTCCCTATTTGCTACTGTTATTTACCTAGTGGAGCAGAAGAAGGTAGANGCAATAGACGGGCTGGACATTGATGGTCGGTACGCCCTGACATGATATAGACTGAGCACGCTTTATTTATAACGTTGGTACCGTCGATCCTTGCGATATCCGAAAAAGGGATANGTTGCTGGGATAGTGAAACCGCTTTCCTTACGGCGAATTATTTCTTCTAACATAAACTGGGTGACATCAACTAGTGGTAGTTCTAACGCTTTTTCAATATCTAAAAACGTCAGATCAGCAAGTTCGCCGCTGCCTCCAAGCTGTCCAGACATATCTGATTCCCAGGCATAGAAAAAACGTGCGTTAAATCTAAAAGCTTTAGAGGCTGGCGTGATTGCGTGACCAACATACTCTAATTTAGCCAAATCTGGAGCAAGTCCCAGAGCTCGCACTTGGTTCCAGCTTTCATTATGAGTTTCCCCAACGTCCCCAGGTGCGCCAAGAAAAAGCCCAGTTTCTTCAAAGGTCTCCCGTACAGCAGCCATCGCAAAGCTACTTGATTTTCCTATATCGGTTGAAATTCTTTCGGACAGACTTTGTCTCAAATTTGAAGCAGGATTTGGTAGCTTGTCGCAAGCGTCAAGTTTCCCCCCAGGGAATACATAGACATTGCTGAAGACTGCTTTACGTCCCCGTCGGCCCATCAGTACTTGCAGCTCACTTTCTTTATTCCTTAGGACTATTAAGCTTGCTGAGTCTTTAGGTTTTACCGGATATTTTATTTCTGGGTTCTTTGTGGGCAAATCTCCAACAGTTTGGTTACCGCTGTCAGGTTGTTCTTTATTTTCCAAGTTGTTTCCACTTTCTTCATCAAGCATTTTTATGGACCAAGATTGGCAATTAAATTTGTCGGTATCTTACCAGTCCTCAGAAGCATTTATTTATAATGACTCCTCAATACCGTTTGCAAATTATTATCAAGTTAGATTTTAATCGATTTCTGCCGTCTCCTTTGAACCGAAGAAGGGATCCGCATCGCGTCTCGGTATTTAGCTACGGTACGACGAGCAATATCAATACCTTGGCCGACGAGTATCTCTACTATGCGATCATCAGACAAAATTTTATTGGGTTCTTCCGANTCCACTAGTGCTTTAATTCTTGCTTTTACAGCTTCTGCAGAAAGTGCATCGCCTCCCGCAGCAGATGCGATTGAAGAGGAAAAGAANTACTTCAGNTCTAACATTCCTCTCGGGGTNGAGATNTATTTATTATTGGTNACACGACTGACNGTACTCTCATGCATGTCTATTGCAGATGCAACGTCTCGAAGAACTAGCGGTTTGAGATATTGCACTCCAAACCTAAAAAAGTTGTCTTGCTGACTTACTATCTCTGAAGCTACCTTTATTATTGTTGTTGCTCTCTGATGCAGAGACTTTACAAGCCAGTTCGCTGATTGAATACATTCGTTTAAATACTCTTTTTCTGGTTTAAGCATCTGCTTTTTCGAAACTTTTGCATAGTAGCTATTGTTGACTAGTACTTTAGGTAAAGTTTCTGGATTAAGTTCAACTAGCCAGGTACCATCCGGACTGGCTCTTAGGATAACGTCCGGTGCAATTTGTTGGTCAATCGAAGGCTCAAATAATAAGCCTGGCTTTGGATTAAGAGATTTTATTTCTGAAATCATCTCTACAATATCTTCATCATCTACATTGCACAACTTCTTCAAATTACCTAATTCATGTTTGGCTAGTTGATCGAGGTTTTCTATAAGCNTCTGCATTGCAGGATCTAGTCGGTCTTTATCGCGTAGTTGCAGGGCAAGGCATTCGGATAAATTTCTGGCGAATACACCTGGTGGGTCGAAGTGCTGTAGTTTGCATAAAACCTTTCTTATTTGCTCTTCGGTACAGTCAAGGTTTGCCATTAAGTCGGAAGGGTTGGTCAATAAGTATCCTGTATCATCAATCATTTCAATCAAGTGGGCGCCTATTAGTCTTTCTTGAATGCCGATAAAGTCTACCCCAAGTTGTTCATATAAATGTTGGCGAAGAGTTTTATCAGCACTAGCTGTCTCGTCTATATTGTAATCGGGATGGTCAAAATTATTAGAGTTGCCGGAGGTCTTATATGATGCATAGTCCTCCGCAATTGCGCCAGGTCCTAGCTCATTTGGATCATTAATCCCGGCGCTTCCCCAGTTATTTTCATAATCAGTGTCATTTGGATCATCGTTTAATGACGGTAAATTTTCTGATGAAGTCTGAAGCAACGTATCTTGGACCATTTCATCTGAAAAACCTTCCTCACTTTCTGTTTGTTTAACATCTGGATCATGGGCTTTTTCATAGGCTGTTACATTATCCTCAGACGCTTCTTCCGAAAATGATCGTTCTCCTTCTTCTGCTTCCAGTAATGGGTTTTTTTCTAACTCACTTTCTACAAATTCNGNNAATTCAGCATTNGAAAATTGCAATAATTTTATNGCTTGTTGTAATTGAGGGGTCATCACCAGTGATTGGGATTGTCTCAGGTCCAAACGCTGCGATAAGGCCATACTAGATCATCCTACAGCTTAAATCGATCACCTAAGTAGAAACGGCGAACTTCTTGATGNGAAACAATCTCTGATGGCGCTCCTTCCATCAAAACCGTTCCATCNTGTAAGATATATGCGCGATCAACAATATCTAATGTTTCTCTAACGTTGTGATCAGTTATTAGCACTCCAATACCCCTATCTTTCAAGTGNGAAATAAGATCTCGTATTTCGCCNAGTGCGATTGGGTCTATTCCCGCTAACGGTTCATCAAGCAAAATAAAGTTGGGTTGAGATGCNAGTGCCCGAGCAATCTCNAGTCTTCTCCGCTCCCCACCGGAAAGGGCTAGGGCCGGTGTTCTGCGTAAATGGCTTATAGAAAATTCCGCTAGTAGGTCCTCAATGAACGAGTCGCATCGATCTTTATTNTGCTCTGTCATTTCTGCAACAGCGCGGATATTTTGTTCCACAGTAAGGCCTCGAAATATTGACGCCTCCTGTGGTAGATAACCTATTCCTAATCTCGCACGTTTATGCATCGCAAGACTAGAAATATCCATGCCGTCAAGATGAACGGATCCATAGTTTGGGGTCATGAGCCCAATCATTACATAAAAACAAGTGGTTTTCCCTGCGCCGTTAGGTCCTAACAAACCAACTGCTTCGCCCCTTTGAACGGAAAGGCTGACATTTCGTAGAACGGGACGCATTTTAAAACGCTTCCCTATATTGCTCGCCATTAGACCATCATTCTTTTGAATGAGCCTCGGGCCTTTATCGCTTGTCAAAGTTTCGGATTGATAATTGATCATTCAACTTCTTTCATTGAGCCGGTTTCTTTTCAGGAATGAAAAGTCCACGGACCTTTTTAGTGCCGCCCAAACTCTTGTCTGATATTAACCTACTGACGCCANTCTGCAAATTGACTTCTGCCATAGAGCCATTTAACTGATTTTCTCCACGCGTTATTTTTACATTACCCGATAGAGTGACCAATTCTTCAATTACGTTGTAAACGCCTTCATTGCCAACTATCACTTCCGATGGCGTTGTTATAAGAACGCCACCCTGTGCATCAATCTGTTTTGCGGTGAGATTACCATTTATATCTTCTATAAATTGCACTGTTAATAAATTAGCGCGAATCGTCCTATCTTTCCGGGTAGCGGATGCATTGCCACGAGCAATTGCTAGCTTCGATCTTTGCCAGAATTCCAGACCTTCTTCAGCTCTAACTATCTCTTTTCCTGTATCAAGTCGAAGATTTTTACCACTTACCACAATTAACGAGCGATCGAGATCATAAATACCATGTTCACCAAAAACGTTTTGGACTAAGTTTTTGATTACGACTTGACCGTTTGCCTCAATCCTATAAATCTCATCTTTTTTCGACTTTGTATTTCGATAAAACGCTTTCAAGATGTCTGCTCTCATAGAAAAATCACCTTGCTTTGCGTTGGCATTGCCTCGTGCAAGATAGACTTTATCTCCTGAAAGCCACTCAATTCCTTGATCTGCATCTATTTCTATAGGCTGGCTAGGATTGGATTTGCTAATTTTCGAACTGGCCAAAACAATACCGGAAGTAGGATCCCCTAATATTAAGAAGGCAACTAAGGTTGCTAAAAGAAGTTTTGTTTCATTACGTTTCACGAGCCAATGTCCCCTGATACTAGGAACTTGGCTTTGCTCTTTCCTAAAAATTTTACGTGTTTCCCCTTTTGNACTATCTCTAACCCTTCTGCGTGTATCTCACCACCTGGGCCGAAAGCATTAACCTTATCGCTACTTATAGCCGTTCCTTGCTTCAAATCGAGTTTAATGGAATCAGTTTTCAGTTCGAAGCCCCGGTCATAGTAGATGTGAACATCGCCGAATAGCTTCACCTCTTGCAGCGATTTATCATAGATTCCATTTCTAGAGTTGATAGCTGCCCAATTATCTGACCGCAAGAATATATCAGCTTTAGGGTGTTCGAGGAAAATCAGCTTGTCGGTTTGGTTCTTTTGGATTGCTTGTGAAGCTGAAATTTGGTAGGCGTGATTCTGGCTGTCAACGCCATGATACCGAGGGTTCTCCATAACCACACCCTCAACACCTACATTGGCTATAGAGGCTTCGCCAAGTCTGAATTTCCCTTTTTCCGGCATTAATTGAGACCAAGCGAATGTTAAACCAATCATTGCGATAGCGATAGCTGGCAATAGCAATTTCAACATCGCGATTACGCGATTGGTCGTTAAATCAGGTTGTTCCGATACTCTTCCAGAAAGCAGTCTACTCCGCCTTGCGGTAATATTTTCCAAATGTTCCGACTTAGTTCCAGATGAAGTAGGCATTCCAAATTTACCAGCACGTTTTGATAAACACAGTTCTTAAAAAAAACTCTTCGCTTACAAGTTAAAAGTATATCACATGTGGCTAAAAATATCTTCATTTTCGAGCCCTAAAAGATCCAAACTGGCTCGTGTTCCAATGAAATCAAAACAGGCTTTGGCAATTGCTTCGCGCTTTTCTCGGGCTAAACGGCTGGCTAANATCTCCTTTATTTTGTGAAGATAAAGAACATCAGATGCCGCATATTGCATTTGTTCGTCNGNAAGCGTTGAGGTTCCCCAATCGGAAGATTGTTGTTGTTTTGAGAGTTCGATATTTAACAACTCCTTGCATAGGTCTTTCAGCCCGTGTCGATCTGTATAAGTGCGCACNAGTTTGGANGCAATCTTCGTACAAAATACTGATTGNGTGGCTGTATTTAAGTACATCTCCATAATTGCCACATCAAATCGGGCATAATGAAAGATTTTCAATATCCCAGGGTTCTGCAATATTGAAATCAAGTTGGTAGCCCTATATTCCACCTGATCGAACTGAACGATATGAGCTTCTCCATTACCCGACGATAATTGGACAAGACATAGCCTATCTCTATGAGGTTTTAATCCCATGGTCTCGGTNTCAATGGCCACAGAGTTACCAAAATCTAATCCGGCTGGTAAATCCCCCTTGTGAAGGGTGATATTTGCTTTCTCTTTTCTACTCAAAAAGCAATCTCCTAATTTGCTGGTATTGATTAATAAGAATTGGTATTCGCTCAGTAAACTAATGTTTGGCTATTTAAAAAGCTTTTGGTTAGTGAGTTTCTTTATTAGTATTAACATATAATTTTACAAGATGGCCCGGCTATTGCTACTCAATTAACTCCCTTATTTCTTCCTCAGAATAACCAATTTCTCTTAAAATCTCTGAACTATGTTCTCCTAAAAGTGGAGGGAGNCTTCGTATGTTAGTAGGTGTTTCAGAAAGTTTTACAGGTGGTGATGTAAGTTTTATTCTTCCCTCTGTCTGATGCTCATGTGTTTGGAAAAACTCTACAGCTTCCAGGTGGTCGTCATTTTTTAGATCATAGAGCTGGGTCGCCTCACCATGTGGTATATCACCTTCTTCCAGTGCCTTCAACAAATCCTCCGTATCCCAGTCGGCTACTAAATCAGAAACGAGTTCATACAATTCCCCTATCTTTTCGCTTCGAACTTTTGGATCCAGAACGCGTGGATCATTCAGCATATCTTCGCGTTGCATTATCGAAAAAAAAGATTGCCAATGTTTCGTAGTGTAAGGCAAAGCACAGACAAACCCGTCTCTGGTAGCGTAAGGTTTTCGATACTTTACCATCGATCTTTCGTAGCCAGTCGACCCAAGTGGCGGGTCAAAGGTCATACCAGATTGATGTTCGACCAGGTTAAATCCTACCATCGACTCGAACATAGGGACTTCAACCAACTGTCCAGTGCCAGACTTTGTGCGGGCAAAGAGAGCAGCTAAGGTTGCATGGGCAGCAATTTGACTACAGATTTTGTCACATACTGATGCATTTACGAAGGTTGGGTTACCCTCTCTTCCTCCTTGCATTGCGGCCATTCCAGATACGCCTTGGATTATATCGTCATAAGCCGGGCGTTTCGCATATGGCCCTGATTGTCCAAACCCNACCAATGCAACATAGATAAGTGATGGATTTATTTGTTTGCAAGCTGTGAAGTCAATTCCGAGCCTTTCCATCGCTGCTGGTCTAATNGATGTCATAACAANGTCGGATTNTTCTANAAGCTTAAAAAAAGCNGCTTTTNCTTTTNTGGNCTTTAAGTCTAAAACTAAGCTNTTTTTATTGCGATTTGCATTTATAAAAAAGTGTCCCATACCTTTATTTTTAAACGGTGCTATGCCACGCGTAATATCACCCTCTGGCGACTCAATCTTAATGACTTCAGCACCGTAGTCGCCCAATATTTGGCACGCATAGGGACCAAAACCTACCGATGTTAGATCTAAAATTTTTATGCCTTCGAGTGCCCCAGCCATCAGCGACNTCCTTTTTTANATTTNCTAGCTGNTCTTTNTTAGGGTGTTAATNTAATGCAGCTAGTATACTTGAAANNAGTTAAAACNTACAACNAAAGGCCGTTTCTATGGTTGAAATAAAAATAGCTCGTGTCTCTGGTCTAGCCGATTGGTGGGCTGACCCGAAACCATCAAATGATTGCTTCCCGTCATGGATAAAGGATTTACGGAAAGAGAAGTTAGTAGATAACAAGCTGAATATGTCTGATTGTTTACCTGCAATTGAAGCAATGTTGCAGGGAATTATTATTGAGTTTCCTGTGACAATGACGTTTGAGTACTTAGGAGATCATCCAAAGTTGGGAAAAATGATAGCTTGTGATCACAAAGGCTATCCAATAATAGGAGGGCACGAGTTTTCGCAGTATAAAGGTGCTGAGTTCCAAGATTTCCATGTTGTAAAAGTAGGTTTGCCTTGGGTTATAGAGGTCCCAAAGGGGTACTCCTGCCTTTTTACTGCGCCGTTCAACAGATCAGGGAATGCCGAGGCTTTCTGCATATCGGGCGTTGTACGTTGTGATCGTTATTATAACATGGTGAGTATTCCTTTCGCCATTCCGTTGAAAAAAAAGGGAGATGTGATGGTTATTGAGAAGGGACGCCCATTTGTACAAATTATTCCCTTGAAGCAGGAAGGTGTCAAAATAATATCCTCCCAAATTGATATGAANAACTTAGAGACGACCATATCCCAAATCAATGAAAATCCTGGATACTATAAGTCAATGGCTAGGGAACAGAACAAATGAGACTTTTATGAATAGTGTGCAGTAGTGTGAAATATTTCACATCCCAAAATTTCATATTGTGATACTCTTNAAAGGTAAAATTGAGACGTCTTNATATTAAGTCTCAAACTCTTAAAGGAAAATCAAATGCCCGCAAAAAGTTATAATGAGCTAATAATTCAATACTCAAACGGTGAGGGTTTCCTGCATTATGCAAACGAGGCCGAGGGTACTACGCTGGACCAAAGCTTATCTCGCAAGGCTGCTTTTGAAGGTTTTGAGAGCGGTGACCTGCAAATTTTTAGGTTTCTAAATTCGAACACGAATGATCATGTTTTTACTGCTGATATAAATGAAATATCAGCGTTGAGAAATGATAGCAACTTCGTTGAAGAAGGTGTTGTGTTCAACTTGCTGAGTGAGGAAGTGGCAGGCTCTCAGGCAATTCATAGATTTTTAAATACAGAAACTGGNAANCANCATTATACAGCGGATAGNGCTGAGATTGAGACCCTNCAGGCNGATGGAAATTACAACTCAGAGGGTATTATAGGTTATGGCGGCGTTGTTGACGCTAGAGAGGCGGCACAGGTTGCGAGTGCTACTTCAACGATCTCATTGAACCTGCCTTTTTCGGGTGTCGATTTGTCGGGAGATGGCGCAATCAATATAAAGATCGGCGATATGTCGCAGTTTTCATCGGCGGGGTTAGCTCGCGTGTCAATGACAGCTATGTCCCCGGATGGGACGGAACTTCCTGAGTATCTAGGGTTCAATGAGAACACAGGTCAAATTTATGGTTACACGCTCAAAGAAGGACTTCCTTCTACCACGATTTCTGTTCTTGCAGACGACGGCACCAGTCAACTAACTTCTAACTTCGTTGTAACGGCTAATGATAGCAATTCTAAGGCAGAAGCAGGGATCTTAACAGAAAAGTCACTAGCCGCTCTCATGTCAATTGAAACGTCATCAGTTGGCGGCATTGTGACAAATAGCCCAGTCTCACAGTCAACGGGATCGTTGCAGCCATTAGCTACGGCCTCCAATGCGACTAATTTGGCGAGTTTTCAGGCAAATAATCCCTCGATTGACGGGTCAGGTACAACGATAGCCGTTTTAGACACTGGCATCGACCTGGACCACCCATTCTTTGGCAGTGACGCAAATGGGGATGGAATTTCAGATAAAATTGTGGCTTCGCAGGATTTTCACGGTGACGGGAACGGAGCATCGGATCCTGACGGACATGGAACGCACGTCTCGGGAATAGCGATGTCGTCTGATACATCATTACCAGGGGTCGCGCCTGGGGCAAATGTTGCCGCCATTCAAGTGTTGGGTGCGAATGGTGGCTTCACTTCAAGTGTGGAAGCAGGTTTGCAATGGGTTATAAGTAACGCTTCCGCTCTCAATATCACGTCCGTTAACTTATCGTTGGGTGATGGGAGTAACTCCAATATAGAGTCAGCGGCAGGCCTAATCTCCGATGAACTTGCAGCCCTCCGCTCTATGGGCGTAATAACTTTTGCCGCAGCCGGAAATAGTTTTGGAACTTTTAATGCACAGGGTTTAGGTGATCCTGCTATAGACCCAAATGCGCTTGCAATAAGTGCATTAGATAGTGCAAATGAGGGTGCCGCGTCCTATTCGCAAAGAAGTGAGACACTTACTGCGGTATTTGCTCCAGGCACTTTCATTACCAATGCCGCGCCAGGAGCAGGTGCAGCGACCCAAACGCTTAGCGGGACAAGCATGGCTTCGCCTTATGTAGCCGGTGTTTCTTCGTTGATGCGTCAGCTCAACCCCAACCTGTCAGTAGATGATTTTGAAACATTTTTAACGCAGTCGGCATCAACTTTCTCAGATCCGGCTACAGGAGGTACATACAGAGTAGTTGATGTCAATGCCCTTTCAAGCCTTGTCTCGGGTGCTCCTCCATCAGCTCCAACAACCCCTTCACCAACACCCCCCGAAAGTTCGGATGACCATCCAGATTCAATCGGCAATAATGCTGCTCTTGCAGTTGGGACGGCCGCGACTGGAGAGTTAGAAACCGGCGGAGATAAAGATGTATTTTCTTTATCAGTGGATGCTGGAGCAACTTATCAAATCGATCTTAGGGGATCCCCATCATCCTTAGGCACACTCTCTGATCCTCTTGTCCGCCTAATTGATGCTAATGGTACAACTTTGGCGCAGGATGATGATAGCGGAACAGGTTTTGAGTCAAAGCTTGAATACACCGCAGCTTCATCTGGAACTATATATATAGAGGCAGGAGCTTTTAGCTCACGACAGACGGGCACCTATCAAATCGATGTCGCTAGTGTCTCAGGCGGGGACGATCAACCTAATGACATTGGAAACAACTCCAGTTTAATTATTGGTTCGGCGCAAACTGGAGATATAGAGGAAGCTAGAGATATAGACGTTTTTTCTCTTTCTGTGACAGCGGGAACAACCTACACAATTGATCAAAAAGGTTTTTTCTCATCGGTTGGTACCTTACGAGACACGTTACTTACATTAAGAGATCCTGATGGAAATATTCTTGCTCAGAATGATGATGGTGGTTTTCGATTAGAATCTCAGATTTCGTATACTCCAACAAGTACTGGAACTGTTTATGTCGAGGCTGGCGCGTTTGGAGCGAACACGGGTACTTATGAGATTTCTGTGGGATCAAGTTCCAGCGGGGGTGATGTGGCCGACACACCCGGTTCTGGTTTGATAGCGATTTCTTCTGGAACACCTGTTGCAGGAGATCTTGAGACGGGCGGTGACAAAGATGTTTACTCTCTTAGTGTAACTGCGGGNGGTACGTATCAGATCGACTTACGAGGATCCGCATCCGGATTAGGAACGTTAGCTGATCCATTGCTGCGTGTTCTCGATGCAGATAGCAGAGTGCTAGCACAAAATGATGATGGAGGAACTGGACTCGAGAGTTCACTATCTTTCACGACCTCAGGCTCCGGGGAACTTTTTTTAGAGGCAGGAGCTTTTAGTTCAAGTCAAACCGGCACTTATCAAATTGACGTGCTGCAATCAGGGATATCGACAAGCTCATTGGGTGACTTAATCGGACAGACCCAGGAACATGCGCCAATAACAGCNTTNGATACTATNTTTGGAGGCGCTATCGATTTTCAAAATGACCGAGATATGTATCAATTTATTTTGGAAGCAGGAACNACATACCAATTNGACGTGCGTGGTTCTAACAGTTCGCACGGCACACTTTGGGATCCGCAAGCTTTCCTATATAACGCAGACGGAGTATTGGTGGCCCAGGATGATGACAGTGGAACAGCTTTTGACGCGAGTATTGCATATACGGCTCCCACAAATGGCAGTTATTACTTGGACNTCATTTCAAATATGGGGCTCTTGGCACAGTCAGTTGGAACTTACTCCGTAGAAACCGATGTTCTACTTTGACTTAGGCTTTAATAATTCCAGGGGCAACACTTCATAGATTATCCGATATTAAAGCTTCTNGTGGCCGCCAACTTATCGAGAGNGGTCGGTCACTTAANTTGAACCAATAGCTTATTAAGCGTTTGAAAAGGGATNGCAGCATGGAATTAGAATTCTGGTTTTCAATTGGCAGCACATATACGTATCTCACTGTCATGCGCATGAAAGAAATTGAAAGGAAGCATGATATTAGCTTGAGGTTAATGCCGTTCAGTGTTCGNCAAATCATGCTCGANATGAACAACGCTCCGTTCCCTCCTAGTAAAGCGAGTAAAGTAAAATATATGTGGAGAGACATCGAAAGGCGAGCCGCGAAATATGGCTTTCCGGCAACGGTACCCGCTCCCTATCCACTCCAGGAATTTGATAGAGCTAACAAAATAGCTTTGNTNGGGTTGCAAGACGGTTGGATAAAAGATTACGTCCTTCAAAGCTACATAAACTGGTTCCAGGGTGGTTTGGAGGCGGGTGGGGATGAAAATCTTGCAAAAACCTGTACCGCTTTGTCATTGAACATGGACGATATCATTGCTCGTAGCCAGTCTCAGGAAATTGACGAACTCTACAACAATCAGACGTCTGANGCCGCGNATAAAGGAATATTTGGAAGTCCCAGTTTTATCGTTGGTAGCGAGGTTTTTTGGGGAGATGATCGGTTGGAAGACGCAATAGAATGGCTCAGGAACCCATCAAAAGTTGGGCTGTAAAAACGCATAGAGCGTGTGACCTATTGACCTGCTTCAATAGGCGCTTTTAATCATTCAAAAAATCAGCCTTCCTTTTCGTACATCTCTTCTTGTAAGAAGTTTTGTATGCCAACCTTTTCGATGCGCGATTGTTGTGTTTCAATCCAATCAATATGTTCCTCTGTGTCATTCAAAATCCGTTGAAAGATTTCCCTGGTCACGTAGTCATGTTTCTCTTCACAGTGTTTTATCGCAACTTTAAGGCATGATTGGTTCGTCATTTCCAGTGAAAGATCAGAGCTAAAAATTTCCTCTACATCCTCACCAATTTTCAATTTTCCGAGGTCCTGAAGATTTGGTAGGCCGTCCAGTAGCAACACTCTTTCTATGATAAGGTCAGCATGTTTCATTTCGCCAATAGATTCTTCATAGATTTTTGAGGCAAGACGATCGAAGCCCCAGTCTTTGATCATTCTAGAATGAAGAAAATATTGGTTAATAGCTGTCAGCTCATTNTTTANTATAATGTTCAGCTGACTAATTATTCCAGCTTCGGCTTTCATTGTTTTCCCCTTCATCACAGTTGTCTTCGTTGACGTCCTAGAGTTAAAGCGGTGAGGTGAGTTTTCAATGGTTAAATGCGCTAATGATTCTTACTATCAAAGATTTTTTGCTTTTTTTGTGCTAATGGTTCTTAGTATCAAAATTTTATCAGTTTCCGCGCTGTTCAAATTTGCAATTGACAATCATTCTCATAGGCTTCATTCTTTCTTCAATGTTGGAAAATCGTGAGTTCGATGATGTTTGTCTGCAATTGTAACGGTATAAGAGAGCGTGAAGTGGCTGCGGTTATCGACGCAGGAGTAACAAGATGGCGAGATATACTAGCGGAATTTGAATGCACGCCTTGCTGCGGAAAATGTGAAGACGACATAAATTTGATAATTGAAAAAAAGTCGTAATTTTTTTTTGACATAATAAAAATCATCGTAAAAAATTTTTAAAAAGCTTTTGATGGGTATTTTCTACTTAGATTAAGGTTTTTTGAAGGTACCTATCTATCAGCAATTAGGGCTTGTTTCATGCAGCTCAAGTTTATGGGTGATGGTGGGGGACGATTCTCTATGTTAGCGGGATCATCATTAAAAAAAATTGTNCGTTATGGGTCNTTAACAGTAATAGACGTGAGAGGTAAGACTCATATCTTTACCGGCCAAAACGGGCCGGCTGTTACCATCCGATTAACAGATCCGCGTCTTCATTTTCGATTATTTTTCAATGCGCAGCTAGCCCTTGGCGAAGCTTACTCCGATGGATCACTTATCCTTGAAGAAGGCTCAGTTTATGATTTTTTAGATATATGTCTAGCCAATCAAAGAACATTGGATAACACAACACTCCAAAAGATATTTGGAATTGTGAGAGGCCTTCAATCCGCTTTCAGAACATATAATCCCATTGGGTCAGCTCAGAGGAAAGTCGCGCATCACTACGATTTACGCGACGAGCTTTTTGATCTTTTTTTAGATTCGGACCGGCAATATTCCTGCGCTTATTTTANNAAGCCATCAGATACTATTGAAACGGCTCAANATGCAAAAAAACTTCANATAGCCGCTAAACTTCTTCTCGAGAAAGGACAAAAAGTTTTAGATATTGGGTCAGGTTGGGGAGGATTAGGTCGATTTTTGGCCGAATTAGAAGAAATTAGTCTTGATGGGGTTACACTATCTAGAGAACAACATCGATATAGCTGCACCTATGCAATGCACAGCAAAGCAGCAAAACGTATCAATTTTTTCCTTAAAGACTATAGAGAGCTAACCAACCGGTATGATCGAATAGTGTCTGTTGGCATGCTGGAACATGTTGGTCCTCGACATTATTCAGAATTTTATAAAAAAATATATGATTTACTGAATAATGATGGCGTTGCATTGATTCATTGCATCGGAAAGTTCAACGATCCTGGCCCCCAAAATGCGTGGATGGAGAAATATATTTTCCCCGGTGCATATACCCCAACCTTATCTGAGCAACTTCCTTCTATAGAACGAGCCAAACTATTTGTGTCTGACGTGGAAATTCTTCGGTTGCACTATGCCGAAACTTTGAAATTGTGGCGAGAGGCATTTGAAAAAAATAGAGAAACCATAGCTTCTATGTATGATGAAAAATTTTGTCGGATGTGGGAGTTTTATCTCGCAGGTTGCGAGACAGCATTTCGCCATGGGGTTTTGATGGTGTTTCAAATACAGCTTAGCAAGTCTCTTTCAACTGTACCTTTGACAAGAGATTATATTAGTGATTTTGAGAAGTCACATTTTNNANTCTGANGGTGCCNTGCCTTATTTTGGCCGCGCTTTGCCATTGAATNAACNNTATCTNAACAAANCATTAGCATTTTNANTCGGTAGTTTGAGATCTCTTGAAGAAGGAGATCGAAATGTCTGCNGTAAAATTAATGTTANTGGNGNTTGTATCAGTGATGCTGGTNGCTTGCGATCATATGAANATCGCAAAGCTNAACGAGCGGNTGATCCCNGGAACAGATTACAAAAGCCAGTTAGCAAATAANTACAAAGAAATCGTCAACTACGAAGCAAATGAAATGGTTGACTATTATGATGCTGGTCACTTTGCAACCAAGGCGATGAACGTTCTGGATAGAAAAGATACCCCGGGACCGGAAAAGTTGGATGACTGGTATATCAAAGAGCCTTTCAAGCATGANCTAACCAGAGCATCCAGNCGATTNGCGACAGCCNTGAANATGGGAGTAAAGGACACANTACCNGAAGCAANGGCTGAAGCTGTCGTTGGCTTTGACTGCTGGGTGGAGCAGGCTGAAGAAGGCTGGCAATACGAACACATAAAAACGTGCCGTGACCGATTTGAAATGGCTATGGATCGNATACANGAGAAAGTTGGCCTAACCATCACAGATGAAGCTGAGGCAGAACGCAAGATCGTTATTTACTATGATCACGATAGCTCAGACATATCTCCTGAAGATCAGGCATACCTGTCTGCAGAAGTAGGCCGTATACCAATGCATGACAAAGTCTCACTGACCGTAGTGGGTCATGCAGATCGAACCGGTACAGAACGATATAATCATAATCTATCTGTTGAGAGAGCCATTGGTGTTCACCGGGCTTTATCTGAGTATGGCATAGGTGATCGATCTATAGGGGTATCGGCAGAAGGCGAGACAGCGCCTGCCATTCCAACTNCTGATGGTCAGAGTGAACCTCGTAATAGACGATCTGAAATATTGATCAAAATGAACTTTTAGAGGCTGCCCCTCCTTCCCGCAGCGAACGGCTTGCAGCGNTATAAAGAGGGATCCAGCATCTGTCAGGTTCATCGAACCTCCTGACAGAGGTTACCACTTCGGGCAGCCCCAGAGACACGTATCCACCCTCTCTGGTCATTAAGGAAGTGATGGATCCCAGCCGATCTTCACAGATGCTAATTAAATCGGTAAAGGCTTGCTAGGTTTCTGGTTGCTTATAAAATCTTCGATGGTTCAGTAAATCATCTCAAAACTTTTTATAGTAGGAATAAATTTTATACATTCTGGTGAGCGTCATAGAAAATTAAGCTACTAAGAGGCAATACTTCCATCTTTATTAACGAAGGTAACTACCCCATTAACTTTTCTATAGGTGAAGTCTAAACCGGTATAATGGCCTACTTCATTATCGCAGCGCGTCCCCACTTCAAATAGAATAGCAACCTCAGACGATTTATTAATTATATGGTGACCAACAGGGTCGCCCGCTTTAAAACCCGCACATTCGCCAGCTTTTAGGAGTGTTTCCATGTCTCCTTCGACAAGAACAACTTCTCCAGATAAAACAATTACGAACTCATCCTCATTTTCGTGCCAATGATTTAAAGCTGTTGCCGCTCCAGGCTTCACCGTGACTTTATTCACTCCAAATTGGCTTAAGCCAACAGCATCTCCGACGGCTAACCTTTCGTATCCGGCGGTTACTTTTTTGTGATTTCCAGGATATCTATCTCGTTTTTGCGGAACAATATCCGACTCTTTAACTTTAGGCATTGTTATTTCCCCATTTAACTTGAAAATGCTTTTAAAAATTTATGTATTTTTTCTATAGAATAATCTTTTGTTCCATGGAACTCTAGCCGGATAAAACATAGTTGGGCATTAGCCACTGAAAAGTGCCTTGGAGAATTTTTACTAAATAAGCAATAATGAATATCAATCTTCTACACAATAGGTTCAAAAAAACACGAATGAAACCGAACTTAGAAAAATTCCTACGGCGAGCAATGTCCGCACATCAGAATGGTCGTTTTCAGGAAGCTGAAAAAATATATAGATCTATACTAAGATCGCATCCTAAAAATGGCGTNGCAAATCACAATTTGGGTGTTCTNAAGGTCGGGTTAGGAAANGCTTCACTTGCACTTCCACACTTTCAAACCGCATTAGAAGCTGATGTAAACCAACATCAATATTGGATAAGCTACATCGACGCTTTGATAAAATTGAATCAAATTAGCAACGCGCGCAAACTATTAATGCAAGGACGTGAGAGAGGTTTGAAAGGGGATGCAGTTGATCACTTTGAAAGACAACTTTCGTCAAACGCCAAGCACGATTTGGTGCCCTCAGAACGCGCCTCGGAACTGATTTCACTCTATAAGCAGGGTGATTTTAAAAAAGCGTTAGACATTGGGATAAAACTTTTAGAACAATTCCCAAAAGACCCTAATGTCCCAAATTTTATTGGAACTATTAAATCTAGCNTAGGCGAACANGTGTCCGCTNTANAGTATTACAATAAAGCTATTGAATTAGGTCCCCAAAACGTTCAGGCTCATAACAACCTTGGAAATGCCTTGAATGAATTGGGTAGGTTTGAGGAAGCGATTATTAGCTATAGAAAGGCAATCGAGCTCAACTCAGATTATACAGATGCTCATTATAATCTTGGCGTCGTATTAACCGAGGTTGATAGACTGTCAGAAGCTGTTAGCTGTTACAGCAAAGTAATCGAGCTAAGACCTGATTATGCACAGGCGCATAATAATCTAGCTATGCTAAGTGACATACTCGGTAAGTTTGATTTGGCAACACGCCATTATGGCGAAGCAATTAATCTTAATCCAGATCACCCGGAGGTCCATTTTAATTTAGCTCGTACTTTGATAAAAATAAAAAAGTACAAAAAAGGCATCCAACACTATTTGAAAGTGATAACCTTACGACCAGATTTTGTAGACGCTTACTTAGAACTTGCAATGGCATTTCATTCTGAGGGTTATCAAAAAAAAGCATGGCCACTATATCGTATAGCTGAGCTGCTCAGAAATGAAAATGGAATTGAAAAGGTTTATTTAAAGCATTTAAACCTGTCTCTATCCCAAACTAACCCTAATCAATTGGGGGTATCCTACAACAAATCTTGCTTCGATAAAGACTCTGGATTTTTACGCACCAATATACCAGTGGGTGAGAATCTACCAAAAGTGTTGGGCTCGTTGCCGACATTAAGTCCCGAAGATGAAAAGTATGTGGCGGAAAATAAATCAGCGTCTGACATACGAAAGGGAGGAGTTAAACACAGTCGAGGCTTCAATCTTTTTGCATCAAGTGATCCAACTATAAAACTATTTGAGGAAAGGTTTACAAATACTGTTTCGGAAATACTCCGCAGTAAAATTTTCATCGAGGACTCTTTTTTTGCTATCTATGAGGGTCGCTCGGCCGCTACCCCTCATCACCATCTCAATAACTGGGATAATGAGTTTAATCTGCACTCTGTAAAATATGCTGCGGTTTACTATGTCGAGGTGGGGGATGTAGGGGCCGCCCAACCAGGAAATTTAAGCCTCCATCAACCCGATATTGTAATTCAGCCCAACAACGGTGATCTTATAATTTTTCCAGCAAGCAGGATGCATTCAGCACATTACAATGGGTTGAAAAAACGTATTATTCTCGGAATAAATTTCTATACAATCTAGCATGGATGTCGTGTCCGCAAAGAAGTTTGCGTCAGCGTACATCAATCCCTTTCTTATGTTGATGATTTAAATGGTGCCCAGGAGAAGACTCGAACTTCCACAACCTAACGGTTACTGGCACCTGAAGCCAGCGCGTCTACCAATTCCGCCACCTGGGC
>FUFK010039751.1_pt1 | contig 20851 bp, 17 predicted proteins | sample 1021851 | NCBI WGS metagenome assembly FUFK01 (sample SAMEA51879418, study PRJEB19060) | metagenome
AAAACTAAATCTTAACTTTTTTGATATTGATCAATTAATTGAGNATGATCAAAAAATGAAAATATCAAAAATCTTTGAAATAAAAGGAGAAAACTTTTTTAGAGACATTGAAAAAAAGATAACGCTTAATATTTTAAAAAATAAAAAGGGTGTAATTTCACTTGGTGGAGGGGCATTTATAACTCGAGCTGTCAAAAATGAAGTTTTAGAAAATCACTTATCATTTTGGCTTAATTGGAATATAGATACATTGGTAAACAGGATTAAAAATAATAAAAAAAGACCATTGGCAGTTAATTCTAGTAAAAATGAGCTAACAGAAATTATAAAAAAACGTTCAATTATTTACTCCAAAGCACTATATAAAATAGATTGTGAAAATTTTACAAAACAACAAATTACCAAAAAAATTATAGATATTTATGAGGCAAATTAAACTGATAGTCAAAACAAATTCAGAAAAATATCCTATTATAATTGGTAGAAATCTAATTTCTAACCTATCACAAATATTTAAAAAAAATTCTATCAATTTTAAAAAGTGTTTGTTAGTTTTTGATAAAAATATTCCAAACAGATATATCAAACAAATTTCAAAATCTCTTAAGAGATATGAGTTTTACAAATTTATTTACAATGCTAATGAGAAAAATAAAAATCAAAAAAATGTTGTTAAAATTTTAGATCTTTTGCTTAAAAAGAATTTTTCAAGAGATGATTGTTTAATATCTATTGGAGGAGGCATTACAGGTGATGTTGCAGGATTTGCAGCAAGTTTATACAAAAGAGGGCTAAAATTTGTAAATATTCCAACAACATTGTTATCACAGGTTGACTCATCTGTTGGCGGTAAAACAGGTATTAATACATCTCAAGGCAAGAATTTAATTGGAAGTTTTTATCAACCTAAAATTGTTATAAGTGATGTAGATGTTTTGAAGAGTCTACCTTTTAGAGAAGTAGTTTGTGGTTATGCAGAAATAGTAAAACATGCGTTAATTGCAAATAAAAAGTTTTATAATTTTTTGGAAAAAAATATCAGTGAAGTTTTAAAACTAAAGTCTCCAACAATTGAAAAATCTATTTATGAAAGTTGTAAAGTTAAAAAATTGATAGTTGAAAAAGACGAAAAAGAGAAAAATTTGAGAAAAATTTTAAATTTTGGACATACTTTTGCTCATGCGTATGAGGCAAGTTTAAATTTTTCAAAAAAATTAAATCATGGCGAGGCAGTAATTCTAGGAATGAAATCTGCATTTGAATTTAGTCATAATAAAAAATTGATTAACTTTAAAGAATTTAATTCTGCAATTAAACATCTCAATAATTCTCATTTTCCAGTTTCAATTAAAAATTATTTTACAAAAAAAAAAATTAATCAGATCATATCCTTTATGATGATGGACAAAAAAAATAATTCAAAAAAAATCAAACTTATGTTAATTAAAAAAATTGGAGGTCCGATAATTGAAAAGGAATATACAAATGTTACTGTCAAACTTTTTTTAAAAAAGAGACTAATTAATTAAAATTTGTAAAGAGTGAAGGTGTTTTTTTAATTCCTTATTTAATATTTTGTAAATTTTTTTATTACTTTCAATTTTATTTAATTTCTTAAGCTCCTTAGACTCTATGCTTATTTTTAAATGAAATTTATTTCTCTCGTTTCCTGGATGATTTTTATGTAAAAATGTTTTATCCTCTATCAAAATATTTTCAATATTAATATTTTTTTTTATTTTTTTTTTTACGTTTGTAATTAATTCATCTATATTCATATGATATAATTATATCATGAAAAATATCTGTGACTGGAATAATTGTGATGAAATTGGTGAATATAAAGCACCAGTTGAAAGAGATAATAGTAAAAAATTTAGATTATTATGTTTAAATCATGTCAAAGAATTCAATAAAAATTGGAATTATTTTTCAGGTATGAATGATGATCAAGTAATTGATTTTTTAAAATCAGACATGGTTTGGCATAAACCTACTCAAAGTTTTAGTTCCTCAGATAATTTTTTTAAAGTTTTGTGGAACAATACTCTGCGAGACGAACTTGACAAAAAAAAGTTAAAAAGTGACTTTAATCACATGGGACAATTTAGATATAATCACAAAGACATCAAAGCGTTTGAAATATTAGGTATTTCGGTAGGATCAAATTGGGAAAAAATTTATAATAAATTTAAAATGCTTGTTAAAAAATTTCACCCTGATATGAATTCTGGGAATAAAAAATTTGAGGAAAAACTTAAATCAATAACTTTGGCTTACACTCAGTTAAAAAATACTTATAGAGAAAAAAATTGACACCAAGTATCGACAATCAACCTGACATAAAGCTCTCAATAAAACAAACTTTTGGGATCGACTCGAATATGGAAGTGGATGCCTTTTCTAAAAAAAGTGAGTATGTGCCAGAAATAGATAAAAACTATAAATTTGATCGTGATACCACTTTAGCTATTATCTCAGGTTTTGCTTTTAACAAAAGAGTTTTAGTTCAAGGATATCATGGAACAGGAAAATCTACTCACATAGAACAAATTGCTGCAAGATTAAATTGGCCTTGCATCAGAGTAAATTTAGATAGTCATATAAGTCGTATAGATTTGATAGGTAAAGATGCGATTGTTTTGAAAGATGGTAAGCAAGTCACACAATTCAATGAGGGGATTTTGCCTTGGTCCATACAAAACCCTGTTGCTTTAGTATTTGATGAATATGATGCAGGAAGACCTGATGTAATGTTTGTTATACAGAGAGTGCTTGAAGCAGAGGGTAATTTTACTCTTCTAGACAAAAATAAAGTGATTAAACAAAATAAATTTTTTAGATTATTTGCAACCTCTAATACTGTTGGTTTAGGAGATACAACAGGTCTTTACCATGGAACTCAACAAATAAATCAAGGTCAAATGGATAGATGGAATATTGTTACAACTTTAAACTATCTCAGTCTTGACAAAGAAATGGAAATTATTTTAGCAAAAAACAAAGATTTAAATAATTCAAAAGGTAAGGAAAAAGTTTCGAATATGATAAAAGTTGCCTCATTAACTAGAAAAGGATTTATAGCTGGTGATATATCAACGGTGATGAGTCCGAGAACAGTTTTACACTGGGCTGAAAATGCAGAAATTTTTAAAGATACAGGTTACGCTTTTAGAGTAACGTTTTTAAATAAATGTGATGAGATTGAAAAAAACATAATTGCAGAATATTATCAAAGGTGTTTTGGTGAAGAGTTACCAGAGTCCTTATTGAATATTCAAATTTAATGAATAATAAGACTGAGAGTTTAAAAGAAAAGCTTAGACAAGCCTTATCCTCTACATCAAGAGTAATCTCAGAAGATTTCATTATCAATCCTAAAAAAAATGTTCAAAATTCCCAAAAACAAGATTTAATCGAATTAGACAATTTAAATTCAAAAGACGATTTTATTAAAGCTAGGGCTGAATCAGATTCAAAAGCTCTAAAAAAAAAATTTTCTAGTCAGGCTATATTTAAGAAGAATTTACCCTCTAATTCATCATGTAAATCACTTTATATGATTGCTGAAAAAATAAGATATGAAAAATTAGGATCTAAAATGTTGAAGGGAATAGATAAAAATCTAAGAGATAACTATATTCAAATAATTAATCACAAAAGAAAAGATCAAATTAAATCCAAAGATGATGTACCTATCATTGAGGCTTTTGAACTATACATGCTGAAAAATTTTCACAATATTAAACTTAATTCTTTAACAACAAGGATATTAAGCTTCTGGGAAAAAGATTTCGATAAATCAATTTTTGAACATATAGAATTCTTTAAACAAAATTTAGAAGATCAAAACGTTTATTCTTCTAAGTTCTCCAAGATATTGCAAGAAATGGATATTTTTCAATCAGAAGAAAATAATGANAAAAAAGATGAGAACCTAGAAGATAATCAAGAAAATCGGTCAAGTGAAAATGATGAGAGTGAAGATGAAAATAAAAAAGATCCTGACAAGCAAGATGAATCGGACTCAAGTCTAGACTCAGATTATAGTATTGATGAATATAAGTTAGATGAGAAGCTTGTAGATACAGATTCAGATGAACAAAATTCTGAACAAGTTATTCAAAAGAAAAATTTAAAAGACTTAAATGTGGAATATAAAATTTTCACAACTGAATTTGACGAAATTACAAAAGCTGAAAATCTTGAGAATGCAGATGAAGCAAATAAGCTTCGGAAAACTTTAGATCAACAATTAATTGGTTTTCAAGATGTTATCACTAAACTTGCTAATAAACTTCAAAGACAATTATTGGCAAAACAAAATAGAGCTTGGGAGTTTGATTTAGAGGAGGGACTACTTGATAGCTCTAAATTACCAAGAATTATAATGGATCCATATAATTCATTATCTTTCAAGAAGGAAAAAGATTTAGACTTTAAGGACACAGTAGTAACACTACTAATTGATAATTCGGGTTCAATGAGAGGAAGACCTATTACAATCGCTGCTATTTGTGCAGATATTCTATCTAGAACATTAGAACGTTGTTCAGTGAAAGTAGAAATATTAGGTTTTACTACAAAAAATTGGAAAGGTGGCCAGAGTAGAGAGATGTGGAATAAAAACAATAAACCCAAGACACCCGGAAGGTTAAATGATTTGAGACACATTATTTATAAAGGAGCTGACACACACTGGAGACAAGCAAAAGATAATCTTGGGCTGATGTTAAAGGAGGGTTTGCTTAAAGAAAATATAGATGGCGAGGCTATAACATGGGCTTTCAATAGAATTAAAAAAAGAAAAGAAGAGAGAAAAATTTTAATGGTAATTTCAGACGGTGCACCTGTAGATGACTCAACTTTATCGGTAAATTCAGGAGATTTTTTAGAAAAGCATCTTAAAAAGATGGTTAAGTTTATAGAAGACAAATCTGAAATAGAAATTTTAGCTATCGGAATTGGTCATGATGTTTCTAGATATTATAAAAGAGCAATTAAGATCACTGATGTGAATGAACTTGGTGATGTAATGATTTCTCANTTNAGCTCATTATTTGATAAAAAAGCAAAATTACATTAAATTTTTTTTAAATCTTGATTTTTCCATCTAATGTTTACTTCCGCCCCAGTTCTTGTTTTAGAATTTTGGCAATTTAAAGAAGCAAAATTTTTTTCAAGTAAGTTTTTACCTATAAATATTCCCAAACCTAAACCCGATTGATTTTTATCTTTATTCTTAAGTGATCTTAAATAAGGTTCACCTATTTTTGACAATATTTCACCTGGATATCCTTCACCATCATCTTCTATAGTAATTTCGGTATATTCATTATTGCTTTTGAGCGTTATAAATATTTTTTCTTTAGCAAATTTATTTGCATTTCCAATNAAGTTTCTCAAGCCATATATNATTTCTATTGATTTTGGAATTTTTCTAGGGCTAGCATCTTGATCAAAATTTAAGATAAATTTTTTATTACTTGTTTCTTCGAATGAGTTAANAATTTGATTTATATATTTTTTAAAATTNAAGTCCTCATCTATAAAATCNTCTTCTTCAATAGGATTTAAAGATAACCTTTTCAAAATTTGATTACATCTTTCAACTTGGCTTGATAATAATTCTAAATCTGAGTTCAATTCTTTACGGTCTTTCAATTGATGTTTTAACTCTTGTGAGATAATTTTTATTGTAGATAATGGAGTCCCGAGGGAATGTGCTGCTGCTGCTGCTTGACCTCCTAAAGATAACATCTCATGTTCTTGAGCCATTATTTCCTCCATTTTACCTAAAGCTTCTTTTCTTTTTCTAGACTCTGAGCCAAAAACTATGGCAAAATAATTTAAAAAAATTAAAGCAATTATTAAAGCGATTGGGATTGAGTAATAATAATAATTAGAAACATGAAAGTGATTATTTAATGGTGCAGGTAAGTCCTCTGAATTAAATGTCAGAAAAATAATCATTAATATTGTTGTAACAACAAGAAATAAATTAGTTCTGATACCTAAATTTGATGATGCAAACACACTAGGAATTAATAAAAAAATAACAAANGGATTTACGATACCTCCTGTAAGATATATTAGTGATCCTAATTGAAATATATCAATCATCAAAAAAATTAATGCTGATCTATCTGAAAGTTGAGTTTTATCATAAATAAAAATCAGATAAAAATTGCTTAAAATTCCAATAAAAATAATTAAATTTGATAAAATAAAATTAAAATTGAAATTGCAAAAAAAAATAAACAATATAAACTGAAATTAATTGTCCTATAATACCAATCCATCTTAATGAAATATAAGTGGATTTTTTTAAAGTATGAAATTTTGAAGTTTCAAAAAACTTCATGATCTAAATATCTAAATTTTGAACATTTATCGCGTTAGAGATGATAAAATCTTTTCTTAATGTTACATCATTGCCCATTAAAGTATGTATCAATTCTTGGTCTTTTTTTGAGTTTTTTGAATATTGAACCTGTAGTAAATTTCTCGTTTCCGGGTTAAGAGTTGTGCTCCAAAGTTCTTCTGGGTTCATTTCTCCCAAACCCTTGAACCTTTGTATGCTCATTTTGGATTTTTCAATTTCTATCAGTTTTAAAAACTCTTTTGAACCTTTCTTACTTTTTTTAATATCTTTGCTATTAGTTACTATATAGTTTTCTAATTCTTCCTCATCTTTAATGTAAATTCCTTTAGAGCCTTTATTTATTTTAAATAAAGGAGGTTGAGCCAGGTACACATGTCCGTGTTCTATCAATTTATTAAAAGGTTTGTTATTAAAGAAAGTTAATAGTAATGCTCTAATATGAGATCCATCTACATCAGCATCTGTCATTATAATTATTTTTCCATACCTTAAATCTTTTAAATCAATTTCATGAGCCTTAGGATCTAGTCCAAGTGCATTAATTAGTGTAACTATTTCATTTGATGATATCATTTTAGACAATGCTTTTGTTCTTTGATCTGAACCATTTCCATTTCCATTTCCATTTTTTTTAATATTTAAATCTTCAACGTAAGTATTAAGTATTTTTCCTCTTAAAGGTAAAACTGCTTGATTTGATCTGTTCCTGCCTTGTTTTGCTGAACCGCCAGCTGAATCTCCTTCAACAATGAATAATTCTGTTCCTTCTTGTTTTCCTATTTGGCAATCAGCTAATTTACCTGGAAGACCACTCAATTCAATAGCACCTTTCCTTCTTACATTTTCTCTTGCTTTTCTTGCTACATCTCTGGCCATTGCGGCTTGTATCACTTTAGCTAAAACTATCTTAGCTACTGATGGATTTTGATCAAACCATATTGATAACTTCTCATTTACTAATGTTTCAACTATCATTCTTACTTCGGACGAAACTAATTTGTCTTTTGTTTGAGAAGAAAATTTAGGATCAGGAATTTTTATTGACAAAACACACGTCAAACCTTCTTTAATATCATCCCCAGAAATAGTTAATTTATTTTTTTTTAGCAAATTATTCTCATTTGCATATTTATTTATTATTCTTGTTAAAGCACTTCTAAAGCCTAATAAATGTGTTCCACCATCTTTTTGATAAATATTATTCGTATAAGGAAAAATATCTTCAGAATAGCCTGCATTCCATTTTAACGAACACTCTAATTCTACGTTATTTTTTTTGCCTTCAATATAAATTGGTTTTCTAAACAGATCGTTTCCGTTTTTATTTTGTAATTTTTCTCTTTTCTCATCTAAATAATCTACAAATTCAATTAAACCTCCATCATATTTAAATTCTAAGGTTTTTTCTTTTTTTTGACTATTGTCAATGAATGTTATCTTTATGCTTTTATTCAAAAAGGCTAACTCTCTCATTCTTTTAATTAAAATATTTGCACTAAATTTGATTGACGAGAAAACTTCCTTTGAAGGTAAAAAGGTTATTTGAGTTCCTGTTTGTTTTGATTTACCTGAAATTTTAAGAGGTGCTTTTGCTTCACCATTACGGAACTCAATAGAATATTTTTTTCCATCCCTATTTATTTCTAGGAATAGTTTTTCTGAAAGAGCATTAACAACAGAAACTCCTACACCATGAAGCCCTCCTGAAACTTTATAAGAATCATGGTCAAATTTTCCACCAGCATGAAGTTGGGTCATTATTACCTCTGCAGCAGATTTTTTTTCTCCCTTATGTATATCTGTAGGGATCCCACGACCATCATCATTAACAGTTACAGTTCCATCAGAATTTAATTTAACATTTATATTTTTACAAAACCCCGCTAGCGCTTCATCAATTGAGTTATCGACAACTTCATATACCATATGATGTAAACCAGTTCCGTCATCGGTATCACCAATATACATACCAGGCCTCTTTCTTACCGCCTCTAAGCCTTTAAGTACTTTAATAGAGTCTGCTTGATATGTGTTTTTATTTGTCATTTTTTTAAATATAGGAAAAAAAAATTATAACATTTTTTGGTAAAAATTGCTCAATTATAATCACAAATTTCTAATAAAAATCTTAAATAAGCTTTATATACCAAGGCTTATTTGATGGCGGAGAGAATGGGATTCGAACCCATGAAAGAGTTTCCCCTTTACACGCTTTCCAAGCGTGCGCCTTCAACCACTCGGCCACCTCTCCAGATTACAAAATAAATTTTTTATATAATTGATAATTATCATAAAGATATTTTGGAAAAGTTTGATCTAAGACTACTTTTTTATACTGATGTCCTCTGTTGAATAAATCAACTTTTTTATTAATTTTTGATTTTATTATATCAATATCAGAGAACTTGCTATCACTAAATTCTATGTGAGCAAACGTCTTAAGTTTAAGAGATATTTCATTAGGCTCCATAATATTATTAAAATGCCAACCAGCATTTTCATAAATTTGTATACTTTTTTCTTTATCAAATCTTAAAAAATTATAATTGAGGTTCTTTGATTTAATTTTTTGACGCATATAATCTATGGAGTTTAAGTTTTTTTTCTTACAGACTCTTGTACCCTCCCAAGGTGTTTCATAAGGATTGTAAAGGTTAAATTTATAATTAAAGCATTTTTGATAAAAAATTCCGTATTTTTTTACTAAATTGAAGTTTTTAAATATTTGTGGATTTGGAATTTCATCAGGATCTGAGAAAAAAACATAATCATCTGGTTCAGCAAAAGTTAAGTGCTCTAAAATGAATTCTCTTTGAATGGCTTGATTTTTCCATATATCAATATTATTGGGAAATGGTTTATCTAAAATAATATACTTAATTTTTTTTGAGTCGTAATCTCTAATATCAAAATTTAATTTTTTTATATTGTTTTTATGATCATATTTGGACTCACAAATAACAAAATAATCAATATATTTTTTGAGAACATTATACCTAAGATTAAACATAAAATTGTTATCAAAGAAAGTAACACAATCAATAAATTTATTTTTACTCATTTATCCATCTATCCAAAATTTTGCTACCTATTAATATATCTTTTTTATTAGTGCCTGGAAAACTTGCCTCATTTTTATTATTTAAGATATCATTACTAATTTCATCAATCTCCCTGGAATATATATTTTTCTCATTTTTTATTTTAAAATTTTTTTTCTTCTCATTAATTAAAATTATTTCACCCTCATCTGAATTCCAAGTATTGGTAATTAATATTTTTCCATTCTTACCATTTATTGTCGTGGAATATCCAATATCTCTCGAGAAAGATGCAGTAATTTCTGCTTGGAATTTTTCATCAAAAATTAATTTTACAGAACTTTCTACATCAATATTTTCTAATTTTTTTTTTTTACTTTCAGATAATTCGAAATTTTCAATATCAACTCCATCTAATAAAGATGCAATTAACAAACTCATAGAAACAGTATATGAACCATGATCTAATATGGCTCCACCACCTAATGATTTAGAAAAAATTCTTTTTTTTTTATTAAATTTACTTGAATTAAAAAGTCCAAAAAAACGTTTTTTTGATAACAAATTTTTTCCAAACGAGGACTGCATTGAAATAATTTGACCAATACTGTCATTCTTTAATAACTCAATTATCTTCATTATTTGAGGATGATATCTAAACATAAAACCCTCTCCTATAAAAAAGTCATTAAAGTTAGGGTGATTAAAAATACTTTGAGTTTCTTGAGAATTTATAAATGCCGGCTTTTCAACAAGTATGTGCTTTTTAAAATCTAATGATTTTTTTACCCATTCATAATGTAAACTATTTGGTAAAGCTATATAAACTATATCTACTTTGTTACTATTTAGTAATTTTTCATAATCATTATGACAATTGTTTGTATCAATATTAAAATTAGCCTTAAATTTTGATAAATTATTTTCTGATTTGCTTGCAATTGCTATTAACTTAGCATTTTTTGTATTATAAAATGATTTTGCAAACTCATGAGCTACATTTCCAAGTCCAATTATTCCCCATTTTATTACTTCACCCATAATATAATTATTCTTTATCATAAATGATTAAGAAAAAAATAAAATCATATTATAAAAATTTAAGATCAAAAGTTTTTGAACATATTCATGGTAAAATTATAATAAAAAAAAAAATTTCTTCTGTAGTTGAAATATCACAAATCAACGATCCTAAAATTAGAAATTTCGAAAATAAAAAGTACAAATTTTATATTGTTAAAAAAGCAAGAATATTTACTGATAATAACGAGAATGTCGCTGTTATTAAAAATAATTTTTTATTACCCAAACTATCTTTTCAACAAGTAAATGGAAAATTAAAAAACATTAAATATAACTCGGTATTAAAAAAAGGAACAACCTCATTTATAAGAAAATTCCCTGGCACTGTTCTGAATTTATCTCAGGGAGGTAGCGGGAATAATTATTTTCATTTCATATTTGATATAATCCCAAAAATATATATTTCACAAAAAAAGATAAAAAAAAAAATAGGTTTTTATTATGTTTCTAGACCTCAAAAATGGCAAATCAAAATATTTGAGATTTTAGGTGTTCCAAAAAAAAAATTAATTGATAGTTCAAAATATAAACACATTTCTGCAGATAAGATAATATGTATTGATCATCCCTGGTATAAAAAAGGTTATATTCAAAATGAAGTTAAAAAGATTCCAAAGTGGATAATACTTATCAATAGAAAAATTTTTTTGAATAAATCTAAAAAATTTAATTCTTTTAAAAAAGTTTTTTTAGATAGATCAACCTCTAAATTCAATCATTGCAAAGTCTTCAATCAAAACTTTTTAAATGACTGGTTAAAAAAAAATAGTTTCGGAATTTACACACCAGAAAGACTTTCTCAGGAAAAGCAGATATATCTTTTCAGAAATGCCTCAATCATATTAGGTGCTCATGGCGCAGCACTTACAAATATAATATTTTGTAAGCCAGGCACAAAAGTTATTGAAATTATACCTGCTGATCACCCAAATAAAAAATGTGAGAGAATTAGTAAAATTTTAAAACTCAGATATTTTAGGATAAAAACAAAACCCGACAATAGTGATAAAAATTTTCCTTTTAAAATTCATTTGAATAAAAGACATTTAAAAATTATCAATGATAAAATTAATCTTTAGAAATCTTTAGCACTCCAATAAATGCTTCTTGTGGTATCTCGACTCTCCCAAACTGCTTAGATCTTGCCTTACCTTTTTTTTGTTTTTCAAGAAGTTTTCTTTTTCTATCTGTAGCTCCACCTCCATGAATTTTTGTCAAAACGTCTTTCTTGAAACCTTTAATTGTTTCTCTTGCAATGATCTTGCCTCCAATTGCAGCCTGCACTGGTATCATAAAGTTATGTCTTGGGATTAAATCTTTTAATTTTTCACAAACCTCTCTTCCTGTTCTTTGCGCAAAGTCTCTATGAATCATCATTGCTAATGCATCAACTGGTTCAGCATTAACCAGAATTCCTAGTTTTACCAAATCACCCTCTCTATGATCAATGATTTCATAATCAAAGCTTGCATATCCGCTAGTCATTGATTTTATTTTATCATTAAAGTCGAAAACTACTTCGTTTAAAGGTAGCTCATAACTTAAAACTGCTCTATTGCCTGAATAGGTTAAATTAGTTTGAATGCCTCTTTTGTCTTGGCATAATTTTATAATTGAACCTAAATATTGATCTGGAGTTATAATTGTAGCTTTTATCCAGGGCTCTTCGATAGATTTAATTAATGTAGGATCTGGTAAACTTGATGGGTTTTGTAAATCAATTATATTTCCTTTGTTCAAATTTACTTTGTAAACAACGCCTGGGGTTGTTGTTAGTAAATTTACATCAAACTCTCTCTCTAATCTTTCCGTGATGATTTCAAGATGAAGTAGTCCCAAAAAACCACATCTAAAACCTAAGCCAAGAGCAGATGAGGACTCAGCTTCAAATGAAAAACTTGCATCATTTAATTGAAGTTTTGCTAATCCATCTTTTAATTTTTGATATTCTGAACTATCGACTGGAAATAGCCCACAGAAAACAACAGGTTTGCTTGGTTTAAAACCAGGTAATGGATTTACTGATGGCTTAGAAGCGTCACAAATTGTGTCTCCAACTTTTGTATCAGATAAAACTTTTATTCCTGTTGTGATAAAACCAATCTCACCAGCATTTAATTCATTTATATCTTTTGGTTTAGGGGTAAAAACACCAACTTTTTCAACAACATAATCTTGATTAGTTGAAAGCATTTTAATTTTCATATTTTTAGAAATCGTGCCATTTATAACTCTTACTAGTATAACTACTCCAAGATATGTGTCGTACCAACTATCTACTAATAAACATTTTAAATCTTGCTTTAAATCACCTTTTGGTCCTGGCAATCGACTTATAATTTGTTCCAATATCTCATCTATACCTTCTCCAGTTTTTCCAGAACATGGAATAGCATTTTCAGTATCAATACCAATTACATCTTCAATTTGTTTACTGGTTCTATCTAGGTCTGATGCTGGTAAATCAATCTTATTTAAAACTGGAATTATTTCGTGATTAGTATCTAATGCTTGATAAACATTAGCTAATGTTTGTGCTTCAACACCTTGGGTACTATCAACGATAAGTATGGAACCCTCACATGCATAAAGAGATCTGCTGACCTCATAACTAAAATCAACATGTCCTGGAGTATCTATTATATTTAATATGTATTCTTTTCCATTTTTGGCTTTATAGTTTAGCTTAACGGTTTGGGCTTTAATTGTAATTCCTCTCTCTCTTTCAATATCCATAGAGTCTAATACCTGAGCTTTCATTTCCCTTTCTGTTAAACCACCACATTTGTGAATTATCCTATCCGCAATTGTTGATTTACCGTGATCAATGTGTGCAATTATTGAAAAATTTCTTATATTGTCGATAGTGTTCATTTAAATATTAAGATCGAATTTTTGCNCCAGTTTTATTTTCAACAGTNNTGATTATCAAATTANTAATNTTTTCTAAATCNTTNTCATTTAAAGTTCTTTCAGATGACTGTATCGTTACGCTGATTGCTATCGATTTCTGATTTTCAGGAATATTATCACCCTCATAAACATCAAAAACTTTAATATCTTTTATTAAACTTTTGTCTACATTTGAAATTGTGTCTATCAAATCTTGGGCTTTTACATCTTTGTTTACGATAAATGCAAAATCTCTNTCAGATTTTTGATAATCTGAAAATGAAAATTTTACTTTTAGATCTTTAAGGGTTTTTTTGGGTAATTCTAAATTTTCCATAAAGATCTCGAAGCCAACTAAAGCCTCTGTTTTAATATCAATCTGTTTTAAAATATTTGGGTGAATTTCTCCAAAATATGCTGCTATTTGATTTTTTTCATTATTTAAAAATATTCTTCCAGATTTCCCAGGGTGATAATAATTGGGTGTTTCGTTATCAATAAAAAATTTTTCAGAATTATAACCTGCTTCAACTAAAGTTTGAACAACATCTCTTTTCACATCAAATACATCTAGGTTTCTATCCTTTTCAATCCAAGATAATCTAGATTTTTTACCTGCTGACAAACCACAAACTATCGTATTTTGTTCGCCGGGATTCGAACCATTAAAAATAGGACCTATTTCAAATATTGATAAATCTTTAAAACCTCTGTCGAGATTTTTATTAATATGCATTATTAAATTTGAAAAAATTGAACTTCTTAAAACTCCTAATTCTGAACTTATAGGATTAATAATCTTTATCTCTTTTTTTGTATCTCTGAAATAATCATTATAACTTTTATCAGTAAATGACCAAGTGATTGCCTCGAGATAACCTTTGGATGCAACTGATCTTTGTAAAAAATGAAATAATTTCTGAAATTTATTTAAAGTAGATTTTTTTCTTTTTTTAATTGGCTCTATATTATTTATTTTTTCATAACCACTTATTCTTACCAACTCCTCAACGATATCTACCTCCTGTGAAATATCTGGTCTCCATGAAGGAACAGTCAATTTGAGTCTTTTCTTAACCTTTTTTACCTCAAAACCAAGATCCTCTAAAATTTTAATCATTACTTTAAATGAAATTTTAAAACCAGATATTTTTTCAAAAATATTTGGGTCAAATGTAATCTTTTTTGTTTTGTAAGTTTCTATTTTTTGAATATCAATTCTACTAATTTCACCACCACAAATCTCTTTAATTAATTTTGCAGCTTTATTTAAACCATCTTCGATTGATAATGGATCAATACCTCTTTCAAATCTAAACTTTGCATCTGTATCAAGATACAATTTTTTTGCTGTATTTCTTATCGATCCAGGTTCAAAATATGCTGACTCAAGTAACACATTTTTTGTATTTAATTCTGTACCAGATCTTGTGCCACCAATTATTCCTCCAAGTCCTAAAACACCTTTATTATCGCAAATAACGCACATGCCACTCTCCAATTTATAATTTTTATTATCAAGTGCTGTAAACTCTTCTCCAGAATGAGAATTTCGGACAATAATACCTTTCTCAATTTTATCAGCATCATAAGCATGTAATGGACGATTAATATCGAGCATAACATAGTTTGTAATGTCAACTATTGCTGAGATAGGTTTTTGGCCAATAGAAATTAATTTATCTTGAAGCCATTTAGGGCTTTCAGAATTTTTCACATTAGTTATTAAACAACTTCCAAACGCAGTACATCCTTGTCCTTTTTCCTTATTAATTTTTACTTTTAAGGTGTGTCTATTTTTTGAATGAATTTTTTTTTCTTCTAAATCTACTAACTTTCCAAAACCTGATGCTGCCAGATCTCTAGCTATTCCCCTGACTCCAAGGCAATCTGGTCTATTAGGTGTTATAGATAGATCTATAAGATTTGATTTAGATTTTGATTTTGAGAAATAACTTTTGCCAATATTTTTTCTAAATTCCTTGCTTAATTCTGTAATTCCATCGCTTTCATTAGACAAATTTAATTCAGACTCCGAACAAAGCATTCCGTAAGAAGTAACACCTCTTATTTTAGCAACTACTAATTTTGTCTTGGTTTTTGGGATAATTGCACCTGGAGGAGCATATATAGTAAGTAATCCTTCTTTTGCATTTTCTGCACCACATACAACTTTTTTAATTTCATTCTCTCCNATATTTACGTCACAAACTTTTAATCGATCTGCATTTGGATGTTTTTTAGTTTTTATAATTTCAGCTACTTTGAATGATTCATCATCACCAGAAAGACTTTCTACACTCTCTACCTCTAAACCAATGTTGGTAAGTTGCTCTAAAAGATTTTTTTCTTTCAGATTTGTCTTCAGATGATCTTTTAGCCAATCAAATGTTATTTTCATCGACTGAGACCTCTATAATTCGTAGGTACATCTAATGGGTCAAATCCAAAATGATTTAACCATCTATAATCGCAATCAAAAAAAGCTCTTAAGTCATTTATTCCATATTTAAGCATAGCAAGTCTATCTATCCCAATACCAAATGCGTATCCCTGAAACTTTGATGGGTCTACTTTAACATTTTTTAAAACATTAGGATGAACCATTCCACACCCTAAAATCTCTAACCATTGACTTCCTTCTCCTATTATAATTTTTCCATCTTTTATCTCGTATCCAATATCAACTTCAGCAGATGGTTCTGTAAAAGGAAAATGACTAGGTCTAAATCTCATCTTAATTTTATCTACCTCGAAAAACTCTTTGATAAAATAATTTAAACATCCCTTTAGATGNCCCATGTTTATATTCTTATCTATATGCAGTCCTTCAACTTGATGAAACATTGGTGAGTGAGTTTGGTCACTATCTGATCTGTAAGTTCTTCCAGGTGCAATTATTTTAAATGGTGGCTTNTCTTTCAACATAGTTCTAATTTGNACTGGAGAAGTATGTGTTCGCAATAGTTTNTGCTTTTTTTCATCTAGATAGAACGTATCATGCATATCTCTAGCNGGATGATTTTCTGGTGTATTTAGCGCTGTAAAATTATTATATTCATTCTCNACNTCTGGACCTTCCTCCACGCTAAAACCTATTTCGGAAAAAATTGATGATATTTCATCGATCGTTTGTGAAACTGGATGAATTTTTCCTCGAACAAATGATCTTTCAGGTAATGTTATATCAATTTTTTCTTTTTCTAATTTCTTNTTAATTTCAGCACTTTCAAGTTCATTTATTTTTGAANTNATTAAATCCTGGAGTTCATCTTTTATTATGTTCAAGTCAGAAGCAAATTTTTTTCTTTCTGACTCTGCAATTGTTCCTATTTTTTTAAATTGAGTTGAAATTAATCCACTTTTACCAAATAGATCAGATTTAATTTGGTTTATTTCTGAAATATCTAATTTTCCACTAAGCTTTGAAAGAAATTCATCTTTTATTTTTTTAAGATCTGACATTTTTACAGATTATTTCTTCAGAGAAATAAAACAATAGCGAAGATTAATTTAAAGCTGATTGAGCTTTTTGAACGATAGTTTTAAAGGCTTCNGGACTATCATAAGCTATCTCAGCTAGAATTTTTCTATCAATTTTTATTCCACATTTATTTAATCCATTAATAAACTTAGAATATGTCAAACCTTCTGCTCTAACCCCAGCATTTATTCTTTGTATCCANAGTGATTTAAAATCTCTTTTTTTATTTCTACGATCTCTGTATGCGTATTGCATAGCTTTTTCCATAGCTTGCTTTGCAACTCTGATAGTATTTTTTCTTCTACCCCATTGACCTTTAACAGCTTTTAAAACTTTTTTATGTTTCGCTCTACTAGTTACACCTCTTTTAACTCTGGCCATTTTAACCTCTTAGATTGTAAGGCATATATGACTTTACAATTTTACCATCTTGTTTCGACATAGTCGTGGTGCCTCTTAATTTTCTTATTTGAGAATTTGTTCTTTTTATCATGCCGTGCCTTTTACCAGCTTGGGCCATTATAACCTTTCCCTTTGCAGATATTTTAAACCTTTTTTTTGCTGAGCTTTTTGTTTTTAGTTTTGGCATAATTGAACGAGTTTATACAAAGAATGTTATTAATTTACAACTACTATTAAAGCTTATAAAGGCTGAATAACCATTATCATTTGCTTCCCATCAAATTTTGGATGCAATTCTACTTTACCAATTTCTTTCATATCTTCCTTAATCTTAGTCATTAACTCGTTACCTAAATGTGAATGTTGAAGTTCACGGCCTTTAAATCTTATCGTAAATTTAACTTTATCTCCTTTAGCAATAAATTTTTTTGCATTTTTGACTTTAAACTCATAATCATGTGTTTCGGTAACTGGCCTCATCTTAATTTCTTTTAATGCAATGATCTTCTGTTTTTTTTTTGCGAGATTTGCTTTTTTTTGAGCATCATATTTGTATTTACCCATATCCATTATTTTACAAACTGGTGGTTTTGCATTNGGAGCNATTTCNATTAAATCTAANCCTTGNTTNNTNGCCATNGATATTGCTTCNTTTGTNNTNATNACNCCTAAATTTTCNCCNTCACTNNCNATAACNTGAACNTCTGGAGATGANATTCTATTATTNGATCTNGGACCNCGATCTTTAGTTCTTNTCTGAAAATAATTTTGNTTNAAATCTGCCACTTAAATTNAGGANNCTTTATTTAAAGCAGAAAANGTTTTTAAAAATTTATNTAATNCCATNTTTTCTTGTTTATTAGANTCCAATCTTCTAATNGTTACNGAGTTGCTGTCAACTTCTTTTTTACCACAAATTAATAAAATAGGGACTTTTGCAAGAGAATGTTCTCTTATTTTATAGTTCAAATTATGATTTTTTAAATCAACTATTGAGCTCATCCCAGCNTCTTTTATTTTTTTGGAAACTTTACTTGCATATTCCTCAAANTCTTCTGAAATNGGNATTACTACNGTTTGCAGTGGAGATATCCAAAATGGAAACTTCCCAGCATAATTTTCTATTAAAATTCCAATAAATCTTTCAAGAGATCCAAACAATGCTCTATGTAACATCACTGGAACTTTTTTTGTTCCATCTTTATCAACATAAGTAGCATCTAATCTTCCAGGTAAGTTTAAATCTACTTGTACTGTTCCACATTGCCAATCTCTACCAATTGCATCTCTTAANACAAATTCTATTTTTGGACCATAAAAGGCTCCTTCTCCCTTATTTATGCTGTATTCTAATTTCGTTGCTTTGACTGCCTCTAATAAAGATGCCTCAGCTTTATCCCAAACTTTATCTTCGCCCACTCTTACTTCTGGTCTGTCGGCATATTTTAACACCACTTTTTCAAAACCTAAATCTTTATAAATATCTAAAATTAAATTTGTTACATTTAAACACTCACTTGTAATTTGATCTTCTGAACAAAAAATATGTGCATCATCTTGTGTAAAAGCTCTTACTCTTAGAAGACCATGTAAAGCTCCTGATGGTTCATATCTGTGTACTTTACCAAATTCTGTTATTCTTAATGGTAAATCTCTGTAACTTTTTAAACCTTGATTAAAAACTTGTATATGACCCGGGCAATTCATGGGTTTTATTGCAAAAACTTTTTCGTCTGGAGTCTCAGAAGTATACATGTTTTCACCATATTTTTCCCAATGCCCCGATTTTTCCCACAATAATCTATCTAATACCTCTGGAGTATTCACTTCTTTATAACCTGCTGCATCTTGACGTGCTCGCATATAATTAATTAATTTTTGAAATAATGCCCAACCCTTCTCATGCCAGAAAACAGATCCTGGGCTTTCTTCTCTAAAATGAAATAAATCCATTTCTTTGCCAAGTTTCCTATGATCTCTTTTTTCNGCTTCCTCAATTCTTTTTAANTAATCATCNAANTCTTTTTGAGANGCCCAACCAGTTCCATAAATTCTTTGTAACATNTCGTTTTTTGAGTCTCCACGCCAATATGCTCCAGCAACNTTTGTAAGCTTAAATGCTTTACCAATTTTTCCAGANGAAACTAAGTGTGGACCTCTACACAAGTCATGCCAAGTATCCCCGTGGTGATATACGGTTAGCTCCTCACTCTCTGGAATACTCTCTATTATTTCTGCTTTATAGTTTTCACCAATTTTTTTGAAATGACTTATTGCTTTATCTCTTTTCCAAACTTCTCTTTTTGTTTTTACATCTTTATCAATTATTTCTGACATTTTTTTTTCTATTTTTTCTAGATCATCCTCTGTAAAAGGCTCTTTCCGAGCAAAATCATAGTAAAAACCATTTTCAATTACTGGTCCTATAGTNACTTGTGTACCAGGGTATAATTCTTGAACAGCCATTGCCATTATGTGCGCAGTGTCATGTCTTATAACTTCAAGACCTTCTGGATCTTTTGCAGTAAAGATCTTTACTGAACAATCTTTTTTAATTGAAAAATACAAATCTTTTAACTCACCGTCGACACTCATTATCAATGCTTGTTTTGATAATGACTTGCTTATTTTTTCTGCAACATCTAAACCTGTAACTTCTTTGGGAAATTCAATATTTTTTCCATCTGGTAATGTAATTGTAGGCATTTAGTTTAATAGTCTTTTATACTCTGAATATGTAGAAAAACACATTTTTTCAACATTAAATTTTTTTATTATATTGTTTCTTCCTTCTTTACCCATAAGATTTATAGATGTTTCGTCCATTGTTAATCCATGAATTATTTTTTTACTTAAAGACTCTGCATCCCCCGATTTAAATAAAAAACCTGTTTTTTCATCAATAATTGTCTCATTGGATCCTCCAATATTACTAGCTATAATTAATTTTTCCATAGATTGTGCTTCCACAGCTACTCTTCCAAAAGCCTCTGGTTCAATTGANGCTGATACAATTATATCAGAAACTTTATAAGCTAATGCCATATCTTCACAATGATCTATAAATTTAATTTGATTTGTTAAATGGTATTGCTCAGTAAGACGGATTAATTTTTTTTTATATAGATCTCTACCTTGATCATTTCCAAGTATAACTGCATGAAAAGCTTCATAACCTAATTCAATTTTAACAAGATTAATTGCTTCAATAAATAATTCTTGTCCTTTCCACGAAGTAAGCCTACCTGGCATTAAAATTATTTTTTTTTCATCATGGATGTTCCATTTTTGAAGTAAATTTTTTTCATCNTTTTCTAATTTTGTNGAAGANTCNAAATANTCAACATTTATTCCCCTAAAAATAACTAAAAATTTTTTTTGGCTTTTTAAAAATTCAGAATAATTTTCTTTAATATGAGAAAAAATAAAATTTGATCCTGCAATAATTAAATCAGATCTTACCATAACAGAATTATAAAATTTTTTAAGATTCCCACTAAAATTATAAGTTCCATGAAATGTGGTAACAAACTTTCTATTAGTTAACTTTGTTGCAAATAAACA
>FUFK010042750.1_pt1 | contig 20851 bp, 20 predicted proteins | sample 1021851 | NCBI WGS metagenome assembly FUFK01 (sample SAMEA51879418, study PRJEB19060) | metagenome
TAAGGAAAAAGATTTTTCAAAGGATATTGATAAATTTTATTTAGAGGATTAATATCCTTTAATAATTATTAGGCTTAGCTATATCTCTTTTAATTAAAGCCATTAAATAGGTAGGAGCTTTATATCTTCCTGGCAGACATCTATTTAAAGTTTCGAGATGACTCCAACACACCGTCTTTTCTATATCTTTAACTGAGTTACCTTTTAAAATTAATAATCTTAAAGCTTTGCAAAATAAAGGATAGCCTGCTTCTAATTCATCTATATTAAGCTTTGCTGCTGACATAGACCAGAGAGGAATCAACAGTTAATAATCTATACAAATATGGTGCATATTTGGGTTATATTTCAAATTTCTAAATATTTAGAAATCAATCTAAAAAAGCAACGCAATCTATTTCCACTAAAACTCCTTTGGGTAGAGATGAAACTTCTACACAGGCCCTTGCGGGGGGATTTTCTATATTAAAAAAGTCACTGTATATTTTATTTACAATTTGAAAATTATTCAGGTCAGTTAAATAAATAGTTGTTTTCACTACATCCTCTACCTTAGCGCCACCAGCTTCAAGGACAGCTGATAGATTTTTTAAAACTTGAATAGTTTCATTTTCTATATCGCCCAAACATGTTATTTCATTTAATTTTGGATCTATAGCAATTTGGCCAGAACAATAGATAAAATTTCCTGCTTTAATTGCTTGATTATAAGGTCCAACAGGATCTGGAGCATTAGAGGTTTTGATTGGTTCCTTAGAAGACATATCAGATAAAAAGTGATTCATATCTATTTAAACCCATAAGTCTTTATTTGCTCTTAGATAGCTAAATTCTTCAAGATTTTTTGCTCTTAAAAAGAGATTGATTTTCATTTCTTCTCCGAGTAAAAATGGAATAGTCAATCTTTTCTTGGCAATATTTTCTTCAACTTGTAAAAGTTTTTTTCTTAAATTTTGGTCTTCTGGTTTGAGATTTAAAGCCCATAAAAGATTAGACTTTGTATATTCGTGAGCACAATATATAAGAGTATTACTTGGTAATAACTTTATTTTTTTTAGTGATTCATACATTTGCTCATAAGTTCCTTCAAAAACTCTTCCACAACCAGCTGAAAATAAAGTATCACCAACGAAAAGAACAGGATTTTTACCCTTAAGAAAATATGCTATGTGCGACTTTGTATGGCCTAGAACTTCAATTATTTGTATTTCTTCATCCAATAAATTCAACCTATCTCCATCCTTAACTGATAAATTTTGAAAAGGAATTCGAACTATTTCTTTTATAGAGGCTACAACTTTTACATTTGGAAATTTTTTTGTGAGTACTTTTGTTCCGCCAATATGATCAGCATGATGATGCGTCTGTAAGATAGCTTCTAAATAAAGATCATTATCAACAAGATATTGTATTACTGGTTCTGGGATAGCAGGATCTATTACGACTGCAGACTTATTCTTTTCCCATATCCAGATGACATTATCATTCAAAACTCTAATTCCTGTGATTTTCAAACCTTTATTAAATTTCATTGTTACCTTAGAATTAAGAATCGACGAAAGAAATTGATCTATGATTACTATAGCTTTACCAAAAGGAGCACTGTTAAAAGATTCAATTTCGATTTTTAATAGGGCTGGATTAGATTTCTCTGATGCCCTTGACGAGAAGAATAGATCACTTACATTTGAATCAAATTGTAAACGTGCTAAAGCCCTTTTGGTTAGGAACGGTGATGTTCCAGTTTATGTAAGCTACGGACAAGCTGATTTAGGGATAGTTGGTTATGACGTTTTAAAAGAATCTGAATTAAGAGTTGCTAAATTGCTTGATTTAGCATTCGGAGGCTGTCACATGTCATTAGCAGTTAAAAATACAAGTAACTATTCTAAACCAACTGATCTCCCAGCAAATTGCAAAGTAGCAAGTAAATTCACAAGGACAGCAAGAGCTTATTTTGACAAATTGAATATTCCTGTGGAAATTGTTCATTTGACAGGTTCTGTAGAGCTTGGTCCTATTACGGGGATGGCAGAGGCTATAGTTGATTTGGTCGCAACAGGAAAGACTCTAAAGGAGAATGGTTTAAGTAAGATTGATGACCTTTTTTATTCTACTGCTCGTTTAATTGGCAATCCTTTATCAATGAGGGTAGATACAGGTGCCCTCCGAGATATAATTTTATCAATAGAATCAAATAATGATTTATAAAAGTTTAGCTTAATGTTATTCAATGATTTTAAAAGAATTAAAAAGTTAGGTAGATATTTAACTAAAGATAAAAAGACAATTTTTTTGATTTTGATTGTTTTGCTGCCTGTTTCTTTTGCAGGAGCGATACAGCCTCTTTTAGTAGGTCAGGCAATCACTATTCTTAAGAATGAAAATACGGATGTTTGGTTAAATAAAACCTTCTTTGGACAATCAATCAATTTAATAATATTTACTTTATTTATAACTGTACTTTTTAGATTAATTTTGCAAGGATATCAAACTTACAATATTCAGGCCGTGGGCCAAAGACTTACCGCAAGAATAAGAAGAGAACTTTTCGAGCATTCAATTTCTTTATCTCTTAAATATCACGATAAGATGCCTGTTGGAAAACTATTAACAAGATTGACTAATGATGTAGATGCCTTAGCAGAAGTTTTTGGAAGTGGAGCTGTTGGAGTCATAGCTGATTTTGTTAGTCTTATAGTGATTTCTTTGACANTGCTTTCTATAGATAGTGGCCTTGCGATCTTGTTGCTATTGACTCAAATTCCAGTTTCAAGTTTTATTATTTGGCTTCAAAAACGCTATAGAAAAGCAAATTATCAAGTTAGAGAGGAATTGTCCCAACTTAATTCTGACTTCCAAGAAAACTTGCAAGGATTAGAGGTAGTTCAGATGTTTAGAAGAGAAGCTTTTAATAGTAAAAAATTTTCCAATACTGGAGTGGCTTATAAGAAAGCAGTGAATGGAACAATTTTCTATGATAGTAGTATTTCTGCTTTTATAGAATGGATTTCTCTTGCTGCAGTATCATTAGTTTTAGCAGTGGGGGGATATTTAGTAACTTCAGGAAATATTGGTTTGGGAACATTAACAACTTTCATTTTATATTCACAAAGACTTTTTGAACCTTTAAGACAACTCGCCGAGAGATTTACTCAAATTCAAGGAGGACTTACAGCTGTTGAAAGGATAAACGAATTATTAGATGAAGAAATTGATATTCAAGACTCTATATCTTCTGAAGAATTTTCAAGAAATATTTTAAGTAGCAATTATTCCTTCAAAGGAAAAATCGAATTCCGTAATGTTAATTTCTTCTACAAAGAAGGGGAAGATATAATCAAAAATTTGTCTTTTAAAGTAAGCCCTGGAGAACATGTTGCGTTCGTTGGTCCTACGGGTTCAGGTAAAACAACAATAATAAGATTACTTTGCAGGTTGTATGAGCCTCAGTCGGGCCAAATTTTAATTGACGATGTAAATATTAAAAATATACCAATTGCTATTCTTAGGAATATGTTAGGAGTGGTTCTTCAAGATACATTTATTTTTAGCGGTAATGTTGCAGATAATCTAAAACTTAGTGCCAAAATAAATGATCATGAATTAGAAAATGTTTGCAAAGAACTGGGACTTGAAAGTTTGTTAAAAAAATTGCCTGAGGGATTAAAGACATCACTTAGACAGAGGGGTGGCAATCTTTCTTCTGGTGAAAGGCAACTTCTTTCTGTAGCTCGAGTTGCGATTAGGAATCCCGTTATTTTGATAATGGACGAAGCTACTGCATTCATGGATCCTTCTACCGAGGCTACCTTACAAAAAGATCTCAAAAATATTCTAGAAAAAAGAACGGCACTAGTCATTGCTCACAGATTAGCAACTATCGAAAAATCTGATAAAATATTAGTCTTAAAAGGAGGGGCTTTAATTGAAGAGGGAACCCATAGTGAACTAAGACGAAAAAAAGGCTTATATTACCAACTCTCTGAGCTTCAAGAAAAAGGATTTGCAAATTTTTAATGATTTTTAGAAAACAAGGCTCACNAATTAAAAAATCTAAATCAATTTCACAAGATGATCTGATTTTGAAATATGGTTTAAATTCTTTTGAATTTACACAAAATAATAAGGAGGAGGTTTTTGTTTGTAGCAAAAATAAAGAATTAGATCTTATTGAGTTAGACCAACTTTTACAAACTGTCGGCTGGAGCAGAAGACCAATAAGAAGAGTAAAAAGGGCTTTGGAATATAGTATTTTAGTAGTAGGACTCTGGCGTCATGATGAAAAATTCCCAAGACTTGTAGGATTCGCTAGATGTACTGGAGATGGGGTTTTAGAGGCAACAGTATGGGATGTTGCTGTAAATCCTGTTTATCAAGGTTTAGGTTTAGGTAAGGAATTAATGAAATATATATTAAAAGAATTGAAGAGTATTGGCATTTCCAAAGTAACACTTTTTGCTGATGCTGAAGTAGTTTCGTTTTATAAAAGACAAGGCTGGATATTAGAACCAAGAGGATCGAAATGTGCTTTTTGGTACGCCAATTAATTCTTGTAGTAATCAAAGTATATAGATTCTATAGAATCCCCCTTTAACCAACGTCTCCTTAAATTCCAATTCTTAAAAGCTTGAGAAAGAATATTAGTTTTTTCCCATTTTCTTGAACTAGTAAATATGGAAGAATTCAAAAATTTCAAATTTTTCTTATTTTTCAATCTTGTTATGAAATCAAAGTCCTCCATTAAAGGTATTTTTTTAAAGCCTTTGTTTTTGAAGTAAGTATCTCTATGTATTAATAATCCTTGATCTCCATAAGGTCTCTTGAAAAAGCAGCTTCTGAAATTTACTAAGATTTCTAGAAATCTGTATGTTATATTTTTGTTATTAATTTTAAATTTAAAGAAATAAATAAAATATTTTTTTTTGTTCAAAGCTCCACGTACCTTTTTACTCCAATCTTTACTTAATCTCGAATCTGCATGTAAAAAAATAAACCATTCTCCTTTTGCCTTATTTGCACCAATATTTAATTGTAAACCTCGATTCTGTTCTTGAGATTTAATTGTTTTTGCACCATATATATTTGCAATTTCATTTGTTTTGTCTTGACTTTCACCGTCAACTATAATAATTTCAACGTCATTTCCAAGATCTGCCAAGTCTGTAAGTAGAAGAGGCAAATTATTTGCTTCATTGTAGGTTGGGATAATTATTGAGATTTTAAACAAACCTGTTAACACCTGCTTTCTAAATCTGAAATTGTATCTAAATCTGTTTTTTTATTTAGTAGTTTGTATTTAAATCCTTTTGAAGAAAAGTTATTTATTGTTTCTTTAAGAACATTTTTCGTACCCCACTTAATATTTATAAATGGGAGATGAAGGTAAGTAGAAAAAATTTTTTCTGAGAAAGCAATAAGCCAATATCCCCCATCATTAGATGGACCTAAAATGAGATCGTTTTGTTTAAGTTGTTTGATTGTATTTAACAAATCCAAATGACATAAATCTGGAAGATCAGTACCGATAAAAATTATGTTTTTTATCTTTTTCTTAATACAAAAGTTTTTGTGAATTATGATTTGTCTTTTCATTTTTTCTCCTAAGCACCCTCTCCCTTGTAAATTGAATTTCTTTATTCCAAATTTATTTGCGAATCTTTCACAGTTTTTAAAACCCAGACCAGATATAGCTATAGAAATTTCTATTAATCCTTTTTCTTCTAATGACCTGGCAACTGAAAAAGTATGATTCGTCATTACACTTTGGACTTTTGAGGAATTTATTTTTCCAATATTTCTTGCTAATCTTGTTTTGCAACGACCAAAACCGTGCCATTTAGCCATAATTATAACTAAAACCTTATCCAAAAAAAATGCCAAATTTTAGAGCTATTATAAACTCTTGAAAATAATAAAAGCTGCGCTTCACAAACTTATATTATGCATTGTTAAAAAATTTTAAATTTATCATGATCTTAAGATTAGATAATGGCCAATTATTAAATTCCTACTAGATTGAATATCTATAGAATAAAATTTTGCAAGCAACTAATCCTATTTGGGCGGAAGTTCAACAATTACTACAAAAAAATTTAAGTAAGCCCTCCTTTGAGACTTGGATAAGGCCTGCTAAATTTAATTGCTTTGAAAATGGGTTATTAACTTTGATAGCTCCTAATACATTTTCAAGCGATTGGTTAAGAAAAAATTATTGTGAAACCATTGAAAAAGCTGCGGAAGAAATATGTGGCCACAATGTTAAGGTTATTTTTAAGTCAGAAACAAATGCAGATAGAATTACTAATGATAATGAAAAGTTTAAAGAAAAGGATATTAATTCTCAATCAAAGTCTTTTTCAAATACCCAAGATAGTCTCTCAATAAATCGCTCTAAAAACCCAAATTGTCTTAATTTACGTTACGTATTTAAAAGATTTGTAGTTGGACCAAATAGTCGCCTCGCTCATGCCGCAGCCTTGGCAGTAGCAGAATCTCCTGGAAGAGAATTCAATCCTTTATTTATTTGTGGTGGGGTTGGGCTTGGAAAAACCCACTTAATGCAGGCCATAGGCCATTACCGCGTAGAAATAGATCCAGAAGCAAAAGTTAAATATGTTTCTACTGAGACTTTTACTAATGATGTTATAAGCGGTATTAGAAGAGATGGGATGACTGCTATTAGAGATAAATATAGAAATGTTGATTTAATTCTTATAGACGACATACAGTTTCTGGAAGGAAAAGAATATACTCAAGAAGAATTTTTTCATACCTTTAATGCTCTTCACGAATCAGGCAGTCAAATAGTAATTGCAAGTGATAGGCCCCCAAATCAATTGTCAGGAATACAAGAGAGATTAATATCAAGATTCTCGATGGGAATGACTGCTGATATTCAACCTCCTGACCTTGAGACTCGAATGGCAATTCTTCAAAAAAAGGCAGAACAAGAGAGGATGAGTTTACCGAGAGATTTAATTCAATTTATAGCAGGCAGATTTACTTCTAATATAAGAGAATTAGAAGGCGCATTTACAAGAGCAGTAGCATTTGCCTCCATAACTGGATTGCCCATGACAGTTCAATCAATAGCGCCAATGCTGGATCCAAATAGTGTTGGTGTAGTTGTAACTCCAAAACAAGTTATAAAAAAAGTATCAGATTTTTTTAAAGTTTCAACCGATGAACTAATAAGCTCGAGTAGAAGAAAACCAGTAAGTCAAGCTAGACAAATAGGCATGTACTTGATGAGACATGGCACTGATTTAAGTCTCCCAAGGATTGGGGATGAGTTTGGAGGGAAAGACCATACAACAGTTATGTATGCCATTGAGCAGGTTGAGAAAAAATTATCAATTGATCCCAATATTGCAAGCCAAGTACAAAAAATAAGAGATTTACTTCAAATAGATTCAAGAAAAAAATTATGATTTCTAGTAATTAAAAAATTTAGGATCTTGATCATATCTATGTTTTGTAGGAATCTTTTCTATCATTGAATTTTTAGAATATGATTCAATTTTATTTAGTGATTGTCTTAAAAGTCTTGCAGAAATGACTGGCATATCCCTTGGAACAGAGATTCTACTTTTCAAATATTTTAAAGCTCTCCCAGCAACATTTTTGGGGATGCTAATTTCCCCTTTGATCATATATGTGAGAGCAGATCTTAATGATTCTTCGAATAAATATTTATCATATGGGTTAGCATTAATGATATTGTCCCTATGTTTTAATACTCGTTGAAGAGCTAATTTAGAGTAGTAATTAGAATTAAAGTTTTTATTAAATTCTAAATTGTCAAGGCCCTCCCCTTTATCAATTAATTCCGAGTAAAAAATTTGTTGATCATTAATTTCTCTGTAGCATCCTCCCATTTGAGGAGGCAAGTCATGAGCATGTGTATGGAAATCTCCCTGTGTGCCTATATAGATATTATTTTCTTCAAAAAGTGTAAGCCAATTATCTACACATTTGAAATTAGATCTTAAATTAAACCCTTTATAGTATATCAAAGAAGCATTTATCCTTTCTATATAAGGAATAAAAATTATATCTCCAACACCGGGCTCTATCCTTCCTGTATTTGATAATGATGGATCAATAAAACCTGATTCTGATTTGTTCAAGATGTTATCAAATTTAGAGATAGATTCTATAAATCTTTTTTTTCTAAAAGAGTTATCTATAAAATTAAAGCTTTCTCTGCAAAGCCAATTACACCAGGATCTAAAAATCTCTCTCTCTAATTTTCGCGTTTCTTTAAGATGACTTGATGTTATAAAAGATCCTAATGCTCCAAATTTATTTTCTAAAAAAACTATGATGTCATCGCTTTCAGTTATAACTTGCCCTTTAAATTCAATTGCAGGTAATTTACCTGATCTGACTTTATCAATGAACCAACTTTCTTTTTGCCCATAGCAAAACATATTTATTTTTTTTATTCTATAAGGTATTCTCTTAAATTCGAGCCATAACCATATTTTTTGACAATAAGGACACCATGAATGTCTATCCCTATACAAAGTGACTGTGACATCATCTTCTTTATGACCAAACAATCTTAAATTAGCGTAGGAATTATTAATACCATTAACTCTATCAAGTTCTTCAATATTAAATTTATTTAGATCATCCCATGTCAAAATCTCTTTCATTCTTCTAGGTTAAGTAATAAACTTACATTATGATAGTAGTTTAAAAAAATCTTGAAATCTCAATTTGATTTAATTGTTGTTGGCGCTGGATCTGGAGGAATGGCGGCCGCTAAACGTGCTGCGAGTTATGGCGCAAAAGTTGCGATTATCGAAGTAAACAAAATAGGAGGAACTTGCGTTATTAGGGGGTGTGTTCCTAAAAAATTAATGGTTTATGCAGCTATAAGTAAAAAAAATATGACTTCCTCTGAAGGATATGGATTAAAAAGTAAAGATATTATTTTCGAATCAAATACTTTATTAAAGAATGTTAGAGAAGAGGTTTCTAGATTAAGTAATTTACATAAAAATTCCTTAAGTAGATTGAATGTAACTATTTTTGAGGGCTTAGGAAGATTCAAAACTCAAAATGAATTAGAAATAATTAATCCAAAAACAAAAGAAGTTATAACTCAAATATGTTCAAAAAAAATTCTTATATCAGTAGGAGGTAAACCAAAGAAATTAAATGTTCCTGGAATAGATTTGGCCTGGACTAGTGATGATATTTTTGAATTAGATCAATTTCCTAAATCAATATTAATAGTTGGAGGTGGATATATTGCTTGTGAATTTGCTTCTATTTTTAGGAATTTAGGCACTAAAGTGACTCAGATAATTAGAGGTCAACGGTTATTAAATGGTTTTGATGAAGAGCTATCTTCATGCTTAGAGGAATCATCTACTTATGCTGGAATAAATATGATCTCTAAAACAAAATTAAAATCTATTAAGAGAGTAAAAGGGGATTTGGAGTCTTCCTTGGACTCGGGTCAAAAAATATTAACTAATAATATCCTTGTCGCTACAGGTAGAGAACCAAATCTTTTGCCTTTAAATTTAGATTTTTTAAATCTTAAGATGGATGGCCCATATTTAGATGTTGATAAACTTAATCAGACAAGTAACTCTAATATTTTTGCAATTGGAGATATCATAAATAGACCAAATTTAACTCCTGTAGCAATAGAGCAAGGAAGAGTCTTTTCTGATAATTTTTTTAATNANNAAAAAAGAANAGTAAATTATGAANATATTCCTAAGGCCGTTTTTACTATTCCTGAAATTTCAACAGTTGGTTTAAGTGAGAAAAGAGCTAAAGAGGTTTACTCTGATGAAAATATAAAAATCTTTAAGTGTAAATTTACCCCTATGTCCAATACTTTTAAAGAGAAAAAATCAAAATGCATGTTAAAGATAGTAGTTAATATTCTTACTGACAAAGTAATTGGATGCCATATGTTTGGAGAAACATCATCTGAGATTATACAAATGGTATCAATTGCATTAAACGCAGGAATAACAAAAAAAGATTTTGATATTACTATGGCTTTGCATCCAACTATCTCAGAGGAATTTGTTACTATGTATGGCTAAAATTATGATTTAGAAAATTGAAATTTATCTTTAGTAAATAGATACAACACTAATAAGGAAAAGTAAAAAAATAAACCAATTCTTAATTCAGAAAGATAATTAAATTCATTCAGAAAAAGTATCTTATCAAGAATGTAAAAAATATAAAGATTTAGCAAAATAAATCCTTCAATTCTATTGATTTTCCCTTTACTCCAGAAAATTGGTAAGCATGCAAAGGTAGTTAAGACCATAAATGGAAGATCTACTTTAATAAGACTCTGTTCGATTAGTAAACCTTTAAATCCAGAAAAAATACTACAACTTCCTAGTATTAGAAGTTGATTAAGTAAATTGCTTCCTATTACATTACCAATCGCAAGATCTGTTTTACCTTTCAATGCGGCAATTATTGAAGTGACTAATTCTGGCAAAGATGTTCCTGTGGCGACAATAGTTAACCCAATCACAATTTCATTCACTCCCAATAGGGTTGCAAGCGTTTGAGAACCATTTACTAAAACATTTGAACCAAAACTTAAAAGAAATATACCCAATATCAACTTTAATAGAATATTTAGCTTCCCTTTGTAGTTACCCTTGAAGTCTTCTATCTCTGGTTCTGCATCTTTTGTATCCTCTTCTTTCTCATTGATGGTATTAATTTCCCATATTGTATTTAATATTAAACAAAATATTAAAAATATCCCTGCTTGAAATGTTAATAGACCTGTTGATGACATTGCCCAAACAGCACAAGAAATAGCCATTAAAAGAGGTACGTCTCTTCTAACTATTCTGCTTTTTACCTTGAGAGGAGTTATTAATGAACTTATACCTAGAACTACAAGAACATTAAAAATATTACTTCCTATTACATTGCTAGCTGCAAGAGAATCACTGCCTTTAGAAATTGAACTTAAACTTACCAACAATTCAGGAGAGCTTGTGCCGAGTGAAACAACAGTTAATCCAATCACTATTTGAGGTATTCCTAAAATTAAAGATAAATTTATAGCTCCTTGGATAAAGAACTCTCCTCCTGTAAAAAGTAAAATTATACCTAGTATTATTTCTATGATTGGAAATAAAAAATCACTCATAGTTTGGCTTTTTTTTGAATAATTAAATCTTTAAGAATTGATTAACAACTATCCTCAAATATCTATATTTAAATGTCAATTTAAATTTCCTGTTAAAATTGACAAAATAGTAAAAATTTTGAAGACAGTAACCATATTAAAACCTGACGATTGGCATTTGCATCTAAGAGAGGGAATCGTATTGAAAAATATTATTAAATTTACAGCTGAAAATTTTGGTAGAGCGATCATAATGCCAAATACCAAGAAACCTATAACATCTATTAGTCAAGCTATCTCTTATAAACAATCTATTTCTGAATCTTTACCAGAAAATTCTAATTTTCAACCTTTAATGACAATTTATCTAACTGATAAAACAAATAAAGATGAATTAATAAAAGGCTTTGATAATGATATTTTTTTTGCTGCGAAGTTATATCCTGCTAATGCGACTACAAACTCTAGTTATGGAGTAAAAAAAATAGAAAATCTTTATAGTATTTTTGAATCAATGCAAGATAATGGTATTCCTCTTTTGATTCATGGAGAAGTAACTGATAATGAGGTAGATATATTTGATAGAGAAGAAGTTTTTATAAATAGGGAACTTTCCCCTTTGGTTCAAAGATTCCCAAAATTAAAAATTGTTTTAGAGCATATAACAACTTCTTATGCCGTTGATTTTGTCCAAGAAAATAATATTGGAGCAACTATCACACCTCACCACTTACACATTAATCGAAATGCGATGTTTTTCGGGGGATTAAATAGTGATTTTTATTGCTTGCCTGTAGCCAAGAGAGAAAAAAATAGGATTGCTTTGAGAAAAGCAGCAACAAGTGGTAAAGAATGTTTTTTCTTGGGTACAGATTCTGCTCCACATCTTAGGGAGTGGAAAGCTTTTTGTGGTTGTGCGGGTATTTTTAATTCTCCAGTGGCCCTTATAAGTTATTTAACAGTTTTTGAAGAGGAAAATGCATTGCATAATTTTGAAAAGTTTGCCAGTCTTAATGGGCCTAATTTTTACAACTTGAATCCAAATACAGAGAAATTAAAGTTTGTATCAAAACCAAATAAAATTAAAGAATTTATAGATGTTTATGAAGAAGAAAAAATTATTGGAAAAATAAAACCATTTCACGCAGGAGAAACTTTAAATTGGATTTTAGAAAAAACTATTTAAATTAAATTATTATTTAGTAGTCAAAAATAATATAATTTATAAACAATACATTAAATGGAAATAAAAAAATAGATAGATTATTTTCTCTATATATTTTAAAGAAACTAATTTAAAACTTTTATTTAAAAAGTTTATTCTTGACGGAATGCATTATTAATTAAATATAGATAAATTCTAATGTTCAAAAATGATATAGAATTAATATATGAAAGATAAATCTAGTATTTATGTAGGAATGTCTATAGACATTTTGCATCATGGCCATATAAATATTCTTGAGAAAGCTAGTCAATATGGAAATGTAATAGTTGGATTATTAAGTGACAAGGCAATTTCAACAGCAAAACGTGTCCCATTATTAACTTTCAAACAGAGAAAAAAAATAGTTGAAAGTCTTAAAAATGTCTCTGAAATAGTAACTCAAGATGAGTGGGATTATTCAAATAATTTAATCAAATACAAACCTGACTATATGATTCATGGCGATGACTGGCTCTCAGGACCACTTGCTCCTTACAGAGAATTAGCTATTAAGGCTTTGGACTCATATGGTGGAAAATTAATAGAAATTCCTTATACCAAGGGAATCTCCTCATCAAAATTAGTAGACAACATTAGAAAAATCGGAACCACCCCAGACTTGAGAAGGTCTACTCTAAAAAGGTTGATTTCCGCAAAAGATATTGTAAGAATTATTGAGACTCATAGTCCTTTATCGGCATTGATTGGTGAAGGAGTAAGTGTGAATGTTGATAATAATTTAAGGGAATTTGATGGGTTTTGGTCTAGTTCTCTAACTGATTCTACTCAAATGGGTAAACCAGATATTGAGGCTTTAGATGTTTCAAAAAGATTAGAAAATATCAATAATATTTTTGATGTCACAACAAAACCATTAATAATGGATGCTGATACAGGAGGAAAAATTGAACATTTTAATCTAAATATTAGATCTATGGAAAGATTAGGAATTTCTGCAGTAATTATTGAAGATAAAAAAGGATTAAAGAAAAACTCTCTTTTAGGAAATAAAGTTGAACAAATTCAAGAGAACATTGATTCATTTAGTGAGAAAATTTTTTCTGCAAAGCAAAATGTTGTTTCAGATGATTTTATGATTATTGCTAGAGTGGAAAGCTTAATTCTAGATAAAGGGGTTAATGATGCTATTCAAAGAAGTCTCTCTTATGTACAAGCTGGAGCCGATGGGATAATGATTCATAGTAGAAAAAAATCTCCCGATGAAGTTTTTCATTTTTCAAGTGAATTTCGAAAGGTTTTTCCTTATATTCCACTAGTTGTCGTTCCAACAAGTTTTAATAATGTTACAGAAGATGAGTTAGCTAAAAATGGATTCAATATTGTAATTTACGCTAATCATTTGTTAAGAGCAGCTTATCCATCAATGAAAAAAGTTGCTGAAAAAATCTTAATAGATTCATGCGCTTATGGAGTAGATAAAGATATCATTAGTATCTCTGAGATACTTGATTTAATTCCAGGCACAAGTTAGATGATTAAGCTTGAGAGTTTCCTAGAGGCTTTGAGGAGTTCAGATATAAGTTTTGTAACAGGAGTTCCTGATAGCTTATTAAAGGATGTTTGTGCTTTTATAAGTGAAAATTTACCACCTTCTAAACATGTGATTGCCACAAATGAAGGCTCGGCAATTGGATTAGCCATAGGTAATTATCTTGCTACTGAATCAGTTCCTTTGGTTTATTTGCAAAACTCTGGAATTGGTAACACGATTAATCCTCTAGCTTCATTAGCGCATCCCTCTGTGTATGGAATCCCAATACTTTTAATGATTGGATGGAGGGGAGAAATAATCAATGAATCACAAATCAAAGATGAACCGCAACACCAAAAACAAGGCTCAATTACATTATCTCAACTTGATTTATTAGATATACCTTATGAAATAATTAATAAAGATTCTCAAAATATAGATGAATTGATTTCAAAAGGTGTTCGTTCTGCTAAATCGAGGAAAGGCCCTTTCGCTATTATTGTTAGAAAGAATAGTTTTGAAAAATATAAAATGTTTAAAAATTTAATCAATGAGGATATTTACCTTTCTTCAAGAAAAAAATTTTTAGAAAAAATAATTAAAAATATCCCTGATTGTTTACCAATAATATCGACAACCGGTGTTGCATCAAGAGAATTATTTGAACTTAGATCGGAAATGGGACATCATGTGAATTCTGATTTTTTAACAATAGGTGGGATGGGGCATGCTAGTCAAATAGCTGCAGGAATAGCGATTGCAAATTCTGAAAAAAAAATATTATGTATTGATGGAGATGGTGCTGCTTTGATGCATGCAGGTGCTTTTGCAATAAACTCTGAACAAGATAACTTAATTCATATTTTAATAAATAATGGCGTGCATGATTCTGTTGGTGGACAGCCAACTAAAGGCCAAAAATTAAATTTCTCAAAAATCGCTAAAGCATTTGGTTACAAACATAGTTACAGGGTGAAGAGAATAAATGACATTGGGGAATTGTTAAGAACAGTTTTGAGTATTCATGGCAGCATATTCATTGAGATTATTTGTAATCCAGGATTTAGCAATGATCTTGGAAGACCTTCAAATAATCTTGATAAAAGTAAAGTAGATTTCATGCATTTTTTGTCGAGAAAAGGAACCTAAAAATTAAAAATTTTATTAAATAATTTTTTTGAGGTTATTAAGTTTAATATCTTCAGGAAATTATAAAAGCCAAAATATTGTGAGATATTCTTTGATTTTTTTTAAATATTATTTAGAATTAAAATAAAAGGATTCATGAGTGAAAATGAAATTCTTCCTGATAATATCTCGGATTTTATAAACTATAGGAATTGTGAAAAGATTTTATTTACTGCAGGCCCATCAAGCCTCACTCGAGAAAATATATTAGGGTTGCGTCCGTGTTTTGGAAGAGGAGACCGAGATTATTCACAAATTGAGAACTTTGTAATGAAAAACCTAAAGCTAATGAGCGGTCAAGAAAAAATTGTAAGCTTACAGGGTTCAGCGTCTCTTGCATTAGAGATAATAAGCTTAAATTTTATATATGGAAAAGTTTTAATTTTATCAACGGGCTTTTATTCTAATAGATTAATAAAATTAATAAATGATGCAAAACTGAATACTAAAGAAATTACTGAAATTATTGTTATTGACTATAAAGATTTAAAAGATGTTAGTGGATGTTTTGATTGGATTGTCTCATGTTATACCGAAACAAGTACGGGTTTTAAAATTTCTCTTGAGGATGTTAAAAAAAAGGCAGAAGAATTAAATAGTAAAATCATGCTTGATGCTACAGCATCTATAGGCTTGGAACCCAATCATTGTTTAGCAGATGTCATTGGTTTTAGTTCTTGCAAAGGACTTTTCGGATTAACAGGTGCAGCTTTCATTGCTTACAAGTGCAAAAATCTAGTAGATGTAAATTCTTTTTACTTAAACTTAAATACACATATTGAAAAGAAAATGACTGGACCTTACCACTCTATTTGTTCTCTTTATGAGGTCTTAAAAAAACATGATGAGATTAAAAATTCTGTGAAAATAAATAAAAAAATATTTTCTGAAAAATTTATAAATTTTTTAAATATTCCAGATTTAAATCAACCTTTAATATGCACCTATACAACATGTAAAATCCGATCAAAATCAAAAAACGTAGTTTTGTACAACCCAAGAGAGCTTAAAAATGGAAGTATTGTTTGTCATCTCGGGGAGGCTCATTTAGCAAAGGAATCTAAAGGGAATATCATAAAAAATATTGAAAAATGCGATTAAAAATAAAATTTTTAATTATATTATTAGATAGCTAATGAATTCAAAAATTATTTCTTAGTCTTTAGAGTATTGATGTAAAGAATTTAAAATTTTAAGAAAAAATATTCTTTTAATTAAAATTTTTATTTATTTTTGATGCAATTTCCCTTAATTTAGAACTTGAAATCCCCTCAGTCCTTGGAAGAATTAGTAATTTCCCAGTCGATATAGGATTTGAATTATCATCACCATGAACTAAAATATCAATATTGTTAATTTCTAAAAATTCATCATTAATTAGCCAATTAGACGGAATAACCTCATCTACATATTGAATGGATAAAATTATTTCTTTTCTTTGGTTGAAATTAAGTTCAGGAAAATATCCTTTCTTTTTTAGTATTTCATCATCAGTTGTTAGTGCAACAATAACTTTCCCATAGTTTTTTGCTGCTTTTAAAAGCCTAATATGACCATGATGTATAAGTGTTGCTGACATGTCTACTAATACCCTTTTCTCTTTTTTCATTTATTTTTAAAAATAAGATATTTGTTAGAAGTTAATTATATTTTATGAAAGATCTACAACGGCTTATTTTTGCGCAGTAATGATTTAATATAAATATATCAAAAAATCTGATCTGTTTATAAGAATTCTATTAAAGAATAAAGATGTTAAAAATAAAGGTTGTAAAAGCTGCTAAAGAAATTTCATGGATTACGTTTGGGCAAATATTTATTGTAGTTGGAGGACTTTTTGGGGTAAGGCTATTAACTAATTATCTAACTCCATCTCAATATGGAGAATTATCACTAGGGCTATCACTTGGAGTTTTAATAAATGGAGTTTTTATTGGTCCAATTTCAAATGGATCTAGCCGTTTCTTTTCTGCTGCTAATTTAGAAAAAGATAGTGGAAATTATTTTAGGGCTGTTTTCAATATTCTTTTAAAAGTTTTTTTACTAATATTTATTTTTTCCTTATTGTTAATAACTATATTCTCCTTTCTTGGTTACCAAAAATGGTTGAATCTTTTAATTGCGTCTTTATGTTTTGGCTGTTTTTACGGATTAAACAATATGCTAAACAATATACAAAATGCATCTAGGAAAAGATTTGTTGTAGCAATCCATAAAATTTTGATGACATTTTTTAGATTTTTATTCGCAATATTATTAATAAAATTTTTTGGTGATTCAACAGATAATGCAATGCTTGGACAGGCATTTGGAATGCTTATGGTGTTATTGTCTCAAACGTTTTTTTTTAAAAAACTTTTAGATGAATCTTCTATTGGTGTTATTAAAAGAAATCTTACATGTGCTTGGGAATCGAAAATAATGAAATATTCATGGCCATTTGCAACTTGGGGTATTTTGGACTATTTTGTAAATTCAATTGATAGATGGGCATTACACTTTTTTTCTAGTCCTGAGACTCTTGGTCTATATGCTGTGATTTATCAAGTTGGTTATTATCCAATTGCACTTATCATAAATTTGCTAACAAATTACATAGAACCTATTTATTATCAAAAGGCTGGGGATGGCGACAACACTAATAAACTAAGGGCAACGTTTAGGTTGGCAATGAAAATTAATTTTACATTAATTATTTTTTTGGTTTTTGGAGTACTAGTTGGTTTTAAGTTTCATGGAATAATTTTTAGTATATTGTTAGATCAAAGATATCGCTCTGTTTCTTATCTTTTAGGACCAATGATGCTTGTGTCCCTTTTAGATGGAAGTGCTAGATTAATCTCAATTTTACTCCATACTAAAAAAGAAACAAAATCTCTAATAGTTCCTAACTGTACTACTAGCATTACTGGAATAATATTTACATTAACTGGTGCGTATTACTTTGAACTGAAAGGAATTTTATTTGCCTTTATGATAAATGCTATTTTAAAATTCATTTGGTTCTACAGTTTGACTAGGAATCAATATGAAAACTTAAAATTAAAAGCTTGAAAATAATAATATTATTTTCTTTTACAATCTTTTGAAATGAAAATATCAGTTTTATTATGCGTATTTAATGGTCAAAAAACGATCGAACGAGCCATTAAAAGTATCCTTAAACAGGATTTCAAAGAATTTGAATTTTTAATTATTAATGATGGAAGTAATGATGAGACAGAAAATATAATTCAGAAATTTTCTTTGTTAGATTCAAGAATAAAATATTTTTACAAAGACCATTCTGGATTAACAAATTCTTTAATATATGGCCTGAAAAAAGCATCAGGTGAATGGATAGCGAGAATGGATGCTGATGATTGTTGTAAAAATAATAGACTTTCTAGACAGTTGAAATTCGTTGAGAAAAATAGGAATGTAGTTTTGTTAGGTGCAAACTTTTCTTTTGTTGAGGACAAGAAAAAAACTTACAAATCTAATTTGCCTTTAGAAAATAAAAAGCTTATTTCCAATTTAATTAGCTCAAGAAGATTTTTTCCTCATTCATCAGCATTTTTTTCGCGTGAGAAAGCAATGCAAGTTGGAGGATATAGAGCATCATTTCTTAAGGCTCAAGATCACGACCTATGGTTAAGACTTTCTGAAGTTGGTAAGATAGCATGTTGTAAAGAAAATCTCGTAACAATTTATGATCATAAAGATAGGTTGACGAGAAAACTATCAGGCTATCCTCAATATATTTATAAATATACAGCAGTAGTTTCTTATTTCGCTAGACAAAATAAAGTTCATCAGATAGAGAAAAAGATTAACAATAATGATATGAAATATTTTTTATTTTCACTAAATCAATATATAAACAATTCCAAATACTGTGAAGAAGAGAACTTAAGAAAAAATATAAAAAAGTTTCTTTCTTATGAAAATAAAATAGATACCATAATAAAGATTTTTATTTTAATAATTAGACAAAGAATCCTTGTCCTGCTTATCATTAAAAACATTATTTTGAAGACAAATATCGCTTATAAGTTCTTTATGAAATATCAAAATCACTTATAGTGAATTAAAAAATTATTTGTAAAAATAAAATTAAATTATTTTTTTTTAGAGGGCAAAAAATATAAATATGTGAATATTTCTTTTGATTAATTTGAGATTTTTATTTCTTTAATTATTAGGCTTTATTAAAATATAATATTAATTGTGAATAAGATTTTCTTGTTAATTAAATTAAAAAAAAAATAGGTTTGCCTCATGAAGATATTAATACTTTTTTGTGATATGTTAAGAGCTAATAGGTTGAATATTGTAAATAAAGATATTTCTAATTTAACTTCTTTTGATAAATGGCTAAGAGATTTTGGCGGGTGTACCTTTACGAACTGTTATACACCTTCGCCTGATACTCCAAGAAGTTTAGCCTGCTTTTATACTGGCCTTTATCCAAAATTAAACGGATGTAAGTTGAGGATAGAATGGCCCAGGTATTATCAAAATCAAAAAAAATCTACAATTTTTCAACTTCTGAATGATTCAGAATATAAGGTTTATACAAACTTCTCAGATTATGAATTAGAAATGGGAGTTTTAACTAATAAAGATTTAAAAACTGTCTCAAACTTTGATTCCTTTTTAGAAATTTTTAACTCTGATGTGATTTCTAGTGAAGAAAAAAAATCATGTTTTTTCCTAACAATTAATGATTATCATCAATGTGTTGAAGATTACTCATCATTAAAAAAAGCAGACAAAAAAGGCCATGAGCAATTAATAAATACCTTTAGCATGTTTTTTAAAAAATATGATAAAGATATTTTTGATTATATATTTATTTTTTCAGATCACGGCTGCATTTTATCAGACGATAATCTTAGTTCTAAAAATACATACCATTTGTTAAACGATAATAGGAGTAAAATATTTATGCATATGCGTAAAAAAGGTGAAAAGCAATCTCATATAAATTCCTCTTTAAGATCCATAATGGATGTCTATCCGACAATTTCGAAAATTTTAAATAATCCAGATCCTAAAAATATAAATGGAATTTCTCTTTTTAATAAAAAACCACATGATTTTATTGTTATTGAGGATTCCTGCAATTTCAAGCCTTACTTAGGTATACATAATGATATTTGGAGATATAAGGAAATTGATTATTCATATTATGTGAGCTTGTATGATGGTGAGGAATTAATATCTGAAAATATAAATGAATTGAAAAAAATTAAAGATCAATTTAATGAAAAGAAAATAATTAATAGGATTTCTGATATTAGTTGTTCTTATAAAGAATTAAAAAAAAAGAAAGATATGTTAGAAAAATATAGCAAAATGTATGAAAATTATTCTACTATTGATTTTTCTTCAGGGAATAAAAGAAGCCATTTTATAAAAATTTATTTTTATAAATGTTACGCAAGAATTTTAAAAATCTTAAAATCAAATTCAAACTTTAAAAAATATCTGAAAAAAATTAAGATAATCTTTTTAAGATAATTTCATCTTGTAATCATAATAATTTTTCTTAAGGAGTAATTTTTAGTTAGAGAAGTTTTTTGCTCAGTTAGAAAAAATTTTTCAGTATGATTTTCATCTGCATGAAGTTTTCAATAGATCATTCTTTGCTAATAAAAAAACTTGAAAATAAAGATTTTTTATTATTTATTCCATTAATTTTTTGGAGAAAATGTAAACATTCCAATTTTTCTTGGTTAAATGCGGCATGATTAGCTACGATTAGAAAGCGGAAATTCTTTTTTGGGAGTGTGGCGGAATTGGTAGACGCGCCGGACTTAAAATCCGTCGAGCGCTTTAG
>FUFK010041807.1_pt1 | contig 20847 bp, 26 predicted proteins | sample 1021851 | NCBI WGS metagenome assembly FUFK01 (sample SAMEA51879418, study PRJEB19060) | metagenome
GACATAGCAGGTACGTTTGATGTGACAGGTGCTACTGTTTTGGATAGTACGTTAACGGTTGCAGGAGCTACAACGCTTGCAGGCGATGTTGATATAGACGCTACTGATGATTTAAGACTTAGATTTTTAAATGGAGGTACTTTTAAAGGTGGCATACAAGTTCCGACATCCTCAGGAGATATGATTTCTGGATCAGCAGTAGATGACCTAGCAATAAGATCGCAAGGGAATATTCTTTTCTCAAGTGGCGGAAATACTGAGCATATGCGTATTGCATCTGGAAACGTAGGCATAGGAACTACGAGTCCTTCATCTCCAAACTCAGTTGATAGATTTTTACACATACACGACGCTGATCATTGTTCTATTGTTATGAGTGATGACCAAAACACTTGGGAAATTGTTTCAAATAATACTTTTACAATTAGAGATGGTACAGATACTAGGCTTAACATAGACCCATCAGGAAACATTGGGATAGGAACTACGAGTCCTGCTACAACGCTTCATTTAGACGCTTCTGGTGGTGCAGTCATGAGATTGCAAAGAACTTCAGCAAATGCCTCAAACAAACTAGAGCTATCCCATGATGGTACAGACGGCACGATAACAAGCACCAACAATTTACTTTTAGGCTCAAGAGTTGGCATAAATAGAACCCCTGCGGTTGCAAACTCTAAATTAGAAGTAGGAGGAGCAGATAGCGTACCCCTTATAAATGTTGAGGCTAGTGGCAATACAGCAGGTATAGGTATAGGTAGTAGTGCTATGCAGTTTTTTCATGGCACATCTGAAAAAATGAGAATTGACACAGATGGGAGGTTGGGAGTCAATGCAACAGGCACAGGTTATGCTAGAATAACTTTGCAAGAAACTTCTACAGGCAGTAGTGCTATTTACGCACTAAATAATGCAGCTTCCATAAATAGTTCTACCTCATCATTGATACACTGTCAGTTTAACGGAGACGCTTCACTAGGGACTGGAACTCCTTTTATTAAGTTTGCGAATCAAAATGATTTTATAGGTTCTATCACAGGCGCACCATCAAATGTAGCTTATAACACAAGTTCTGATAGAGACTTAAAAAACAATATTGTAGATGCTTCAAGTCAGCTTGATACCATAAAAGCTATACAAGTAAGAGAGTACGATTGGAAAATAGATTCACACCACGATTTAGGTGTCATAGCACAAGAACTATATGAAGTAATACCAAATGTCGTTACTAAAGGTGTTGAATCAGATGAGAATGGTCGTTCTATGCCTTGGTCAGTTGATTATGGAAGGTTGACACCATATCTAATAAAAGCAATCCAAGAACAACAAGAACAAATAGAAACCCTTAAAAAAGAAGTGGAGGAACTGAAAGGTGGCTAACACAAAAGTACAAAGCGAACAGATAGAAGATGGTTCTATAACCGCAGACAAGATAGCTGACGGTGCAATAGTAGCAACTGAGATTGCCGATAACGCTGTAACCACCGCAAAGATCAACGCTGATGCGGTCACAGGCGCAAAGATAGCTGATGATGCCATAGACTCAGAACACTACACAGATGGAAGCATAGACACAGCACATATAGCCGATGCACAGATTACGGTTGCTAAGATGGCGGCAAATTCCGTAGATTCAGACCAGTACGTTGATGGCTCTATAGACACGGTACATATAGGAGATGCACAAGTAACAACTGCCAAAATTACTGACGGCAACATATCCACAGGCAAGATCGCAGATAACGCAGTCACCAGTGCCAAGATAGACACCAACATAGACATAGCAGGTACGTTTGATGTGACAGGTGCTACTACTTTAGATGCAGGTTTAACTGTAGACACAACTACGCTAGTAGTAGATGCTACTAATAATAGAGTTGGAATAGGAACTGCAAGTCCTGATGCACCTTTACATATAACAAGTAATACTCCAATTATTGTTTTTGATGAATCTGATGCTAGTCAAGTATGGAGACTAGGCTCATTTGGGGGAGCATTTGCTCTTTATGATGATACAGATTCAGCGTTTAGATTAGCAGTAAATGGTGATGGAAAAATAGGGATAGGAACTACGAGTCCTGCAAGTGCTTTACACATATCAGGAGGTGATAACACAGCAGCAAAACTAACTTTTACCAATACTGCTAATACAAACACTTATTCAATACACGCTCAAAATAATGCTCAGACTCTAAACTTTCAAGAAGATGGCACAACTGTCATGAGCCTAGCAACAGGAGGACAGGTTACAGCTACAGCAGGTGCAGCTTCTGCTCCAACGTATTCTTTTATTGGTGACACAGATACAGGTATTAGTAGACCAACTACAAATGCAATAAATTTTGTAACTAATGGTGCTGAAAAAATGAGAATTCATTCTTCAGGTCATATCAGTATAAACGGAACTGCTAATGCTAGTGCCGATGGTTTATCTAATTTAACTGTTGGTGGTGGTTCAGGTAGTTCTGGAATAAGTATATATTCAGGAACAAGTTCTGTTAGCAGACTTATGTTTGCAGATGGAACAAGTGGAGGTGCTCAGTATGATGGATTTATAGACTATAATCATTCAAGCCAAGCGCTTGGCATAGGGACAGGAGCTACAGGAGGAAGCGACATAACTATTAACTCATCTGGTCAACTCTTATTAGGCACAACTTCTAACAATAGTGACAGTTATAAAATGATTGTTGATGCAAATGGTGGTGCTAAAGGTATTGATGTAAGAGGTATATCTTATAATGCTGATAATGGTGCTTTCAGGTCTGTACCATCTGGTAATACTACATATTTGTTTGCAGCTATGCTTAATAGCAGTAACTCTACAGTTGGCTCTATTGTTGTAACAAGTGCTAATACTACTTATAACACCACTTCTGATTATAGATTAAAAGAAAATGTAACAACTTTAGAAAACGGATTAGACAGACTTAATCAACTAAAACCAGTTAAGTTTAATTGGATTGAAAGTGGTCAAGAAGAAGAAGGTTTTATAGCACATGAAGTTGAAGAAGCATTTCCATATGCTGTAACTGGTGAAAAAGATGCTGTGAAAGATGATGGAACAGTAAGTCCTCAACACATGGACTACGGAAGAATAACACCATTACTTGTCAAGGCAATCCAAGAACAACAAGAACAAATAGAACAATTAAAAACCGAGATTGAGGCACTTAAGTCTTAGTGCTATGATTATATTTTTANCTTAGGAGAAAGACATGGTAGATACCAAAGATAATTCAAACGAAAACCCTATACCTACGTTNNNGTATGAGAAAGATGGCGAGGTTGTAGAAGTGGATGCGAACACATTTTCCGATCAGGGAAAGATACAGTTTGCAAGACTGCTAGACTACAAAAAGCAACGTGAAGATTTGCAAAGTGCGTTGATNAGAGTGCAGTTAGACATAGATGATAACGTCAATAACCACGAGCGTAGAAAACAATGGATTNTGGACAACGAGATCAATAAACCAGAGACCGTTGAAGAGACGGACGGAGTTGAAGTTATAGATGAATCAGGAGAAGAAACCAAGCAATGAGGTAAGTGCATTAGAACTGCACGAACAGATTTGCGCTATAAGGTACGAAAACCTTGAGAAGAGGTTAGAGTCAGGGTCGGCTCGTTTCGTGCGAATGGAGTACCTTATATGGGGTCTGTATGGGGTTGCTATAACGTCAGGCATATTTGGAGCATTAGTGTAATGGCAGGATTTAAAGTAACCACAGAACCGACAGCAGAGCCTCTATCTTTACAAGAGGTCAAGGAGTATCTAAGAGTTGACGATGCTACTGATGAAAGGGTAGTACAGCCTTTGATCATAGCGGCAAGGCAGTTCGCAGAAGAATACATGAACAGAGCCTTGATGCAACAAACCATAACCTTAAATATAGATACTGCAATAGACACAGAGAATCCACTATGGGAAGGGATGCGTACAGCACCAGACATAAATTATTATAAAAACTATGTGGTGTTACCTAAATCGCCAGTGCAAAGCGTAACTTCTGTAAAAACCTACAATGACAGCGATACAGCTACAACTATGGCAGCTACTAAGTATTATGTTGACACACAAAGAGANCCTGCAAGGATTGTNCTTAGAACAGGCGAAACTTTCCCAACNGCACTTAGAGTAGCNAACGCTATAGAAGTTGTTTANGTNGCAGGTTACGCAAGTGCNTANGCTATACCAGAGCCTATCAGAATGGGTATGCTACAGCACATAGCCTATATGTATGAGCATAGAGGTGATATGTATGAAGCACAGGGCGCACCAACGCTTATGAAAAGCCTGTACGCACCTTATGTAATTCATAGTGGTCTTGGTTCTAGCGCATTAATGGCTATTGGCTAATGAGTATCGGCAAAATGAGGTTTGAGGTAGAGTTACAGAAACCTACCAATACCAGAGATGCAGGCGGTGGACTCACAGAGAGTTTTACAACCCTATCTAATCTATACGCAAATATAGAGCCTGTAAGGGGCAATGAGACCTTAAAGCAGGGTCAGGTTAAGGAACAGACAACTCATTTAATTACGATACGTTATAGGCGCGACATAGGTACTAATTTTCGCATAAGGTACGACAGCGACAACTACAACATCAAATACATCAAAAACATAGATAATCGTAACAGATATCTAGAGTTGGAGTGTGAGTTAGGGGTGGCTCTGTAATGGCTAAAGGTGGCATTAAAAATCTTAAAGGATTTATGAATAAACTAGAAAAAAGATTAGTAAAAAATCCAGAAAAACATCTCAAAAATTTAGTACAAAGATCAACTATGTTAGTAGAAAGCACAGCTAAAGAAAGCATACTCAAGGGGGGAACTGGTATAACTTATCAGAAATATAACCCAAGAAGGCAACATACAGCTTCTGCGGCAGGTGAACCTCCTGCATCAGATACAGGGTTTTTAGTTGGGAGTATAAGCTCAAATGTACGAAAGCAAGGTACATCGGTTATCGGACAAATAATAGCATCAGCACCATACGCAGCACATTTAGAGTTTGGTACGTCAAATATAGAAAAAAGACCATATATGCAACCTGCTTTAGAACGTAACAGACCAAAAATTAAACGTATATTCCAGCAAGGAGGCTACATAGACTAATGGCTCTAGGACAATTTGCTATACAAAGTGCTATATATTCAAGGCTCAACAATGACTCTACCCTTACAAATAGTCTCGGTGCAGGTGTTTATGACGAAGTACAAGAAGGCAACAGCTATCCATTTGTAAGTATTGGCAGAGACAGTTCCATAGATTACTCAACTAAAGATGTAGATGGTAGCGAATACACAGTTAATTTTGATATATGGTCACAATACAAAGGCAGTAAACAGACTAAAGAAATCATGGACAGGATTCACGATTTACTGCATGATTACAGTTTAAGTGTTACTGGGTTCAATCTTGTTAATTTAAGGTTTGAGTTTGGAGATATACTTATAGACCCAGATGGGATAACAAGGCACGGTGTCATGCGATTCCGAGCCATTATATTAGGAACTTCTTAACTAGCTGTTTCTATAAAATTAGGTCGCCAGAAGGCTTGTTTAATTAGAGAGTAAGTAACTTATGCTCTCTTAATTGGAGAATAAATATGGCAGCACAAAAAGGTAGTGCGATGCTTATGAAAGTCGGTAACGGTTCTTCACCAGAGACTTTCACAACAATCGGTGGCTTAAGATCAACAAGCCTTACAATCAATAACGAATCTGTAGATGTAACTAACAAAGACAGTTCTAACAACAGAACAATGTTAGCAGCAGCAGGTGTACAGTCTATTAGTGTTTCAGGCAGTGGTGTTTTCACAGATGCAGCCAGTGAAACAACAATTAAGACTAACGTACTAGCTGACACTATAGACAATTATCAGTTCTTAGTTCCTGACTTTGGTACATTTACTGGTGGCTTCCAAGTTACATCTGTTGAATACGCAGGTGAGTACAACGGAGAAGTTACTTACAGTATGTCTTTTGAAAGTTCAGGTGCTATTACCTTTGCTACAGTCTAATAAATGGCTTGGCTAGCGGCAAAAGTTAAAGGCTCTAAAGGCAACATTTCAGCTATGCTGAATGGTGATATGCTTGAAGTACCTAACCAGTTAGGAAAAAACCCAACAACAGTTATTGTTGATGGTAAAACCTATGACATTCTTTCTTGTGTATTAGACGAGAGAGATAATATTTTAAAAATCAAACTTGCAATGGCAAGTACAAAACAGGAGNAGTCAGATGACAAACCCACTAAAGGGCGAGATTGAAATAGAACTAGGCGGTGAAACTTACAAATGTAGGCTCACCATTGATTCACTGGTAAAAATTGANGATGAACTGGATAAAGGCATTCTTGAGTTAGCCTCTGACATTTCAGAAGCAAAAGTACGACTTAAAACTTTGCTTGTTGTACTCAGGTATGCCTTAAGAGGGGGTGGCAACGATTTTGATGAGCGGAAAATGAAAGAAATACTTGCTTCTACAGGTATAATTTCAGCTTCTGCTGTAGTAGCACAATTACTAGCTGATTCTCTTACTGATCCAGACGAAATAGACGAAGGTGGTTCTGCAAAAAAGCAGGAGACTTCAGAATAGAATGGAAGGTCTATATGCAAATTTGTTTAGGCATGATGATGATGCGACCAGACGATTTTTGGAATATGTCGCCTAGAGAAATGTGGGAAGCTATCAAAGGATTCAAGCAATTCCATGCCGCAGAGCAAGATAGACCAATGACTAACGAAGAACTAGAAGATTTAATGGAGTTATACCCTGACTAATGGCTACAGTAGATGAATTAAAAATACTTATCAAAGCGGAGACTAGGCAGTTAAAAAAAGAGCTAGATCAAGTCAATCGCAAACTAAGCACAACTAATCAACAAGCACAAAAATCTTCAGCAATGCTCACAGCAGGCTTTAAAAAAGCAGCATTAGGAATAGCAGGTTTTGGATTAGCCATAGGTAAAACGGGAAGTGTTGTTGCCAATGTAGGTTCAGGATTTGAAGATTTAAAAGACTCTCTTGATACTGTATTTGGAAGTGTTGATGCAGGTGATGAAGCCATGCAGAAAATTTTCAAGTTTGCACAAACTACACCTTTTCAAATTGAAACAGCAACTAAAGCCTTCATAGCACTTAAATCAGCAGGCATTGAACCTAGTATGGATATGCTACAAACTTTCGCAGATACCGCATCTGTATCAGTAGATCAGCTAGGCACTTTTGAAGCCATGATCAGATTAGTTCAAAGGTCAGCAGCAGGAGGAATGGGGCTTGAAGAACTGAATATGATATCTGATAGAGGTATAAACGTAACTGGTATGCTTCAAGAAAGACTTGCTATGTCAAGAGATGAACTTAGCACATTCGGTAAAACAGCAGAAGGTGCTGCTGAAATGGTAAGAATTTTAGTTGAAGAACTAGGCGAAGAGTTCGGTGGTGCGATGGCAGCTAAGATGGATAACTTATCTACCAAAACCTCAAACATGACGATAGCTTTTAGACAGCTTGGTGATGAACTTTTTAAATCAGGTTTAGGTGACTTTCTTAAAGGTATGGCTGACCGTTTAACCGCTATGGCTGAGTCAATAGCTAAATCTGTGAGAGCAGCTAGAGGCGCAGAAACTTTAGTTGATGTAACTGGAAAAACAGATCTTACAAGTCAACTGCAAGAACTTAAGTCATTAAGAAAGGCGCAAGAGGATAAATTCAATCAAGGAGCAACTAAAAGATTTATACAAGGAAAAGGTGGACAAAGTGTAAAGGACATGAAAGATGCTGCCCTTGAAATGGAAAGACTTGATGGTTTAATAGCAGGTGTAGAAGAAAAATTGTTCATGCTTTCAATGAAAGGACATGACGGAGAAGGAGGATTGGCTGCTGAACTCATAGAGTTTCAATCTGTTTTTGGAAAGTTGCAAGAGGATGTAGTTGATCCAGTAACGAAGATCAATGAGCAGTTAGCCTTGATAGACAAAATAGCCGCCAGTTCTACTCTTATGGAAACTTTCGGCACTACTTCAGAGGAAATAGAGAAAATAAGAACACATCTAAACGCAATGAAAGAGGAAGATTCTATATCAGAACTAGAAGAGGCATTTGGAGAACTAGCACCTGTAATCGCCGAAGCCACCAATAAATTTACAAATGATTTTGTTCAATCATTGATGGATGGTGAAAACGCTATGGATAGTTTCAAGAACTTATTCAAAGACATGGCTAGACAGATTATTGCTTCTGCACTACAAATGCAGATTATCAAGCCAATTATGGATGCTATGTTCACAGCAGTAGGCTTACCTGTTGGCAGGGGAAACGCAGGTGGTGGTAGAGTTCAGAAAGGTATGCCAACCTTAGTGGGTGAACGTGGAGCAGAAATATTTATACCAAATACAGGCGGCACGATAATGAACAACATGAACAGCAAAAATGCTTTATCAGGCGGTGGTGGTGTAACTGTAGTACAAAACAATAACTTCGCTTTAGGTGTGGGTGCTACTGCTAGAGCAGAGGTAGCTAAACTTTTACCTCAAATACAAGAATCTAGTAAGGCGGCAGTATTAGAAGCAGCAGCTAGAGGTGGTTCATTCAGAAGGGGGTTGATGGGTGGCTAGGATTATAGATATGCCAAGCACTCCTAACTTTGTAAGAAGCGAGTTTTCTTTATACAGAGCAATAGGACAAACAGCTTCACCGTTTACAGGTAAACAGAAAACACAAGAGTTTGATGCTGTTTTCTGGCAAGCACAAGTATCTTTACCACCGTTGAATAGAACACAGGCTGTAGAGTGGCAATCCTTTCTAATGCAATTAAAAGGCACTACAAACCATTTTAAGTTTGCTGACCCTGATGCCCTAACCAACACAGGATCGTTCGGTACAACGCACTTAATAGCCGAGAATAGGGTATCTAACACTAATGTATCTTTGACTGTCACAAATACAAACACAATAACTGCAAGTGCAAGCACATTCGCTAATGCGATAGTTAATGACTTCATACATATAACTGGCATGACAAATGATGCTAACAACGGAACACATAAGATTACCACTAAGACAAGTAATACTGAAGTAGTAACAGATAGCGTATTAGTCAACGAAGGTGCTACNAGTGGATGTAAAGTACANATGAACGTAAAAGGCGCAACAGGTNTNAANNTAAAAACATCAGGTAGCAANAGTGGNGGNATCAAGAAAGGNGATTATCTTGGTGTNNTAGGTGCNGCNTCTGCCACAGCTAATCCAGTACAGTTAGTTATGGCTGTAGAAGATGCAACTGAGACAAGTGGTAGTCCAAATCAATATGCTGTAAGAACAGAGCCTAAGTTAAGATCAACATTAGCAACTGGACACTTTGTGAGATTTGACTCACCAAAAGGTTTGTTTAGGCTATTAGATAATACTGTAGATTGGAACGCTGACCATAGATCACTATATGGCATTAGCTTTGGTTGTATTGAGGTGGTCTAATGGCTACAAGAGCAGGTATAGATAGTGCAATAGAAGCAAGGTTAGGACAAGATCATCAAGAACTTTTTATTGCCGTAAAAGCAGAGTTTGATACAGATGACATACTTGTGTGGACTGGAAATGATGATCTCGTTATTAACTCTGAAACTTATACAGGCGCAGGTACATTACTTGCAATATCAAGCATTGAAGATACTTTAGACCTCAAGCCAACAGGTATATCTATAGCTCTGTCTGGCATGGATTCTGATGTTTTAAATATGGCTCTCACCGAAAACTATCAAAACAGAGATATTAGTGTGTTCATGGGGTTTTTAATGGGAGGTAGCAATGAAGTAGCAGGTGTATTAAAGGTTTTTGCAGGTCGTATGGTTTCTCTTTCCATAGACGACACAACGGATGGTGCGACAGTTTCGGTTGAAGCTGAAAACAGATTGATTGATTTGGAAAGACCTAGCAATCTTAGATATACAGCAGAAAGCCAAAAGTTTATAGATTCTACTGATACATCACTTAACAGAGTACAACAATTACAAGACAAACAAATAGCTTGGGGTCAAAAACAAGACGTACAAAGCGGTAGTGGCTCTTTGCATGATGATCCTTATGATTATGTCACACAAAGATAATGAAAAAGCTACCAAATTGGGAAATAGAGTTTGACACAGTAGTAAACAGGAATCTGTACACACCTTTTGAATGGGGAAAATGGGATTGTGTACATCTTACAAACACATTCATAAAAGCCATGACAGGCGAAAGTCTTTTACCTAGTAACTGGAAATGGCATACAAAAGAACAAGCAATGCAAAGTATCTTTAAATATGGCAAGGGTAAAGGTTTGGTAGCAGCTATAGACAACGCTATAGAACTAAAAAGTGGTATAGATGCTATAGATATACAATATATGTCAAAAGGGGATTTTGGAGTACACAAGGAAGAAACAGAACTTGCTTTTGTGTTTGATGGCTATGCTTCACTAGGTGTTGATGCAGAAGGACTTGTTACAGATGATGATGTAGACATTTTAAAAGTATGGAGAATCAATGGGTGACAAAATAAAAAAAGCCTTAAAAATAGCAGCAGTTATTTTTATAGTTTCTAGAATACCCTTTTTAGCGAAAAGTAAATTTGTTACTAGCGCAGAATTTTTTGCTTTACAAGGTTCAACAGCTCTAGCCGCAAAAGCATTTGCTTACACTTTAGCATTAGGTGTTCTTAGCAAAGGGATAAGTGCAACAGGCGGTAACTTCGGTTCAAAAATATCATCACGTGCGCCAACAGAACCAAGACAAATAATATATGGACAAACGAGAGTTGGCGGCACTATAACTCATATATCAACTACAGGAACAGACAATCATTTGCTACATATGGTTTTTGTTATAGCAGGGCATGAAGTCAACAGCCTAGAAGCAGTCATACTTAATGATGAGACTTTAACAACATCATCTTCTACTATTAGTGGCTCAACAGTTTTTACCGCTACAAATTCTAAGTTTACAAACACAGAAAACCCTAACGATTTTGGAAGTGGACGTTTAGTTCGTTTTACCTTCCAAGATGGATCGCAAACAGCAGTAGACGGATTTATGGATGCACAACTAGCTGCTATCACTTCCACAGATAAATATACAGATATGGCTTATGTATATATGCAGTGTGTATTTGATGCTGAAAAGTTTGGTGGNGGTATGCCNAATGTATCTTTTGTTGTCAAAGGCAAAAAGGTTTNTGACCCAAGACTNAANTCAGGCAGTNGAGGTACAGCATGGAGCGATAATCCNGCACTGATAATTAGAGACTATTTGACAGATACTACCTATGGGTTGAAAGCTAAAAGCGGTGAAATTAATGATGGAAATGTAGCAGGGGGCATAACAGCAGCAGCTAATAAATGTGATGAAACAGTCACACTCGCAGATGGTAGTTCCACAGAAAAAAGATATACAGCAAATGGTTTTACGAACTTTGCAGCTAATGGTGCAGGAGTTATGAATGGGGTATTACAATCTATGGCAGGATCAATGTCTTATGTTAATGGACAGTTTCAAGTTCATGCAGGTGCACACCCTACACCTTCTCTAACTATTACAGATGACGATTTGCAACGTCCTCTACAAGTCAGCACAAAATCTAGTACAGGTGATTTATACAATACTGTTAAATCAGTATTTGTTGATGGTTCTAATAATTATATTGCTGCTGATGCACCTATATACCAAGATTCAACATTTTTAACGGAAGATACACCTAATGGCACAAATTCTGATAAGCCTAACTATGTGAAAACTATGGAAAAACAGTTGCCATTTACTGTTACTCACACAATGGCTCAAAGACTGCAAAGAATATCTTTAGAGAAACAAAGACTGGCAACAACTATAGGTGCAGTAGTTGACCTCAAATTCTTAAGATTACAGCCACATGATACTGTGATGATAACCAATGAAAGGCTTGGTTATACTTCTAAAATATTTGAAGTTATGTCGGCTGAAATGCTTATAGAAGATAGCGAAGATGTGCCAACGCTTGCTGTAGGATTAGTATTACAAGAAACCGCATCATCAGTTTATGACTTTGCCACTTCTGATTATCAAACACCTGTAGCATCAGGTAGCACTCTGACAGTTGGTGATTATGCTATTTCACCACCTACATCTTTATCTGTCGTCACAGACAGCACTACAGTTGATGTTCTCACCAATACCTCTGTTACGGTATCATGGACAAACGCCAGTTCACCTTACATTATAGGAACAGAAATACATTACAAAAGAAATGCAGACCCTATATACAGCACGGTTATTGCAAATGCAGGAGCAACAAAACAACAGATACTAGCCTTAGAAGTTGGGGTTCAATATAATTTCAAAGCAAGACATCTTAGCGCAGGTTCTTTTTCTGATCTTACTTCTCAAGTCAATCACACAGTAGGCGGTACAGCCATAGCCGCAAACTCTCTCAAGAATGACCAGATCACAGTAAACACAACATCAGGCATCTTAGAAAATATAGGAACGTCAAATGTAGTTGTTAATAACACCAAAGTTGATTATTCGTCTGATGGGGTGAACACTTTGCCTTCAAATAGAGGCGGCACAGGAATAACAAACTTTGCAAACTCAACACACTTAAACAGCAACACAACCAAGTCAGACGTTGGATTGGGTAATGTTGACAATGAAAGTTCATCAACAATAAGAGGTCAAACAACATCTGGAAACCACACAGGTACGGTAGGCGGTGTCGCTAACAGCACAATTACAACAGGTGCTTCACGTGCCAATTCAAATATTGACAGTAACAATAGATTTACAGGTGATCTAACTGGTAACGTAAGAAGTAACGGTACAACCAAATCCCCTGCTGAACTTATAGATGCACACACAAGAGCAACAACAGGATTAAATGCAAGCGGAGTAGTGCAAGTAGCAGTGCCTTCAGCGCAAATATCTAATGCTATGGCAGATTCCATGACTGCAACACCTTTAGCATCTGCTAATTGGGTTACTATAGATGGAGCGGTTTATTCACCTACGCAACTTACACAAGACATAACAGTTACTTATTACAATGGTGTATCAAATGAGCAGTGTGTAATTCGTTGGACTATGGTCAATGTACCAAATAGTAATAATGACTATATAAGTGCTTGCCAAGAGATAACAGACTCAGGTAATAATTTTACATTAGGCAGTATTACTGATCTTTCAGGTAACGATAAAAAATATGCTACTTGCGTAGTAACACACACTGCTAGTAGTGCAACCATAACTTTACAAGCCTTAATATCATTAACTCACGTTTCTGGAGGAGGTAAATAATGACAACTGTCACATCCAGTAATAACTTTAAACTCAGACCTTTATTAGAATCAGATCAAACTTTTGTACTTGAATGTTTGCAAGATTTTCCAATAGGCTCTAATACTCTTTATCAAAGACAAAATGAGTTTGCAAATATGCTTTATGTATCAGGTGGTTACACTAAAGCTAAAGTGAAAGCAGGTGATAAATGCAGCTTAACAGTTGTCCTAGAAAAAACTGATGGCACAAAACTTGGCTTCCAACATTACGATTTTGACAACAAAATAGTAACAATTAAGATGGGAGTNATACATCCAACACATAGAGNTAACAGTTATGCTACTGCTAATCTNATGTTAGGCGGTGCTTTATGTTATACAGAACTAACTTGCACTGGTGCTGTCTTAGAACTTGTTGACACCTATGATGACCAAATAGAAAGATGGAGACCTACACTAAGCGCAGATGAAACAACTAGAACAACAGAAGATAAGTTCGGAGATGGACAGACTTATAACCTTATAAAAATAACTGCTACAGCAGCAGAACATGAAACCTATAGAGCGGCACACAGCACATGGGGTTCAGTAACTTACACAATAAGCTAATGGAACAAGCAATAACATTTATAAACGAGGTAGGCTTTCCNATAGCNGCAGCACTTGGTNTNGGNTTCTTTATNTGGAAACTNATCAACAGAATNATNGATGGTATGGANACNAANCTNGATGTTTTGGATGATAAAGTTGCAGATCAGATAGAGCAAATGGAACAGAGGCTTGGCACAAAACTGGACTCACAGCACGGAATACTGGTAGCATTGATTGACCGAGTTAGGTCGTTGGACAATGAAATTATTCGTCAAGAGGTGTTCTTGAAGACAATACTGAATCTACCACAGATGATAGACAACAATAAGATTGCTAAGGCAGATAGAGATGATCAAAGAAAAGACTGATGAAAGATTGGGATAAATACTTAGCGATTGTAGGCATATTAGTAGTTCTCTTAGTCGTTTCTTTATCAGTCAAAGCAGATACATTAGTACAAGAATTTAAGAACCCTAGCTTTTCAGGAGTCGGCACTTCAGCAGCATGGTTGACTATAGACGAGCAACAATTCACAAGAAATCAGGATCAANTACAAGCTCTNAAAAACGAGCTTGAAGATGCAATCAGGGAAGAAGAAAACTCCACCCTTAACAAGTTTATAAGATCGTTACAGTCCAGAGTTTTAAGCAGAATGGCTCAAGANATAACTAGCTCCTTATTTGATGAAACAGGAGGCAGTGGTGGCGAGATAATGATAGAGGGTAACAGAATCGTTTATTCTAATGANGGTGAGANTATTATCTTAATAGTAGAAGCTGAAGATGGTTCATTCACAGAGATAGTAATACCGATAGGTATATTTGGTGTATGTTCAGAGAACTGTGGCTAGTTACAGTCGTATTTGTCTTGTCTAGTTGTGCTGCATTTGCACCAGTCGGACATACTAATTGTGCNGATCTTCTTAAATGTGAAGAAAAACCTGAGATAGTCAGACCTACGCTTCAGTCTTTATTAGACCTACCAAAGCCAAATCAAAAAGCTGTGGTTTCAGTCTATGCTTTTCCAGACTTAACAGGACAAAGAAAACCGTCAACTAAAATGGCACTGTTCTCAACTGCTGTAACACAGGGTGCAGACAGCTATGTAATTAATGCTTTGAAATATGCAGCANANGGAGACTTNTTNACTGTNCTTGATAGAGGTTCNNGTTCTCTNAATAACCTCAGCAAAGAACGTCAAATAATTAAGAATCAAAGAGTTTCAGTAGAGGGTAGTGGCGCAACTAAGCTACCACCGCTTTTGTTCGCAGGGATTATCATTGAGGGTGGGATTTTATCTTATGAGTCAAATCTTTTATCTGGTGGTAACGGATTTAGGATCAAAGGNTTCTCCCCTGCAACTAATCAATGGAGAGAAGATTTAGTCACCGTGTCTATGCGAGTTGTACTTACGCAGACAGGTGAGGTTATAATGACTAAGACAGTTAGTAAAAAAATTCTAAGTGCAAGTGTAAGTAGAGATGTTTGGCGATTCTGGGAACAGGGAACTGAGCTNATAGAATTAGAAACTGGCTACACACAGACAGAAGCCACAGGGTATGCAATTAGGTCTGCCATTGAAAAGGCAGTCTTGGAATTGATATTAGAAGGAACTGATAAACAATTCTGGGATTACGACTATGAAAAATTAGAGGAGGTTGAATGAAAAATCTAATTAAAATATTGCTACTTTGTTTCATACCATTTGCAAACACCGCAGATAATTTAATCTANATTACACAGTCTGGTNCAGNACTTAGANCTTTCTATAGATCAANTNGGAAANTCCAATACNTNTGGTACAAGCCAAACAAGAGTTACTTTTGGNGGTAACAGTCTTACTGGGGATTGGGATTTTACAGGNGANTCNAACACACTAGCNGCTTCTATATTACAAGCTGCTTCTACATCTTGGACTTACAATGTAACAGGTGACAGTAATCAGGGTACATTTGCAGTAGGTGGTACAGGAGATGTAGCAAATACTGACTTTGATTATGCTGCTACAGGCGATTCAAACATCTTGTCATTTACACAAGGTGCTGCCGCNACAGCAACTGGTGGTAATCAAGACTTTGCTATAACAGGATCAAGCAACAATATAAACACTACCTGTGAGGTTGTCGGTTGTATCAACAACTGGTCAATAACAGGAAGCAGTAATGATATTGATACTACACAGACTGGCAACGCTGATCACAGCATTACAGCAACCATAACAGGCTCAACCAATGATATAGACGTTGATCAAACGTCTAGTGTAGGAGAAACTTCAGATATTTTGGTTATCACAGCTACTACTAGCAACGGTACTATAGACATAGACCAATGCAGTTCAGGCTGTTAATAGCTCTACTTTCTAGTAGTCTGTATGCTGATGTAGGCTCTATCGCAGAGTTGCGAGGAGTTGGAGATGTCGTAAGGCAGAACACAGACGATCCTCTGCTTGCAGAATTAGCTCTTGATATTATGAGCTATGACCGTGTGAGAACAGGTGATGGCAGGATGTCTATAGAATTTGAAGATTCTAGTATCTTAAAGCTAACAGAACATAGTCAAATAATAGTTACGGAATATGTTTACTCAACTAACAAAAAGGATAACAAACTAGCTCTTGATCTGTTAGGTGGTACAACAAGATTTCTAAGTTCTAAACTTAACAACATACCAAAAGAAAATATNAAACTCACAACCCCATCTGCAACAATAGGAGTGTTAGGAACGGAATTTCTTGTNAGTGTAAATTCTACAGACTTTTCCACAACTGTTATCAATCTGCCTAAAGAAGACGGAGAAGTAGGCAAGATATTTGTNGANACNGAAGGTGGCAGAGTNGTCNTAGACAAACCTTTCCAAGCAACAGTAGCCACAGTATCTATGCANCCACCCACAAAGCCAGTAACAATCTCTGGTCTTTCATTGAACGCTTTGGACAATATGTTGCTAGTCAATCCACCAGAAGAAATAGAAGAAGCTATAGAAGATCAACAGCAATCAAGTAGCGACCTATTGGACACAGACTTTTTGGATGACAGCGAGTTCTTAGAAGAAGAAGAGTATGAGGATGAACTAGAGATAGACCGTCTATCCATTGATCTATTGAGCATAGACTATCTCTTAGACGTTATAACGGATGTACTGCAAGAAACAGAGACAGAAGTACAGAAGCTAGGAGATATAACTATTGAAGGAATTACGGTAGGATATGACCCAAATNTNCAGCTTTATTCTTTTGTAGAAGGTCAATATATATCTTTTGTAAGGCAAGTAGAGAATACCGTTGATCTGCAACTGGATAAATCTGGTAAGTATGATCTTGAGATTATGACAGGAGCGCAACTAATCAAGATCAAAGTGAATGGAGGTGGTGATGGTACGATCATTATTAATCAGTCTGATTAGCTTCAGTTGTATTATAAGTTCTGGTGATAATACTACTAATGTGCATACNAAAGGNTCTNATTCANACATATATGTNAAGCAAGTAGGATATACCAACGTAGCAACNGTTTACTGCGGTCTATCGCAAGGAAACTACAGCACCCATACTTGTACTAGGGCAGACATAGATATCGTCTCTACAGGCGATAATAATGAGGCTAAGGCTTTCTCACAATGGTCTAACCACTCAGATAACACTTTTACGATCACACAAACAGGAGATGGCAATCTTGGCTATTTAGACCTTGATAATGATGACAATACAGGAACTATCACCCAAATAGGTGACAACAATCATGGTGAGGTTTTAATGGCAGGCGATGATAACGTCTACACAATATCTCAAACAGGCAATAACAAGTACGCTAAAATGTATGCTTTTGGAGACAATGCTGACTCCACGATAACCCAATCAGGAACAGGACAACACAATGCGTACATCTACAATGCTAATTATGCTGACAATAATTCTTCTACCATTACTCAATCTGGAAGCGGAGACCATGATGCCGATATATGGTGGTACTCAGATGCAGACAATGGCATAGCTTCTATCACGCAGTCAGGATCAGGTAACCATACAGCGAGACTCAACTTCTACAACGATGATTGGAATGTAGGAGTTACACAAAGCGGAGCTACTAATAAGAGTTTTACTGCAACTTATAACTGCATAACTAACTGCACTAAGACTTTAACTATTACGCAGTATGACTAAATACCTGATACCTTTAGTCTTGCTAGTCACACTAGCTTTACCTCTAGCCTATCAGTCAACTCCTACAGAAATCATCAAGCTCAAGACCTTTGATGCTTTTGTGCCAGAGAAAGAACCATCTGGATATTTCACTATACTCAACATCACCGACAAAGATTTAGAGAAGTATGGTTATCCACTCAGAAGAGACATACTTGCACAGATCAATGTAGCTTTACTGCAAAGAGGAGCAATAGGTCTAGGTCTGGTTATGTCTTTTCCGATAGACAGTCCGTTTGGAAAGGCAGATGATGATGCTCTAGCAGAGTCTTTATCTTTTGCGCCTAGTGTTATAGCAACCTTTGAGAACAACTCTAGCGACTATCCTAGAACCACAGGCACAGTAATCATGGGTGAAGGTGCTTCTGGCTTACCTGCCTATGGTGTTAGACAGAACATAGAAGCGATTAGAGAGGTGGCAAGCGAAGGTATAGCAGTCAGTAGACCTGAAGTAGATTCGTTGATTAGAAGGCTTCCTTTGCTTCTTAAAACACCTGATGGATGGGTCAGTGCCTACGGTACAGAAGTCCTCAAGACTATGGTTGATGCAGATACCTACATCATCAAGACCAACGAGGCAGGTATTGAAGAAGTAGTTGTGCAAGGTATACCGCCAGTCAAGACAGACTATCTAGGTCGTAAGTGGATTAGTTGGGTAGACACACCCCAAACTACGATAGAAGAAATGGATGTAGAAGGTCGGTTTGTGTTTGTCGGTTACTCAGCAAAAGGGGTTTCACCACAGTTATCCACAAGCAAAGGCTATAAATATCCACATGAGATACAAGCGGCTTTGGCAGAGAGCATACTAATACAGGACAGTCCATACGTTCCAGACTACGCTCTAGCTGTAGAGTTGGCACTATTTATCCTCTCTGTCGCATTTGTTTACGTTCTCCTGACCGTTCTAGGGGTCACATGGGGTCTAGTATCATTTGCAGGTATCTTCTCTCTAACAGCTTATTATGGCTTCTACACAATACAACAAGGTCTTTTGATAGATGTAACATGGACTCTAATCTCACAATTCATCACAGGATCAACAGCTTTCTATCTGAGATTTAGAGAACAGTACAAGTTAAGACAACAAATTAAGAAACAATTTGAGCATTACTTAGACCCAAGACAGGTCAAAGAGCTACAGAAGAATCCAGAGAAGCTCAAGCTAGGCGGTGAGAAACGCTATGCTACTTTTCTATTCACAGACGTTAGAGGATTCACATCTTTATCAGAAAGCCTAGAACCAGAAGAAGTAACCTACATTATGAACAAAGCACTTACNGCGCAACAGTCAGCAGTACAGAANCACGGAGGAATGGTAGATAAGTATATTGGCGATGCNATGATGGCTATATTTAANGCTCCTTTAGACCTAGAACACCATGAAAACAAAGCCATAGATTGTGCNTTAGATATACAAAAAAACATGGAAGTATTGAATGACGAGTTAGTAGAGAAGGGCATCAAACCTGTAGCTATCGGTATAGGTATAAACACAGGCTATGCGGTCATTGGTAACATGGGCAGTGAGCAAAGGTTTGACTACACAGCAATAGGTGATGCTGTGAACACAGGAGCAAGGCTTGAAAGCGGTACAAAAGATGCAGGAGTTGATTTGCTCATTGGTTACAATACTGCTATAAAGAGTGACTATACTTTGAAAAAACTTGAGCCAATAGCGGCAAAAGGTAAGAAAGAACCATTACAGGTGTATACATGGGCATGAATTTATCAGTAGTATTAGGAGGATTGTTACTCGTAACAATCGCAAGCACAGCTTGGTACATTGACTATCAGGCAGATCAGATCAGCACTCTCAAAGGTAATCAGATAGTCTTAGAGACACAGATAGAAGAACAAAACGCTTCTATAGAACGCTATCTTCAACAACAGAAAGCACAAGAAGAACAACTGAATCTATTGGAAGCAGAGAGAAGGAAGGCTATGCAAGATGTCAACAGACTTAGAAAGACCTTTGCTAACCTAGACCTAGATCAAGAAGCACTGGCAGACCCAGTTGATCTACAGAACAGAATTAACAAAGGCTCACTTAGAGTCCTTACCACTTTAGAAAAGCTAACAGACCCAGAACAATTCAATGAGAAATCTAGCAATAATTAGTTTCTGCCTTTTACTGGCTAACTGCTCAATGTTGCAGACAGCCAAGCCAGTACAGGTCAAGACCATAGCAGAACGAACACCGATCTATCACCCACCTCTACCCTATCCCATGAGCCTTACAGAAGTAGATTGGCAGGTTATGACACCAACCACCATGCAAGAATACTTAGATAATCTTGAATCTGGCAGCGCAACAGAGCGAGCTTTNTACACTTTGTCTAGCCAAGAATATGAGAACTTATCTATGACTATGAGCGAAGTTACAAGATATACAAGGGATATTCTGTCAATAATCAAGTATTACAGAGAGCTTGATAAGGCAGAAGAAGATGTGCAAAAGAAGTAAATTAGGCTAGAATCAAGCCAATAATTTCACTAAGGGAGGTAACTATGGAAATTATGGATATTGTCAATTACGTTACGATGGCGGTTACTGTAGCATCTGTTATAGCTGCTAGCACACCAACACCTAAAGATGATGAATTTTTAGGCAAGGTTTATAAGTTCATTGATCTTATAGCAATTAACATAGCTAAAGCCAAAGACAAAGCACCTAGCGCAGAGTCTAAGTAATGTCAGAATCGCCTGATGCCTTTGTCTATAACGCAACCCTAGATAGGGTGGTTGATGGCGATACTGTTGACGTAAT
>FUFK010043160.1_pt1 | contig 20844 bp, 18 predicted proteins | sample 1021851 | NCBI WGS metagenome assembly FUFK01 (sample SAMEA51879418, study PRJEB19060) | metagenome
CCTCAACCTTATAAATTTGACCCACAAAAAGAAGTAAGAAACCTGGTAAAACTAGTGTCCGATAATAGACAATCAATCTACTTCAAATCTAAGAACTTTGTATATGAGAACAAAAAACCCAAGAAAAACATACCGCAGGATATTATAGACAAAATACGTTAAACCGACGAATTATACGTTGACTTAACGTATATAAAGCATATATTTAGCCCATAAGGAGTTATAGATTAGATTATGGGTAGTATTACAGCATTACCAATTAAATTCAAAAAACCATATCTCACAATGAAAGAGTTGTGCAGTGAGTTATCCCTGCAGTACAAAACTCTTGAGCGATGGATTAAAGAAGAGAAGGAAAAAGGTTTTAATGAATTTTTTATTGAAGGTGTAAAGTATTCTGTAGTACCTGGTAGAATTAAAATACCTGGTGTCAGAAACTATATATGGAATGCTAACGTATTTCACTCTTATTACTTCTTACCAAAAATAAATGGAATAGAAAAACCTGTACTACAGGGTGACCAACTTATTTTTGTAAACATTAACCAAACACAAAAGGAGTTAAACTAATGNCACGATTAAAAAGCANAACACCAATTGGTGAAGCATATTTCCCTGCTATACAAAAACCAGATACACAATTTGACAGCAAGGGTATTTATCAGATCAAAGTATTATTTGATAAGTCTGTAATACAAGACGAGATAAAAAAGATTAATGATGTAATTGCAAAAGAGATAGCTGAACAACATAAGGTTACACCAAATAAAACTGAACCATTTAAAAGAGCACCTAAGCCATACAAGGATATGGAAGACGGTAGAATACAAATTACTTTTAAATCTAAATTTAAACCACTTGTATTAGATAAGAAGTCTAATGCTATACCTGAAGATACTGAAGTATGGAGTGGATCCAAAGTAAGAGTTGAGTATGAATTACAAGGTTACAACAATGTAGTTGGTGTAGGCTGTAAATTATATTTAAAAGGTGTGCAGGTTTCTGAGCTTGTGGAGGGAACTCCTACAGGAACTGGACTTACACCCCTTGAGGATAACACAGGAGTAAACTATTAGTGAATAACCTGAAGTTAACTCCTGGTGATCTTGCGGAATACTATTTACCAAATAGAGAAGACCTTAGCACTTTGTATTCAATTAGATCTGTAATCTTTAATGCAAACAGTATGCAGCAGGTGTTGGACAAAGTGCAAAGCGAGATAAATGAAATCTTAAAATCAGAAAATAAAACTAAGGAGTTAAAAATATGAGAACATCTGTAATAAAGGATCCAACATATTCTGTTTATAGTAGAGGCGGAAATGTTGAGCGACGTGGTAAGGAAGTTACTAAGGAAGAACTAAAGAAGTTAGCCAAGAAGGATCAACAACTAGATATTGAGCTAGAGTTGATGAGTAGAATTAAAGAGGCTTTTGATAAAGCAAAAGACCAAGGCTATGAAGGCACAATAGATCAGTTCAGTAAAGAGGCTGATATTAAAGTCATTAAAGAAATTGCAGAATTTGCAGGAGGTGGCTTGGTNGACTTNTCAGGTCTAGATGTACCAACAATGAAAGCTATTTTTAGATCAGAAAATGGAAGAGATCCAAAGTCAGCAAAAGAGCTAGTAAAAGGTGTGAAGATGTACCTGAAGGGTATGGATATTAAAGGCGTACCAATGGGGGCTTTTGAGTAATGACTAAGAAAAAATTTACGGACATTTTTGATAAGAAAAATTTTAAAGGAGTGATCAAAACCTTAACTCCAAAACAATACAAACAATTATACCAGGATATGAAGTTTCCAAGATCAGACCTAGCAATGCAGGTTGATTTTAAAAAAAGAAATAAAAAATGAAGATTGCAGAATATAACCAGATGATGAAAAACCTTACAAAAGGTGGACCCACTAGAAGATCTTTAGCAATGCAAAAAGACTTNCAGAAAAATCCAAAACTAACTGTTGATGAATTAGTAAAGAGACAAACAGTTGATACATCATCACTAAACCAACTAATCAAAAAGACACAAGAAAATATTGAGTTTGATAAAAAACACCCACCATTAATTTCTACTAAAGCAATGCTAGAAAATGAATTACTTAACCCTGATGAGATGTTNGTNAAATATGACAGTNCAACAGGTCTGTTTATTAATAAAAATAAATCAGTTGCATTTAAAGATGTAATGTCAGCAAGGAAACATAACCAAATTTATGAGACTTACAGTCCAACAGTACAGAATTTAAAAAAAGCTGTAGCCCCTAAAGCAACCCCTGCAGCAACTAAGAGTAAACCATTTGTAAAACCTAAAGTGAAACCACAGGTGAATACACAACCACTAAAATTGAATGTTAAACCATTACAGATAATGGAAGCATATAAGAAATCACCAGAAGAAAAAATAGCTGAACAAAGATTTAAAAAATTAATGCAGGATCGAAAAGATGAGATTATTTACAATGCCACTTCAGGCTTGAACTCTTTTAAACCTGCATCAATACAGAAAGAAGAAATAGAAAGATCAGAAAGAACGTTCAACACAAACAAGGAGAATGAATATGACTTGTAAGTATAACTACAAGAATATTTCCTTNAAGACTGATACTTATCTAGATCTTCAGGAAATTTCAAAAGAAGTTAGTCCAAAAGAACCATTATCACCTGCCAAGACGATTGATAATCTGGTCTATATGTACAAGTCGTTACTCCCAAAAAAGGTAGTAAGTAATGACGAGGATAAAATCAAAGAGTAAAAAAGAACTTCAGCAAGAAATAAAGGATCTCACTGTAATTACTACTATACAGGAAGACTACATAGACTTAGCGGAAGTTAAAACCAAAGAGTTCTACGATAAGCACATAGAGTATGCAATGGGCTATTGGGAACTGTGGGCCAAATACGAAAATCAACTAGAAGACCTTCACAAGAAATATAATGAGATAGTTAGAGCTTACAATGCTTTAGCTGAGTTAGGTAAGTACGCTGAAGAGTTAGGTATAGATATTAAGAAACATACCGAGCGTTTACCTGAGTATGACCTGTACAAGGATTTCAAAATTGAAAACAAGGTAATGGAGAGTGGAAAAGTAAAAACAATCTTTTCAGCAAAAAAAATAAAAAAGGAGAAAACTAATGTCAAAAAATAAAGATATATTTGAATGTAAACCTGGTGATTGTCAGTTAGCAAGAGTTGGAGATGTAATTAACTCTCATATCGACGAGCACTTAAAAGTTAAGCTAACAGAAATAAAAGAGAGGTGGTCGAAAGTACACAAAGGGTGCATCACCAAACTATATGCAGAACAACTAATAGAGACTGGTCACTACCTTATGGGTGGATTGATAGCTCATAATCTAGAGGCTTTTCATAAAGTAGAAGGATTAAAGCAATCAATGACTGATGACCTGAAGGAGATAAACAATGCTTAGATTACAGGATTATTTAGAAGGTTGTAGTGGCCAACGAGGAAAGTTTGAGGGATACATATATAAAGAGGGCAAAAGNATCCCAGTAAAAGAGGCTATTTGGCAAAAACAACAGATGGACTGGGATAAGCATTATGCAGGTGTAGNAACTTATGGATTATCACCAGTTAAGATAATTCAAAATGGTAATGGTCTTAAAGGTGTATGCAGGTGGATAGGATTTGATCTAGACTTTAAACCTGATGAACTATTAGAACCTGCAGACTTCTGTAAGAAGTTATGGAGAATACACCCTGAGTTAATACCTTATGTGTCTTCTAGTGGTCGTTACCACGTNCATTATTATTTTGATGAGTTTGTACCTGCAGATGATGCAAGAGCAAAAGCAGAAGAAATAGAAAAAGTATTAATTAAAATTTTTGGTAAAGGTAATGTTGATACTGGACATACAGTCCCCAAACACTGGAACGCAGATAAGAATAAACCTGGTTACTGGTTGTTTATGCCCTACTCAGAAAACACAGAACTCAAAGCAAAGACAAAATGTTTATCACCTAGAGGTAGACCTTTAACAAAAGAACAATGCGAGTTTAGAATTAATTGGAGACACATACCAGTTATATCTTCAATGGTTGGACTACAAAGTGGAGATGGTGGTAGAGAAAACTTTTTATTTATTGCACAGCAAGTAAAGCAACACTTGAACCCTGCAGTTGATCCATATGAAGTTAATAAATATTTTGATGAGCCTTTGAGTGAACCACAGCTAACTAAAGAAATATTATCACACGAGCGTAAAGANTACTCAGGTGAATATACTAAAGAGCGACTACAAGAATCTATGGAAGCTCACCTAAAGGCAACTACTGGGTTCTGGAGAGTACCTAAAACAAAAAAAGAAAAATCTGAATTATTTGAACACTTAGAAGAGGAAGAATACACCGAAGAGGAAGAACAAAAGATTAAAGAAATTTTTGAAAATGTAATTTTTATGACGGTTGATGATAGGTGGTTTGATAAATCCACTTATTACAAATACGGATATAAAACTTCAGCCATAAGAACTAAGTACAATGGATTTTTTAAAAAGGGATTTTATTCTGAGTGGACCAATTACGAACATAGGCAGATTGCAGAAATGAGTGTGTATAGACCTGATCTATATAACCCAGATGATATTATTATTTTAGAAAATAAAATACCTTATCTAAACATTTACAGACCTGGTGGAGTTGATCCAATACCTGCAGACAATATGCAACGTAAGGAAGAGCTACAGATGATTTTAGATCTGATAAAAAAACTNACAGCCAATGAAGCAACTGGATTTGACCAAGANACAGGAGAGGAAATTGATCTCAATGAGTATTGCTTAGATCACNTGGCATATACCCTGCAGCAACCAGGTGAAAAGATAAGAAGAGCTATACTATGGCACTCAGAGGAAAACCAAGTAGGTAAAACTACAATTGGTAAACTAATGGTTAAGATGCTTGGTAGTGATAATGCAACAATCATATCACCAGAAAATGCTATCGCTAGAGAAAGAGGTTTTATTGAACATCAATTCGTATTTGTTGATGAGATAAAAATAGACGGAAATATTGAAGAGAAGAGATCTACATTAAATAAATTGAAACCATTAATGACTGATGAAATGCACGACGCCAGACCTTTATTTAAAGATTGGCGTAGAGTTTATGCAGTTCCAAACTTTGCACTTGCAACAAACTTCAGTGATGCAATGGCAATGAAAACCAATGAAGCCAGATATACAACNATGGANGTNGGTAAAACTCGTGAAGAGCTTGGTGGTAANAGGTTNTATGACCCTNTATANCAGGCTTACAAAAANGGTACTTTAGCCAATGTATTTAAGCACTTCTTATTAAATAGAGATATTGCAGATAATTTTAATCCTAGTGGTAAGTGTCTAAAGACTAAATTCCTACTTAAAATGGCAAAAGACGGTGGACACCCACTGTTGAACGAAATGGAGATGCTGTTTAGTGAAGGCCAGAAACCTTTTGATCAATCAGTAATATCTATAACTGATGCTTGGGAGTACTGTAAAAAAGAAAAACTAATTACCANNTGTAAGCTGAATGACTTTGCAGGTNCAGTTNTTGAGTTAGGTGGAGAGCGTATTGGAGAGTGTAAGCATAAGTGGTCAGGTAAGAAACCACATATGTATATAATTCGTAATCACGATTTTTTTATAGATAAAACTAAATCAGATATAGTTAACAAATTCTGGGTACCAATTGGAACTACAAATACTGGTAATGACAAATGGAGTTTATCAGCAGGTGATGCAACCATACTAGAAGGTAAACAGAAGGAGATAGACGCTTTTGTAGAGTATATGGTTGATGGTGTTGAGAAGTCTGATGATGATATCCCTCTTCAAGAGATCCGAAAAGCTAGAACTAAATCAAGGTTGAAAGATGCTGCAGAAGAGTAGAAGAGCAAAAGCATCATACCTGCAGAACTTGGTAAGAGATAAAATCTTACAAAGTTTCCCGCACCTTAAACCAGAAGATGTTACTACAGCTCTCAATGGACAGATAGGCCCTGATATTATTTTGTCAAAGGTTGGTAGAACACTAGTTGGTTTTAACTTTGAATGTAAAAATCAGAATACGGTAAAGACAGTATATGAGTGGTATAAGCAGTCTGAAAGACACGCTAAGGGTAAACTGAAGAGCGCTGTAGTAATGAAGATGAACTCTAGGCAACCACTGGTGGTCATTAGTCTAGATGACTTCTTTAAGATCATAAAGGAATGATAGATCCACTAAAGGAGTTCTACAGGTTAATAGATAGTGATGAGCCTTATTGTTTACACAAGGCAAAAGCCATAGCCATAGAGCACAACTTTTCAGATGAAGTAATTGCAGATGCAATCAGGCCCCACAAGACTGTAGATCCTAGTAATAACTATGTAAACTTCCAGTTACGCGTTGACAGTTTCTGGAGTAAGCAGGAGTGGGCCAATGGCAACACTACAAGTTTCTTTAAGCTGTAACTGTACGAGAATAAAATTACACTTTGTACGACCTACCCTACCTACTAAACTCCACCCCCTGCTTTTCGAGTTTCGTGATCAATATTTTATTGATTAATTAAAATTAATTAGCTGATATTCAGGGTCGGTATCGTCGGCATACGTTATGGGATAAAGTTTGGTGTAAATGTTGGTGCCGTCCTGCTATGGTGGGGAATGCAAGACACTAACGAATTTAGGCTTACCAGAAAACAGTTTGCGGACACTCAAGGTATTTCTGTTGATTTACTTAAGAAAAGACAGAAAAAAGGTATGTATGAGAATGTCTATATTGTCAAAGATGGAAAATATTTTTTCAAACCCTGCAAGACAGGCCGTCCAATTACGGTTGGTTCACCAGGGAAAAATTCCCCACGTAAACGTAATAGAGGCAACCACTTCAACAGTAAAAACCCTAGATATACCAACCAACTAAAGCAGCATAACGAGCTTAAGATGTTAGCAAAATTGAAACATAGTGTAGATAATGAGGTACAGAACCTGCTACCAGAAGCTGTTGAACTAGCTAAACAAAAGAAACGAGAGCGTTTACAACAGTCATTAGACACACCAATAAAAAAACCATACACAAATGGTATAGTAAAAGTCAGTCCATCTAATCCCTATCCGTTCTCTTTGAACCCTTATAGTCACCGTCTGTACCCTGAGAACTTTAAGGCTACCAATAGAGGTAAAGCTAAGAAGACCATAAAGTACTACTGGTAAACTTCTGGGATTTTTACGGGATAACCATTAGTGGCTTTAGTCAACCATAGGGCCTATATTACTCTAATCCATAGGGGCCTAATCAACCCCGCATTAGTAATAACTACCTTTATTCCAGGTGGTTTTCGGCAGATGCCACCTGGGATATTTAGTCAAAAATCAGTCAAATAATCTGGCAAACACCCTTTGGCCCCCTTGTGGTAAAACTTTTTGTATATCTTGAAGTTATAAAAAGTGGTATAGTTACTTGTAAATAAAGCGATACATAACTCGTCGTAACTGTTCCAAGGGCATAACGAAAGTGGGATCGGTCGTTTAANTCAACTTTCCCTTTACTATCTATACTTTCCCTTTAGCCCCGNAGTTNCTGGNNTTTAGNNNATATCATTTTATTNACTCCTAATTGATTAACAAAAAAGGAGTTAAAACTAATGNCGNATAAGTCNAAAAANGTNGTNNNATTTACCAATGANGCTATNAAAAAAATAANTGAAACTGGGTACTATAAATTTAATGTAACTAAAGAAGATAATAAGTTCGGTTTATGGTTAAGGGTTTCAGACACAAAATCCAAAGTATTTGTATTAAGATTTACTTACTCAGGTAAGCAAGATCGGGTTGTCCTTGGTACATACCCTGCAGTAACCCTAAAGATGATCAACAGTATCTGTAGTGAACTTGCAGACACCAAAGGTCATAAATCAGCTAGTGGTAGATGGTTAATAAATCCAAAAAACTATTTAGAAGATAAAGACAATAAAATATCTTACAAATTCCAGACTATCTCNGAAACACCAACAATAAGACAAGCTATTGAAGATCTATGCAAAGATAACTTTCCAAGAACAAATGTCGAAGGTTCTATATCGAAGAGGCATATGGGAGATATGGCCAGATTTCTTATTGGTTATAACTGGCGTCTAAGACATATCGAGTTTACAGAACATAATGGGAGTGGTGTTATGAGCTTTCGAGTAAATCCAATTTTTTCTAGATTTAGAGGTTGTATAAAAAAGGTAAAACCAATTACTAACTGGGATCAGTTGTTTAAGAAGTTTGCTGCAGGTGATGCACGATACATTTTAACAAAAGAAAAACATTTTAATTATACTGGTGTTAGATCTTTATATGATGACCCTTTAAGTAAGCATCTATGCACTGAACTTAACCAGGGATTTATGAAAAACTATATCAATAAATATGACACCTATGGTACCAAACGTAACTGTTTAGTGGCCCTGAAGTACCTTAGAAACTATATGGCTGAAAAAGGCTACCTTGGAGATAATCCTGGTGCAAATCCTGGTCAATATGTAACTATAAAAAGACCATTAAATTTAGTTGCTAACTCAGTTCAATATAACAATCATATATTTACAATTGAGGAATGTGAAAGAATAGAACAGTCAGCACTAAAACTGAGAAAAGACCACTACCCTATTCAGGCTGAAAGTATCTTAATGTCTATGAAGACTGGCCGAAGATTTCCAGAACTTTGTAGATTGCAAAAGGACTTTATTAAATGGAATGAGAAGAAAATTATAGTCCCTAAGACAATATCTAAAATAAGAGAAGATCAATTCATCACAATAACTGATGAAGTAAAAGAGATATTGGAGTTAGTTGAAGAGCAGAAAAATAGACCAGGTTTTGAGAGGTTTAATGATACCCCTTGGATATTCCCTACTATTAGGGTTTTAACTTCTAATGATCACAGCCACAATTACCTGAACAGTTACCACACCAGGTTAAAGACAGTCACCAACTGTTGGAATGCTATTAAACAAGATGCAGGTATTGCTAAAGGTGCTATCAAAACTTTTCGTAAAACCTTCTCTACTTTTGCAAAAGATCAACTAGGAGATAAACTTATGGCAATGGGTTTGACTGGTCATACATCACCTGAAGTATTTGAAGAGAACTACTATAAAAATCACGAGACTAAGATTAAAGATAATGCACACATAGTAGGTAGTATTTTTAATTTTAAAGCTAANAGAAATACCCAATTAAATTAGTTATGAAATTTAAATACAATAACGGTGGTTCACCATTTAAAGAACGAAAAGATTGCGTAATACGAGCTATCGCGATAGCAACCAATCAGGATTACAATAAAATATTGAATGAGTTTAAATTGCTTATGGATAAACCACCATACAAAGGTGTACCAAAAAAGATCGCTAAGAAATATTTAACAGATACTGGTTGGCAATGGAAACCAACAATGTCTATTGGCACTGGTTGTAAGGTACATTTAAAAGAAGATGAATTACCTAAAGGAATTATAATATGTCAAGTTTCAAAACACCTAACAACTATTATTGATGGTGTAATAAATGATACTTTTGATCCGTCAAGAAATGGTACCAGGTGTGTATATGGTTATTGGATAAGATCTTTAAATTAGTGNGTGAGTTAGTCGAGGTTAGTTTTCCAAATAAAATAATGAAGCGGTAAACCTANCGCAAAGATTGNACCAANATATTCATAAAAATGAGTATAGATGGTAGTTCCCACCAGAAGATCAATTCCAATTAGCTCTAGTGGAAGTCCTATTACCAAACACGCTACAAAACCTTTAATTGCAATAATAGGTATTTCTTCAACAAACTTTATAAATGGGTGTTTAGGTTTTTTTTTCATTTATTCCATTTAACCCTAGAAACTAGCCAATTGTCTAAAATAATATTTTGGTTCTAAAAAATATTCTACACTGAAATTATTAGTGAAAATAAGCAGGAATATACCTATCGCAATATAAAGAATTAATAATGATAAAGTATAGGTTGAGACAAACATAAGAAAACCATCTGGTATTTTAAGATATTTCTTGAGATAAAATTTATAGCAATCCTTTAAATTGAAGTGCAGGAATTGGTTTAATATAAGAAATAATAAAAAAACAACACCAGTCATAACTTTAATATATAGGAAAATATAGGATCATTGAGATTTTTTTACTGAAAAAATTTTCAGGGCCTGTGAACCTAACGATCATTAATCTTTACTGTCTATATAATCTATACCTTTTNTCAGATTTGGGATTGGGTTGGAAAAACTAATCAACTTTCAGTAGGTACCATATTAGTATCTTTTTATTGACAAAGTACGTCGAATAAACGAATAAGGCTTATGGCTGATCAGAAAGACTATAGAGAATTAGTTAACTATCTAATTAAAGAAAAAATATCACCAGAAGTTGCACTAGGTATAGTTAAAAGAGCCTCGGAAACTAGGATTACCAATCATAGAGTTGCTTGGAAAATGATGAGATTTACCCTGTATATATGGGCTAGATTAAAGGAATACGATAAGGATCAAATGTTCCTGCCGCCTAGAATTCAGACCATACAAGAGCTAGTTACAACTAAGAAATTCAAAAGGCTGTGGGATACGTTCCCTCAACCTTATAAATTTGACCCACAAAAAGAAGTAAGAAACCTTGTGAAACTAGTGTCCGATAATAGGCAATCCATCTACTTCAAATCTAAGAACTTTGTATATGAGAACAAAAAACCCAAGAAAAACATACCGCAGGATATTATAGACAAAATACGTTAAACCGACGAATTATACGTTGACTTAACGTATATAAAGCATATATTTAGCCCATAAGGAGTTATAGATTAGATTATGGGTAGTATTACAGCATTACCAATTAAATTCAAAAAACCATATCTCACAATGAAAGAGTTGTGCAGTGAGTTATCCCTGCAGTACAAAACTCTNGAGCGNTGGATTAAAGAAGAGAAGGAAAAAGGTTTTAATGAATTTTTTATTGAAGGTGTAAAGTATTCTGTAGTACCTGGTAGAATTAAAATACCTGGTGTCAGAAACTATATATGGAATGCTAACGTATTTCACTCTTATTACTTCTTACCAAAAATAAATGGAATAGAAAAACCTGTACTACAGGGTGACCAACTTATTTTTGTAAACATTAACCAAACACAAAAGGAGTTAAACTAATGTCACGATTAAAAAGCAAAACACCAATTGGTGAAGCATATTTCCCTGCTATACAAAAACCAGATACACAATTTGACAGCAAGGGTATTTATCAGATCAAAGTATTATTTGATAAGTCTGTAATACAAGACGAGATAAAAAAGATTAATGATGTAATTGCAAAAGAGATAGCTGAACAACATAAGGTTACACCAAATAAAACTGAACCATTTAAAAGAGCACCTAAGCCATACAAGGATATGGAAGACGGTAGAATACAAATTACTTTTAAATCTAAATTTAAACCACTTGTATTAGATAAGAAGTCTAATGCTATACCTGAAGATACTGAAGTATGGAGTGGATCCAAAGTAAGAGTTGAGTATGAATTACAAGGTTACAACAATGTAGTTGGTGTAGGCTGTAANTTATATTTAAAAGGTGTGCAGGTTNCTGAGCTTGTGGANGGAANTCCTACAGGAACTNNACTNACACCCCTTGAGGATAACACAGGAGTAAACTATTAGTGAATAACCTGAAGTTAACTCCTGGTGATCTTGCGGAATACTATTTACCAAATAGAGAAGACCTTAGCACTTTGTATTCAATTAGATCTGTAATCTTTAATGCAAACAGTATGCAGCAGGTGTTGGACAAAGTGCAAAGCGAGATAAATGAAATCTTAAAATCAGAAAATAAAACTAAGGAGTTAAANATATGAGAACATCTGTAATAAAGGATCCAACATATTCTGTTTATAGTAGAGGCGGAAATGTTGAGCGACGTGGTAAGGAAGTTACTAAGGAAGAANTAAAGAAGTTAGCCAAGAAGGATCAACTACTAGATATNGANNTAGAGTTGATGAGTAGAATTAAAGAGGCTTNTGATAAAGCAAAAGACNAAGGCTATGAAGGNNCAATAGATCAGTTCAGTAAAGAGGCTGATATTAAAGTCATTAAAGAAATTGCAGAATTTGCAGNAGGTGGCTTGGTGGACTTTTCAGGTNTAGATGTACCAACAATGAAAGCTATTTTTAGATCAGAAAATGGAAGAGATCCAAAGTCAGCAAAAGAGCTAGTAAAAGGTGTGAAGATGTACCTGAAGGGTATGGATATTAAAGGCGTACCAATGGGGGCTTTTGAGTAATGACTAAGAAAAAATTNANGGACNTTTTTGATAAGAAAAATTTCAAAGGAGTNATCAAAACATTAACTCCAAAACAATACAAACAATTATACCAGGATATGAAGTTTCCAAGATCAGANCTAGCAATGCAGGTTGATTTTAAAAAAAGAAATAAAAAATGAAGATTGCAGAATATAACCAGATGATGAAACACCTTAAAGGTGGACCCACTAGAAGATCTTTAGCAATGCAAAAAGACTTACAGAAAAATCCAAAACTAACTGTTGATGAATTAGTAAAGAGACAAACAGTTGATACATCATCACTAAACCAACTAATTAAGAAGACACAAGAAAATATTGAGTTTGATAAAAAACACCCACCATTAATTTCTACTAAAGCAATGTTAGAAAATGAATTACTTAATCCTGATGAGATGTTGGTTAAATATGACAGTACAACAGGTCTGTTTATTAATAAAAATAAATCAGTTGCATTTAAAGATGTAATGTCAGCAAGGAAACATAACCAAATTTATGAGACTTACAGTCCAACAGTACAGAATTTAAAAAAAGCTGTAGCCCCTAAAGCAACCCCTGCAGCAACTAAGAGTAAACCATTTGTAAAACCTAAAGTGAAACCACAGGTGAATACACAACCACTAAAATTGAATGTTAAACCATTACAGATAATGGAAGCATATAAGAAATCACCAGAAGAAAAAATAGCTGAACAAAGATTTAAAAAATTAATGCAGGATCGAAAAGATGAGATTATTTACAATGCCACTTCAGGCTTGAACTCTTTTAAACCTGCATCAATACAGAAAGAAGAAATAGAAAGATCAGAAAGAACGTTCAACACAAACAAGGAGAATGAATATGACTTGTAAGTATAACTACAAGAATATTTCCTTGAAGACTGATACTTATCTAGATCTTCAGGAAATTTCAAAAGAAGTTAGTCCAAAAGAACCATTATCACCTGCCAAGACGATTGATAATCTGGTCTATATGTACAAGTCGTTACTCCCAAAAAAGGTAGTAATAATGACGAGGATAAAATCAAAGAGTAAAAAAGAACTTCAGCAAGAAATAAAGGATCTCACTGTAATTACTACTATACAGGAAGACTACATAGACTTAGCGGAAGTTAAAACCAAAGAGTTCTACGATAAGCACATAGAGTATGCAATGGGCTATTGGGAACTGTGGGCCAAATACGAAAATCAACTAGAAGACCTTCACAAGAAATATAATGAGATAGTTAGAGCTTACAATGCTTTAGCTGAGTTAGGTAAGTACGCTGAAGAGTTAGGTATAGATATTAAGAAACATACCGAGCGTTTACCTGAGTATGACCTGTACAAGGATTTCAAAATTGAAAACAAGGTAATGGAGAGTGGAAAAGTAAAAACAATCTTTTCAGCAAAAAAAATAAAAAAGGAGAAAACTAATGTCAAAAAATAAAGATATATTTGAATGTAAACCTGGTGATTGTCAGTTAGCAAGAGTTGGAGATGTAATTAACTCTCATATCGACGAGCACTTAAAAGTTAAGCTAACAGAAATAAAAGAGAGGTGGTCGAAAGTACACAAAGGGTGCATCACCAAACTATATGCAGAACAACTAATAGAGACTGGTCACTACCTTATGGGTGGATTGATAGCTCATAATCTAGAGGCTTTTCATAAAGTAGAAGGATTAAAGCAATCAATGACTGATGACCTGAAGGAGATAAACAATGCTTAGATTACAGGATTATTTAGAAGGTTGTAGTGGCCAACGAGGAAAGTTTGAGGGATACATATATAAAGAGGGCAAAAGTATCCCAGTAAAAGAGGCTATTTGGCAAAAACAACAGATGGACTGGGATAAGCATTATGCAGGTGTAGAAACTTATGGATTATCACCAGTAAAGATAATTCAAAATGGTAATGGATTAAAAGGTGTATGCAGGTGGATAGGATTTGATCTAGACTTCAAACCTGATGAACTANTAGAACCTGCAGACTTCTGTAAGAAGTTATGGAGAATACACCCTGAGTTAATACCTTATGTGTCTTCTAGTGGTCGTTACCACGTNCATTATTATTTTGATGAGTTTGTACCTGCAGATGATGCAAGAGCAAAAGCAGAAGAAATAGAAAAAGTATTAATTAAAATTTTTGGTAAAGGTAANGTTGATACTNGNCATACAGTCCCCAAANACTGGAACGCAGATAAGAATAAACCTGGTTACTGGTTGTTTATGCCCTACTCAGATAATAAAGATCTTAAAGCAAAGACAAAATGTTTATCACCTAGAGGTAGACCTTTAACAAAAGAACAATGNGAGTTTAGAATTAATTGGAGACANATACCAGTTATATCTTCAATGGTTGGACTACAAAGTGGAGATGGTGGTAGAGAAAACTTTTTATTTATTGCACANCAAGTAAAGCAACACNTGAACCCTGCAGTTGATCCATATGAAGTTAATAAATATTTTGATGAGCCTTTGAGTGAACCACAGCTAACTAAAGAAATATTATCACACGAGCGTAAAGACTACTCAGGTGAATATACTAAAGAGCGACTACAAGAATCTATGGAAGCTCACCTAAAGGCAACTACTGGGTTCTGGAGAGTACCTAAAACAAAAAAAGAAAAATCTGAATTATTTGAACACTTAGAAGAGGAAGAATACACCGAAGAGGAAGAACAAAAGATTAAAGAAATTTTTGAAAATGTAATTTTTATGACGGTTGATGATAGGTGGTTTGATAAATCCACTTATTACAAATACGGATATAAAACTTCAGCCATAAGAACTAAGTACAATGGATTTTTTAAAAAGGGATTTTATTCTGAGTGGACCAATTACGAACATAGGCAGATTGCAGAAATGAGTGTGTATAGACCTGATCTATATAACCCAGATGATATTATTATTTTAGAAAATAAAATACCTTATCTAAACATTTACAGACCTGGTGGAGTTGATCCAATACCTGCAGACAATATGCAACGTAAGGAAGAGCTACAGATGATTTTAGATCTGATAAAAAAACTTACAGCCAATGAAGCAACTGGATTTGACCAAGACACAGGAGAGGAAATTGATCTCAATGAGTATTGCTTAGATCACCTGGCATATACCCTGCAGCANCCAGGTGAAAAGATAAGAAGAGCTATACTATGGCACTCAGAGGAAAACCAAGTAGGTAAAACTACAATTGGTAAACTAATGGTTAAGATGCTTGGTAGTGATAATGCAACAATCATATCACCAGAAAATGCTATCGCTAGAGAAAGAGGTTTTATTGAACATCAATTCGTATTTGTTGATGAGATAAAAATAGANGGAAATATTGAAGAGAAGAGATCTACNTTAAATAAATTGAAACCATTAATGACTGATGAAATGCACGACGCCAGACCTTTATTTAAAGATTGGCGTAGAGTTTATGCAGTTCCAAACTTTGCACTTGCAACAAACTTCAGTGATGCAATGGCAATGAAAACCAATGAAGCCAGATATACAACAATGGACGTNGGTAAAACTCGTGAAGAGCTTGGTGGTAATAGGTTTTATGACCCTTTATATCAGGCTTACAAAAAGGGTACTTTAGCCAATGTATTTAAGCACTTCTTATTAAATAGAGATATTGCAGATAATTTTAATCCTAGTGGTAAGTGTCTAAAGACTAAATTCCTACTTAAAATGGCAAAAGACGGTGGACACCCACTGTTGAACGAAATGGAGATGCTGTTTAGTGAAGGCCAGAAACCTTTTGATCAATCAGTAATATCNATAACTGATGCTTGGGAGTACTGTAAAAAAGAAAAACTAATTACCANNTGTAAGCTGAATGACTTTGCAGGTNCAGTTNTTGAGTTAGGTGGAGAGCGTATTGGAGAGTGTAAGCATAAGTGGTCAGGTAAGAAACCACATATGTATATAATTCGTAATCACGATTTTTTTATAGATAAAACTAAATCAGATATAGTTAACAAATTCTGGGTACCAATTGGAACTACAAATACTGGTAATGACAAATGGAGTTTATCAGCAGGTGATGCAACCATACTAGAAGGTAAACAGAAGGAGATAGACGCTTTTGTAGAGTATATGGTTGATGGTGTTGAGAAGTCTGATGATNATATCCCTCTTCAAGAGATCCGAAAAGCTAGAACTAAATCAAGGTTGANAGATGCTGCAGAAGAGTAGAAGAGCAAAAGCATCATACCTGCAGAACTTGGTAAGAGATAAAATCTTACAAAGTTTCCCGCACCTTAAACCAGAAGATGTTACTACAGCTCTCAATGGACAGATAGGCCCTGATATTATTTTGTCAAAGGTNGGTAGAACACTAGTTGGTTTTAACTTTGAATGTAAAAATCAGAATACGGTAAAGACAGTATATGAGTGGTATAAGCAGTCTGAAAGACACGCTAAGGGTAAACTGAAGAGCGCTGTAGTAATGAAGATGAACTCTAGGCAACCACTGGTGGTCATTAGTCTAGATGACTTCTTTAAGATCATAAAGGAATGATAGATCCACTAAAGGAGTTCTACAGGTTAATAGATAGTGATGAGCCTTATTGTTTACACAAGGCAAAAGCCATAGCCATAGAGCACAACTTTTCAGATGAAGTAATTGCAGATGCAATCAGGCCCCACAAGACTGTAGATCCTAGTAATAACTATGTAAACTTCCAGTTACGCGTTGACAGTTTCTGGAGTAAGCAGGAGTGGGCCAATGGCAACACTACAAGTTTCTTTAAGCTGTAACTGTACGAGAATAAAATTACACTTTGTACGACCTACCCTACCTACTAAACTCCACCCCCTGCTTTTCGAGTTTCGTGATCAATATTTTATTGATTAATTAAAATTAATTAGCTGATATTCAGGGTCGGTATCGTCGGCATACGTTATGGGATAAAGTTTGGTGTAAATGTTGGTGCCGTCCTGCTATGGTGGGGAATGCAAGACACTAACGAATTTAGGCTTACCAGAAAACAGTTTGCGGACACTCAAGGTATTTCTGTTGATTTACTTAAGAAAAGACAGAAAAAAGGTATGTATGAGAATGTCTATATTGTCAAAGATGGAAAATATTTTTTCAAACCCTGCAAGACAGGCCGTCCAANTNCAGTTGGTTCACCAGGNAAAAATTCCCCACGTAAACGTAATAGAGGCAACCACTTCAACAGTAAAAACCCTAGATATACCAACCAACTNAAGCAGCATAACGAGCTNAAGATGTTAGCAAAATTGAAACATAGTGTAGATAATGAGGTNCAGAACCTGCTACCAGAAGCTGTTGAACTAGCTAAACAGAAGAAACGAGAGCGTTTACAACAGTCATTAGACACACCAATAAAAAAACCATACACAAATGGTATAGTAAAAGTCAGTCCATCTAATCCCTATCCGTTCTCTTTGAACCCTTATAGTCACCGTCTGTACCCTGAGAACTTTAAGGCTACCAATAGAGGTAAAGCTAAGAAGACCATAAAGTACTACTGGTAAACTTCTGGGATTTTTACGGGATAACCATTAGTGGCTTTAGTCAACCATAGGGCCTATATTACTCTAATCCATAGGGGCCTAATCAACCCCACATTAGTAATAACTACCTTTATTCCAGGTGGTTTTCGGCAGATGCCACCTGGGATATTTAGTCNAAANNNAGTCNAANAANCTNGNAAACACCCCTTTGGCCCCCTTGTGGTAAAACTTTTTGTATATCTTGAAGTTATAAAAAGTGGTATAGTTACTTGTAAATAAAGCGATACATAACTCGTCGTAACTGTTCCAAGGGCATAACGAAAGTGGGATCGGTCGTTTAATTCAACTTTCCCTTTACTATCTATACTTTCCCTTTAGCCCCGCAGTTTCTGGCTTTTAGCGTATATCATTTTATTTACTCCTAATTGATTAACAAAAAAGGAGTTAAAACTAATGACGGATAAGTCAAAAAATGTCGTTGAATTTACCAATGACGCTATCAAAAAAATAACTGAAACTGGGTACTATAAATTTAATGTAACTAAAGAAGATAATAAGTTCGGTTTATGGTTAAGGGTTTCAGACACAAAATCCAAAGTATTTGTATTAAGATTTACTTACTCAGGTAAGCAAGATCGGGTTGTCCTTGGTACATACCCTGCAGTAACCCTAAAGATGATCAACAGTATCTGTAGTGAACTTGCAGACACNAANGGTCATAAATCAGCTAGTGGTAGATGGTTAATAAATCCAAAAAACTATTTAGAAGATAAAGACAATAAAATATCTTACAAATTCCAGACTATCTCAGAAACACCAACAATAAGACAAGCTATTGAAGATCTATGCAAAGANAACTTTCCAAGAACNAATGTNGAAGGTTCNATNTCGAAGAGGCATATGGGAGATATGGCCAGATTTCTTATTGGTTATAACTGGCGTCTAAGACATATCGAGTTTACAGAACATAATGGGAGTGGTGTTATGAGCTTTCGAGTAAATCCAATTTTTTCTAGATTTAGAGGTTGTATAAAAAAGGTAAAACCAATTACTAACTGGGATCAGTTGTTTAAGAAGTTTGCTGCAGGTGATGCACGATACATTTTAACAAAAGAAAAACATTTTAATTATACTGGTGTTAGATCTTTATATGATGACCCTTTAAGTAAGCATCTATGCACTGAACTTAACCAGGGATTTATGAAAAACTATATCAATAAATATGACACCTATGGTACCAAACGTAACTGTTTAGTGGCCCTGAAGTACCTTAGAAACTATATGGCTGAAAAAGGCTACCTTGGAGATAATCCTGGTGCAAATCCTGGTCAATATGTAACTATAAAAAGACCATTAAATTTAGTTGCTAACTCAGTTCAATATAACAATCATATATTTACAATTGAGGAATGTGAAAGAATAGAACAGTCAGCACTAAAACTGAGAAAAGACCACTACCCTATTCAGGCTGAAAGTATCTTAATGTCTATGAAGACTGGCCGAAGATTTCCAGAACTTTGTAGATTGCAAAAGGACTTTATTAAATGGAATGAGAAGAAAATTATAGTCCCTAAGACAATATCTAAAATAAGAGAAGATCAATTCATCACAATAACTGATGAAGTAAAAGAGATATTGGAGTTAGTTGAAGAGCAGAAAAATAGACCAGGTTTTGAGAGGTTTAATGATACCCCTTGGATATTCCCTACTATTAGGGTTTTAACTTCTAATGATCACAGCCACAATTACCTGAACAGTTACCACACGAGGTTAAAGACGGTTACCAACTGTTGGAATGCTATTAAACAAGATGCAGGTATTGCTAAAGGTGCTATCAAAACTTTTCGTAAAACCTTCTCTACTTTTGCAAAAGATCAACTAGGAGATAAACTTATGGCAATGGGTTTGACTGGTCATACATCACCTGAAGTATTTGAAGAGAACTACTATAAAAATCACGAGACTAAGATTAAAGATAATGCACACATAGTAGGTAGTATTTTTAATTTTAAAGCTAANAGAAATACCCAATTAAATTAGTTATGAAATTTAAATACAATAACGGTGGTTCACCATTTAAAGAACGAAAAGATTGCGTAATACGAGCTATCGCGATAGCAACCAATCAGGATTACAATAAAATATTGAATGAGTTTAAATTGCTTATGGATAAACCACCATACAAAGGTGTACCAAAAAAGATNGCTAAGAAATATTTAACAGATACTGGTTGGCAATGGAAACCAACAATGTCTATTGGCACTGGTTGTAAGGTACATTTAAAAGAAGATGAATTACCTAAAGGAATTATAATATGTCAAGTTTCAAAACACCTAACAACTATTATTGATGGTGTAATAAATGATACTTTTGATCCGTCAAGAAATGGTACCAGGTGTGTATATGGTTATTGGATAAGATCTTTAAATTAGTGNGTGAGTTAGTCGAGGTTAGTTTTCCAAATAAAATAATGAAGCGGTAAACCTAACGCAAAGATTGTACCAACATATTCATAAAAATGAGTATAGATGGTAGTTCCCACCAGAAGATCAATTCCAATTAGCTCTAGTGGAAGTCCTATTACCANACANNCNACAAAACCTTTAATTGCAATAATNGGTATTTCTTCAACAAACTTTATAAATGGATGTTTAGGTTTTTTTTTCATTTATTCCATTCGTATGTATTTATCCTGTATCTGATTAAAAGTTTCCCAAGAATCTTTCATAGTTCCACCCTCTTCTAATCTCTCAATAGCACTAAAAATAAAATTATTAGTAGCATCTATGGTGGGTTTGCTATGATTAGCACTCCTTAAAATATGTCTAAGTGTAACCTGTACGCCGTCTAGTGTATAAAATATTCCATCATTCATATTTGACCATACNAATTGACTGTGTGGACTTTTAATAGATTTNATNGTTTTTTGATGNTCTNTATGTGGCACCACTTAATTAGTTTAGTAGGCTTCTTAAATATCTTTTTTTCTAAAGCCATTGATAAGTTATAGAGCATCACAACATAGTATAAGCCCCAAATATCATCACCTGTTGCATTTATACCTTCTAT
>FUFK010042243.1_pt1 | contig 20843 bp, 29 predicted proteins | sample 1021851 | NCBI WGS metagenome assembly FUFK01 (sample SAMEA51879418, study PRJEB19060) | metagenome
GAATGGGAAGCGCGGAGAGTAATCCGTTTTCGGTTCCCATGCGATGACCATTCGTATCTTCCCGCCTTGCTTCTTGCGCTTAGAGTTCGCAGGCATACGTTGCCAGATTCCAGGCGCGTCTTGCGTTCCTTTAGGTGTACCGCTGAAGTATCGATCCTTGTCACCGAGCAGGCGATCAATCTTCCCGCGTGGTATGTTCCCGAATTTATTTGTTCTCATATTCTTCGGCACGGGTACGGGTATCGCTTGGCCTTTAGGAAATCGAGTCCCGCCTTTGATCTGGCGTTTCATGTATTCGGCTTGCGTGATCTTGCCTTGACCTTTCCCGAATTTGTTTGATCGAAACCCGACCTTCGCGACTAGATTTTTCTTGGTAGATTTTTCGACTTGGACCCCGCGTTTCGTGTACGAGGTGACACGATCAAGATGGATGTCAAGTCCATCTTGAAGCGTCTTGCGAACATCAAACGCGGTTGCGTTCAGCGCTTTAGAAGTTGCGAATGGGATTTGCTTTCGCTGGATGCGGTTCAGCGATTTGGTAAGCTCTTTAATATCGGAACGTATATCGATTTGCATCCATGCAATCGGGGAAAATTACGCGTTATCGTTATCATCTGCGAAGTATCAAATCGTGTCAAAAAGTAGTACAAACGCGTTTGCAGATTTGTGGAATCACTTGCGAAGCTTGACGAAGCGGTTTCCGTTGTATCGTTGTTTCTTGTAGGGTCGCAATTGCGCAAAGCGTTCCGGTTCCGCGAATGGATCGGGAAGAACTCCGTGATAGATTTGCGCGAGTTCTTCAGGCGTGACCCAAAGATTACGCCCTTGCGGTTTCGAGTATTTCGATTCGAATTCGTAGATGCGGATTAAGCCCTTGCACGATCCTGGGCGCCCTTTAATCGCGAGTCCTCCAGCGACTTGACGCTCGCGCATCTTGGCTCGATCTTGCAGACTTTCACGATTCAAGCATCCGCACGATTTAGTTTTGCCAGTGCGGACCGAGTGATCGTCGATTTCTTTTTCCGTTCCGCAAGTGCAACGATACAAACCGCGCTTTTTGCTCCAACGATCTTTCCCTGCATCGCGTAATCGTGTCAGCCTACAAGCGGAGTTTGTCAAAACAACTCCGCTTGATTAGACGTTTGCTGATCGCGCATTTNTTCAACGCGNTTTTTNATCCAACGATTTAAATCGGTGCGATGCGTAAACGTAGGCGATTTATCGTTTTTATTAATTGCNTAATACTTNGCGTCTTTATTTAAAAAGATTCGATAACTTAAACGCTTACCAATAAAACGCTCTTTCGAATTACTTAATCTTTTATAATGCATCACTCACCTATCATTTTATTTTTGCCGATATAGTTCCCGTATTCGTCGAATGCGGGATGATTTTTAAATCGCACGAAATCGTATTTAATTCCGGGAATCGCTCCAGGGCGATTTGATTCGCCCTGGAATATTTCCGTTTCGATTCCGTTCAGCGTTCCGCGAATGTTCCCGTCTTCGCATCGGCGCAGTTCGTCCTTCGGCGTTTCGACTTCAGGCGTAAAGCGAACTCGTTTTTTTAGCAGGCTTAAAGTGCGTTTCGCGGCATCGGTTCGCGATTTCGAATTTGCGTACTCTCTAGATGGGGGAGAGAAAACCCCTTTAGGGGTTTTCATCTCTCCCCCACTAGAGAGTGCAACGTTTTCGTTTTCGTGTTTCATGTCTCGATATGCGTTTATGCGTTGCAAATAAAGCGATTACGCGTTATTCGGTGAAGTCAGAAACGGATCNTCGTTCACGAATAATTTCTGCAAATCGATCTGATTGATCGCTTTTCCGACCGCGTCGACGTGTTCTTGCGGGAATTGAGCTTGCGACGGCGTGACCTGATACGCGGTTCGATTTCCGCTTCCGGTCTTCATGATCGAGATGTCGTATTGGCGAGGATCGCCCCAGTTTCGGTCATTGCCTAATCGTTCCAATTCGCGCATTAATCCGACTTGATGAATCTCGCAAATTTGCACGTTGTTTTCTTCATATACGAAGACCGGAAAAGCCCAGAATTTGATGGGCTTTTCATCTTGTCCGAAGTTGTTTTTTCCGAGTTGACTTAAATCAATTTCGTCTTTAGTTTTTTTGCGCATAGGCATTCCGCTTGTATTAAAAGCTCGCCAGCCTTCGATCATCGAATCGTCAATAAACGCGCCGAGGATTCGGATTTTAGACGGATTACTATAGGCCGATCCGATTGCTGAAACTTTAAAGTAAGCGCCTTGCGATTGGGTCGCTTCGACTTTAGGAAAGAAACCGATTTTTTCTTCACTAATTGAGTTAAGAAATGCGGTATTTGACATATCTTGCGGATTAGTTTTTGGCGTTTGTTCCATTTGTTTTTCCGTTCGTTTGCGATTGCGTTTATGGCATTCATTGATCTCTCACTTTTTTAATGATTAAGGCGAATATAAATCCGCCGACGAGTTTCGCCATAAACTGAGCTATGACGATTTCAGGCATCAATGCGCCGAAAGCGATGGTCGGGAAAAGAACCGAATCGACCGCGCTTCCTGCGACGTTTGACGCGTTAGATTTGACTAGGAATTTTTTTGATTTTAGAAACTGGTAAACGAAACTATCTGCGATAGCGGAACATCCAAACGCGACCGCGCTGGCGATTGCGATTTGCATGGCGTCAAAGTTAAGCGCGACGGTGATCGCAGAACCGGATAAGATCAACGCACCCATTTTAAAGATAAGCTTATCGCCAAACGCTTCATGTAAATGATCGCGCAAGCTGAGATCGAGTCCGATGAATAAGAACGCGACGATGATCGTCGCACTTGGACCGAAATAATTAACGATTAGGTTTGCGGCTACGATTGAGACTAAATACAAAGCGATTGCGTTTTTCATATCTGGAATGCGGTTTGGATTGGCATTGTTTCGATGCGCTTTTTAAAACTAAGCGCTTCGTTTATATCTGAACTATTTCGCCCACTCATTCGGGCGTTAAACGACCACGCCATTGAATCAGCGCTGAACAAGCGCGATCTTATGCGGTCGTCTTGTAACGACGTTTTTTTGATCCCGAAACCGTGCAAACGTAAATCGGGTCGCACCTCTAAAATCGCGTCTAAAACGTCGTATATCGCGCAAGGGTCNGCGTTTCGNTTGCATACCGACCCAACGCCGACCCANGCGTTTTCTTTTAATAGCGACCCGTAATCGCGAACGTGCTTTGCGTAATCTTCGGGATCGTATCCCTGCAAAACTGGCAAGATGACGACTTCGCTATCATTTGCGTTAATCAATGCCTTGTATCTGGACAAGGTCATTGATTGATGTTCCGAAACGGTTCGTCCTGTCTTTTCTAAAATAAACGGTTCGCACATATAATCTTGAGCGACGGCGCGTATTAAGATCCCGCAACGCGACCAGCGTTTGATCTGTTTGGCGTATTCGCTCGGTGAGAGTTTATGGTCGCCATGATTAAAGATTTGCGAGAATGCGCCTGAATCCATAATCCAGGCGCGCACCTCGAAATCGCTTTTTCGTTCTCTCGGCGTGAGTAATCGGTTGATTGAGATAAACGCATAATCGATATGTTTGGCGTGTGTTAATTCGTGAACGCCTGTAAAGAAAATCATGTTTTCATTATGCTTTCCCGCGTCAGCCCTTGCGCAATGTTANACGCTGGTTCGAATGCTAGAACCTAGACCGATANACGATGCNNNTNACTTNCGCGTANTGANGGTCGCGNCGAGAGGAGAGNCNNNGAATTTGCACGGGAAAGCGGTTNATNCTTTAATNGGTTCGATNANCCACGNNCCGCCCTCTCGCTTNNNTNGCGTGGATAACATTTNAAAAAATAAAATTGCGGAAACGTNCGCGCCGCGACTTTNAGTTTCGTCAGCGAGTTCATCTGATTCGATTTCCCGCTGGCGTGAAACTCCGACGCTTTGATCTCGTAAAACGCCACGCCCCTTGTGGGATCTGCGAAAACCGCCATGAAATCGGGCGTATATCGCACGCCTTCGGCGAGTTTGAACGTCACGGGTTCGAAGGCATACGAAACGATTTGTTTATCGCGCTGGTACTCGTTTAAGAGTTCCGCGAAGCGTTCCTCGGTTTTACTCATAACGCCAGGAACGCGTCGTTTAATTGGGCGGTTATGCGCTTTCATTTAAAAAATCTGTTTGCTGATAAATTTGTTTCTCAAAATTAATTACAGTTTGCTTTTGTGCTTTCTTGATTCGCTCCAATGCTATTTGAAAATATCTTTCGTCTTTTTCAATACCGATAAATTTTTTGTTGTGATTAATACAAGCGACGCCAGTCGTACCGCTTCCCATAAATGGGTCGCATATAGTTTTTGAATCTTGTAAAAAAGAAATGCACCACTCAATCAAAGCAAGTGGCTTTTGTGTAGGATGCCCGACGCGCTCTTGATTTGTCGCGCTTATTGGATAAGTGAAATGCCGTGCGGGTCGATCTTGATTCGTCCAGGCGTATTCGGTTGACGCAAAGGTATGTGGTGCGTCAGGTTTTACCCATGTAAGCCAACCTCTTGAAGTTGGTAAATTAAATCTTTCTCCGCCCCAAATAATTTGTTTTTCGCCAAATTTTAAAAACGGTTTTATTTCTGGCGTAATGTTATCCCACTCGCCTAAGTGCGTACCACGATTCGCGCTCCATTTAGTATGCTTTTTGCCAAATCCAATTCCATACGGCGGATCGGTCAAAAGCGCGTCGCATTGTGTTATATAATCGAAAAAATCTTTATTATCTCCGCAAATCAACAAAACGCCTTTGGCCTTATAAAAATCTTTCATTTGCCTAACGTGAGCGGTTGCAATTTGCACCATTTCTCCCATTGCTCGCAGAATCGTTTCCATGCGAGATCAGGATCAGGACGCGGATAGATATCGAGGTCGGGATGCGAGCCTTTGTAATTGCTATCGCATCCAACGGGATCGATCCACGCGTCAAAGCGCTTCGCAACGTCGTCTCTCATTTGTTCTTGCCCTCGATGAAAGCGCGGACCTCGGAGCGCATATAAATTCGCGGTCCGCCAGGATAAACGAACGTGTAAGGAATCTCTCCGAACTCGCGTAAAAATTTGTGATATGAAACGCCACAAAGAGACGCGGCTTGAGTCGTGTTCAGGATCTCGGAATTCGAGTCGCTAAACAGATCGGTAGATCGGGATTGCGCCGTCAATGGCGCGTTTGTCTCGTCCATGAAATTTTATGCAAATGCGTTGAATGAGCTTGCAAAAGAAAACTACAGATATTATTTGTACTTGTAAAGCAAAAAATAAAAAAATATTGCAAGTGCATGATTTCTTTTTATTTTGTGTCTGATGTTTTAGAAAACGCAGAAGATTATCCCTCAATGAATGCGCTTGGTTATAGGCGCGTTTCGTCCCGTGATCAAATAAACGGTACTGGTCTCGGTCGGCAATCTACTCAAATAAAAAATTTTGCTCGAGAAAAAAAGTTTACTCTTGAGCGTATTTTTACGGAAAGAGGCATTTCCGGAGTTGTTGAGAAACGCCCAGCATTTTCCGAGATGATTGCTTTTGCGGACGCGCACGATATTAAGATAATCATCATTGAAGATATGACGCGACTGGCGCGTGAACTATTGCTTCAAATGCAACTCGCGACGTTCATCGCGTCCAAGGAAATCGATTTATATTCCGCAAATACTGGCGAGAATATAAGTCGCGCAATCTACGACGATCCGATGCGGAAAGCCATGGTTCAAATGCAGGGAGTTTTTAGTGAGCTTGAGCGATCCACGTTGACGCGTCGGATGAAAGCGGGACGCGATCATCAGCGGGAAACGGGGAAGCGAAACGGTAAGCCGATCAAAACGGTTGATCGTAACGGAAAGATTCGGATCGAAGGAACGCCACGATTGAGCGAGAAACAGCCTAAACTCGCAAAGCGCGTCATCAAGTTATCAAAACAAAATCTTTCATTATATAGGATTGCGAAGATCGTGAACTCCGAGGGGTTTCGTTCACGCGCTGGCGGGATTCTTCACGGTCCGCAAATACGGAACATATTGCGAGATTATGAACTAGGCTTAATTAATACGACCAGATTGCGGCGCGTGGAAGAGTATCAAGATGGATGAAGCGCTTGGCGTGATCGCCTTTCTGCGAGATTCCGACTCCCGAGAATCCGATTCTACGCGCTTCCTCGACTAAGGCCAGCGCACGCGGTCCGTAGATTCGAATATCCGCGGCCTTCGATTGAAGATGAGCGCTTTTCGGATATCCGCCTTCGCGCTTGTTGTGTTCCTCGCATCGTGCGCCTGAAGTAATCGGGAGCGGTCCTAGTTTGTCGCGTAGAAGCTGAAGCATTCGCATAAACTCTTCGTCCATATACGAAAGACCGCACCCGCATTTACATTGCATCTCGGCGCGTGAAAAGTTGGGCGTGATCATGTCAAGCATGAGCGCCCCCGCCGTAGCGATAAATGTTCGTCGTAATATAAGCGCGACCGATCACAGTTTTCCCGTCATCGACTTTTCGTATTCGGCAAGGATCTTATCGTCCAAGTCGTTTTCAGTCGATTTGACGAGTTTTTCAAGAAGCAAAAAAACTACTTTGATGAGTAGTTTTTCGCTCAAGAATGAAAGCGCCATGGTTTTGACGGTTCCCGCGATTACGGGTGCGAGTGTTGCGATCATTACTTCCTTAGATTTGCAAAAATGAAATCTTTTTGAGATTCAAGTTCGCGTTCAATATTATCAAGACGCGCCGAGACGTTTGAAATATCGGATGCCATTTTGACGGTTGCATCTTGCGTTCTAATAATAAGCGATTCAAATTTTTCTTGATTCAATTGGCGTTCGCCCTTCGCGGATTTGCCTTCATAATGAATGTACCAACCAAGAGCAACAAGCATCCCGCACAAAACCATCTCAAGCAAACTCGCCTGGGTTAATAGTACGTCTGCAAATCGATTTGGAATATCGGTCAAATCGGTTTGTTGTGGCAGGTGGTGATCCATTAAAAAACTTTTTCCTAATGGTTAGTTATCATTCCCATGGTAATGTTTTTATTATTGGCTTCATTGAAGCCACGGTATCCTCAATATTTTTTAAATTATTGGGATTTTTTGAACCATCCAGGTTATTACAAATTTCTTCCTTTACTAATTCCAAAACCTTTTCTTCTGTAAGATCTTTAAACGGAATTTCTGTTTTAATTTGAATATCACCCATTAATTTATTTTCACCCTCAGAACATTTATAACGTGCAAGAAAAAAATTATTTTCTTGATCAGTTAATTCGGTAATTTCCCATTTCATTTTTTATCCTGTTTATTATCCTGCTGTATTATCAGAAAAACAAAGTTCCCTCCACCCGGCCCCGTCGTAAATTAAAGTAAGCGTGTCCTGGTAATGATTTAATTGACGGTCGCCAGATAATGTGATATTCCCAGTTGCATCTTTAAAAGTCACATCTCTGCCTGAACTTGCAGATTTGAATGTGCAAATCATTCCTTGTGTACCACCGTTGATTGTGTCTAAATCATCGTTACCAGCATCTCCTTCAGTATCGACTTCATGATAGGATCTTGTGACTGTAATTACTCCGCTTGAAATTGTTAATTCTGTTCTACCTCCTAATATAAATTTACTATTAACAGTTGCATCCCCAGTTGTAGTTAATGAACCTGAAGCTATAACATCAGTACAATTTACATTGTTGTCCTTCAAAGTAACCCCATCAATCTCTACTCCATGTGCTGATGTCTTTTCCTGAATGTCATCTGTTTGAATAATACTGTCTTTTAAAAAAATTCCTTCTATTTCTACTCCGTGTGCTGATGTCTTTTCCTGAATGTCATCTGTTTGAATAATACTGTCTTTTAAAAGAATTCCTTCTATTTCTACTCCATGAGCAGAAGTTTTCTCTTGTATATCGTCAGTTAAAATTATTTCATTTGCAGTTACTCTGCCCGTTGAATCAGCAATTGATATTCCTGAAGTACCGTCACTCGCTTTAAGATTCGTTGCTTTTACGGTTGTCGCTTTTAGGTCTCCGGTGACTTCAACGTCTCCCGAATTCGTTACCTCGATTTTCCGCGATGCGTCGTTATTTTGTATGATAACGTCGTTACCGCTATCGCCTTTTATTATTCGATCTGCCATTTATATCACCTCGCATACTGAAAAATTCACATTTTGATAAGACCCGTCTATGGTTGCGCTTTGCATTTCTGGCGCGTCCAATAAATAACAAAATCCGCTGTATTCTTGCGCTTCGCTTTGTGCGCTTGGCATCCCCTGAAGCGCGGCAATCGGAAACGGTTTTGAGCGGAATGCGTAATAAAAATCGAAAAGATTATTTGCTTGCGCGATTGGCAAGACCGCATCAATGGTAAACTGTTTCGCGACGTTTTTAGGCGTTTGGCGATACCCGCCATTTATCAACGGTTTACGAATTGAAAAATCTTTGAGTGCCTTAGAAAACCCTATCTGGGGATTTTCCAGGCTTATGCAAGCTGATGCGCGAACAATTCCGATTCGTACCGGATTCTTGATCGCGGTAATCGCTCCATCCGTAACCGTTCCCGAAAGCGTTACATCGGCGTTTCCCGTTCCTTGCCCGACGATTTTTGTAACCTGATAATCAACTCCGCCAATCGTGACCAGCGATCCGACGCGAACGTTTCCATGGCTAATACAATTCACAACCGCATCAGATGAATCGTCAAAGCGTCCAGTCGCGCCACTTGATTGGTTCCATTTCGCAATCGCGTTTCCTTCGATGGGCGAGTCTTTTAAATCGTCTTGAGATTCGAGAACGATTTTGACCGTTCCCGCGCCTAATGCGGAACCGTTGAAATTATTTTGAATCGCGCTTTCTGATGATCCTAAACCTAATTCAAGAACGACTTCTTCCTCAACACCATCGCCAAGCGTAAGATTCGCTTGAAGCTCAAGCGTATTTGGTGCGCCCGTCAATGAATCGCTCAACGTCGTGTCGCTTGTCAGCGGTGACGTTAAAACCGTACCCGTAAAACCCGAAATCGTAAACGGATCGAGCGAACAAGGGATTTGATTGTCGTTATTGCGTCCAAGTATTTTGAGCGATGAAAATTTCGTTGTATTTAGAACCTCGCTATAAGTCAGCGAGTTGTCAGAATCGGTGATCTCGATTACCGCATTATCTGCCATAAGTCCCGAAACAAATACCGCTTGAACGCCCGCGCTTATGGTCGCACTTATGGTCGCACTTGCCGAGTTCGCCATGAATACGTTTTGCGGAATATCGTTTTGAACATTTGAAACCGCAAAGCTCGATGAAAACTGAGCGCCAGATGAAACCGAAACCGCGCTGATTTTATCGTCGTGTAGGATTTTCATTCTTGAACGTATGGAGTAAGCGTCGCGTCGCCTTCGATAGTTGTCGTTAGATCGTTAAAGTTCCACTCGATTGATCGAATGATCATATCTACGTTTACGAATTCATCGCGCCGATTAAAAACGACTCGATCCCCTGGTCGCCATTCGTCGTGCAAATCGTTAATTTCGGCGTTTATTGAACCTTTTTGATAAAAAGTTTTCATCGCGGTGACGATTGGATCGAGGATCGAACTCGCCTGATCGATTCCCGTAATTGCCGCATCAAACTCTAAGTTTTTGCCTGTATCGTCTAGAACTTCAACTCTGACGCCTTCAAGTTCATTGAGTCCAGCGGTTCCAAACGAATTAAAATATTTGAAGTTCCCTTTTATCCGATTGACTTCTTGCGGTCCTCGAATAACAAGATTCAAAACATTGTTTTCGCTGACGGTCCGATAATATGCTGACGATATTGCTGGCGTGTGCGCTTTATCAATTATTGTTAATTCGCGATCTCCGTCAGTTTGCGATGGAAGCATGAAAAATTGATAATTCACCGATAAAGCAATTCGTTTTAATAAATCAACCGAAAAAACAGATCCTTGATTTAATGAAAAGCTTATAGTCGGAGAAGTTCCAGTTTTATTGGAATCGACTGATCCGCTTTCCAAAATATAAAATTTATCGTTTGTTATCGTTGGAAGTCCTCGCCCGTCTCGGCTTATTGAATAAACGATAAAATCCGCGAGATTTAAAAACGTAGTCCCGCCAGTTGCCGCGACTTTTGTAATCGGGTTTTGCATCCCCGTTCCGCTAAATTGAAACGCTGTATCTGAAGCATATGCGTGCGTTGATTGATAAGCTTGCAAGTCTCCGGTGTTTGGTGCGCCGCCGTCGTCTCTTTGATCGTGCGAATATCTTACATTTCCCGTACTCGTCCAGGTTGACGAATTCCCATTAACTAAGATCGTCGGCGTGGTGCTTGTTAAATTGTCGAAATATAAAACTGTTTGAACCGCTGATCCGCTAATATTGTCAAATCCGCTCGCTTCTGAATCGTCTCGATATGCTTTTGTTTTATCGATTGTCCCATAGTAAAACGGGATATCTTGGGCCGACGTATTAATTTGACCCCCAGCGCTAAATTGTTCGTTTGTTTCTCTAATTGCTTTGATCGAACATCGCACCGATTCAGAATCTAGCGTTTGTATGAATAATTGCCCTTCAAATAGATTGTAAACGCTTTGATATTTAATCCCGATGTAATAAGGCCCATTATCGGAAAGTATTTTTGCATAGTTCGTTTGACCGAATGGATGATTCGGGTTGTTAGGTTCGTTTGATATGACAATCGTTGCGCCACTCATTTCGATTTGACCTGATCCCGTATCTTGTAATTTGAGATTCGGAGCGCGTTGAATGAATCCATGATAATACTCGCCGTTTGCGCCGATATGACCATGATCCGAAATATAAAATTTCGCATTTGTTCCGGCGGGGTTGTCGTTTGTTGGATCGACCATTTCGATCTCAACCTCAAGCGAAGGCATCTTGCGAGAATTGCTTAGATTCTAACGCGGCAAATTCGCCGAATTGCTGAGCGCGTTGCACAACTTCGACGCGAAGATCGGACATTGCTTGATCGATTTTGCGCCCCGTCCCGTCGTAGATGTTAATGATCACGCCTTGCGCGAGGTTTCGGTTTGGCGTAACGTTTCCGCCATACTGTCCGACCGTGAGCAATTCGGGACCGCGTTCCCCGACCAGATACGTTTCGCCTGGGCGAACATCGCCCCCAGCTTGTCGTTCAGGATAGTTTTGCGATGCGATTTTCCCGATGTTTGCAATCGCCAGCGCATAGATCGTACCCGCGGCAATTGGGCCAAAGACGCCCAATTGCGCATAAGCTTTTGACGCGGCTTCCGCGGCGTTGATGTAAACCATCGCAATCGATGCGGCTTTGTTTAAATTGAAGAGTTCGCGAGATTCGCTGGCGAGGGTTGCGCTCATACCGGTAATCGTGGATATGGTCGATTTTGCGACTTCACGAGTAAGCGCTTTTTCTGCTTCGGCTTTTTGTCTCGCTAATTCTTGCTCTTGCGTGACGCGTTCCTCGTATGCCATAAACGCATCCATTTGCGCTTGTTTTTCTGCTTCTAATGATTCCGCTTGTAATCGGTTTTTTTCTTCAATATGTTCGCGAAGTTTTGCCGCGGATTCGTCCATGACCGCCATCCCCTCGCCATAAAGCATTCTTTGTTGAGCTAGCTTTGCGTTCAGGTTTTCTTGAGCTATTGCGGCATCGTTTGCGGCGTTTGTTTCTTCAATTTGTGCTTTGACCGCTTCAATTTGTGCCGCTTTTTGCTCTTTGATTAATTTAATTTGAGCGCGTATTTCGTCGCGTCTTTTTGCAAGGATTTGAAATTGTTTTTCTGCTTCGGCGCGTACCTGTTCTTCGGTTTTAACAACACCCTCAAGCGCACCTCTAAATCCGACCAAAGATTCACGAACCTCTTTGCCGTTTTTCCTTAAATGATCAAAATGGTTTATTTGTTGCTGAATTAAATCTAATAATTCAGGCAATGGTTTTGCGGCTAGTTCTGCTTTTTCAAAGAAAGGTTCCAGTGCTTTGTTTGCGACTTGAATTACTGGGCTGAAAAACTTCAACATTGAGTTTTTTAGAAGCGTAATTCGATCATTAAATTGTTCAGTTGTTCGAATCCCTTTTTCGTCAATAATGCCGCCATATACTTCGAGCGCTCTTCCTGCTCCTTCAATAGCTTCGCGTCCTTGAGTTAAGAAAGGCAAAAGTTTAACTCCACTTCGGCCAAATAAATCATTTGCGATTGCGGCTTCTTGCCCCGTGCCAGCTAATTCTTTGAAACCGTCCGCGGTTCTCAACAGAAGTTCGTCAAATGGGATGATCTTTCCTTGAGTATCGCGGATTGATACTCCCAATCGATTGAAAGCATCAACTGCAGTAGTTACCCCGTCAAACGCGTCTCCCGTTGTAATTGCAAATTTTCGCAATGATTGATCAAAAGCACCGACCTCAATTCCTCCTAATTCAGCCGCAAATCTAAATTTTTGAACGCTTTCGACTCCAATATTTAACGAAGTAGAAAGCTTCCCTATATCGTCAGCGGTAGCGCGTAGTTTGTTCGCTAATGCACCGAGCGCGGCGGTCCCTAGTAAACCCGCAACCGCGGTTTTAAGACCGCCAACGGATTTATTAAGATTGCCCATCGATTTACGAACGCTGGCGAATGCCGCCTTCGTTTTATCGATTCCCCGTATTTCTACCGTCGTACTTGGCACGTTTCTCTTTTAGATTAAAATATGCGATCCAGCCCTTAAACTCGTCTTCGGAAATCTCCAGGATTTCCGAGACGGTTTTTTTAAGCGCTTCCGCTAATTGGAAGAGAACGAAAAGTTCTGAATCGCTATTTAGTTTTTTTCAATCTCGTCTATGCTTGGCGAGATTTCATTCATCCGCTTCGAGATCCATTCCAAGACTTCGCCGTCAGTCTCATCAACTAATTGATCAAGTTGGTTCATCTGAAAAATCGGCTTCCCGTCTTTATCTCTTGCGCGGAATATGATCTGCGATGCGGTCGCTTTGTCGAATTGCTCTTTCATATAATGCTTAAGAACAATCGATTTCTGCGATAAGCGCATCGAAGATCGGAAATAAATGGTTATTGGTTTCCCGCTTTCATCTGTCCATTGCGGAACCTCAAGCGAATATAACTCGCCTGAGAGACTCGCCTTGAAATGATTTTTTGCGGCTTTGAGTACGTCCATCCGTTACGCGTTATTTAAGGTGAGCGTTCCGGTTCCCTGAAAAGTAAAGGAAAATCCAATCGGACTATTCAAAGACGATGAAATAGAAACGCCAGTAATTACAATTGACCCTGAATAATAATCACCGCTTGAAGTTCCAACCGGATACAGTTTGACATAAAAACTTGTATCTCCCGACGAGAGTCCAGTTTGAATCGATTCTTGGCTTGTATCGTCGTCGTTCCAAAGCGCTTCCGCACTTCCAGACCACGAAGTTTGACCAGGAATAAACGATTTGGTTAGCGCGGTTCCCATTGCGCTGGTTTCAATCGTGTCCGCCGCTTGTTCGAGCGTCCATGATTGAAGCGATGCTATCGCTGAGTAGGTTGAATCATCAGGCGACGTTTGGAGAACGCCACCGTTTCCACTAGATGCGGCCATTTTGTTTCTTTCTACGCGGCTACGTCAGGCGCGTTTTCCAAATATTGATATTCGACGAGATAGGATAAACGCACCGATCCCGTCGGTTTAGTCGCTTCCGCGTTAATAGACGCGTCAGCGCTGGTAAGGTACGAATCACGCGCAAGATTATTGATATTAATATCACCCTGCATTGCGATTTGAACCTCCTTTTGAATTGCCGCAAGCGTATTCATGACGGTTTGACCGTCTCCGCCTTGGCAATATCCTTCAATGTTTACCGTCAATTCTGACGCGACTCCGCGAGTCCCGCCCATCGCTTGAAGCGTGACGGTTTCCTCGGAATCGTAAACCAGCAAACAAGGAAGCTTTGATTCTTCAATCGGATAAGCTCGCGATTGAAAAACATTTGATCCGGTTGTGGAAAGCGATGTAACGCGGGTCGCTATGCGCTCGCGTATTTGTCGCCTCAAATGATTTGCCATTATTGCTTCTCAAGCATTAATAGGGTCGTTCCCTGATATCCACTTCCTGAATCCTTTTGCACGCCGACGATATGATATGTGATCGAGTTAATCACGATTACATCGCCATGCGCCACGCTTGAAACATCCGAAGATACTGCAAGCGCGGTTGGCGTGTTGCTCTCAACATCCCGTTCCCCCGTGTCCAGGGGAACGGATGAGAACGGGTTGTCAAATAAAACGTTGATTGTTGAAGCGCTTCCGCCGTCGGGCGTATAAGTTGCCGCGATCCCGAAATCATCGGTTAGGAAAAAATCGGATAAATCGGATGCGCTTTCGACTCCCATCGTTATTTTTTCTTAGTCGCCTTTTTCGGTGCGTATTCAGCCGCTACGGCTTTGTTCGATCCGATGAGTTGGCGTGCGATGCGGTCATCAACTTCGAGTGTTTCACCCGCTGGGTGATTCTCTCCCGCGATAAATGCGCCGCGTAACATGGTTATTTTCACTTTTCCGCCTGTCTCGCTGGTGGCCCCTATCAGGCCCCCAGCGTTCTTAGTGGTTAGCATTAAGCGTTAACAGTCATCGAGAATGATCCCGCGTGCCTGACGGCAATATCGGCATCCACGAAAACGATCAATCTGACGCGTCCATCGTCAAATTCCTTGTGAACGCTTACATCAATTCCAGGACTCCAATAACCAATCATCAGGTCATCGAAATTTCCGAAGAAAACCTTATTCTGCGATGAATAAGTCGCCTGAGCGCTGACTAGCGTTCTGAATCCGTCGATGGTGTTATTTTCCATCACGAAACGACCGGAACCGGAATCGATGGTACGAGCTTTCGCATCAGCGGCAAGCGTTGGATGGATAACATATCCAAGCTTTCCGAAATACGCGTTCGCCGCCATTACATCGCCTTGCATCGCAATTGCTTGCGCGTAGGTGATTTGATTCGCGGTAATTGTTTCAGAACCGATCCCGCTGGTTGCGGCAATTCCGGTTGGCTGATTGCTTGATCCTGTTCCGCTCAATGCGGCCTGATCAAGAGCAATCGCGGTTGAAAGTGAGATTTCTTCTCGTACCAATCGCTCAACATCCATCGAGCTTTGGAGTCTCAATTGGCGTGAGAGATCGACGCGCAATCCATACGTTTTTAACTGCATGGTTACCTGATCATAACTAGGCGTTACGTCTCCAGCGTCGCCACTTTCAGCTAACCATCCGCCACTAATCGCCGCGTCTCTGCGAGGAATCTTAATGATTCCATCAAGTCCGCGCATAACTCGCGCACCCATCGCAACGCTGACCATATTATTATCGAGAAACTCGATAAAACTTGAGGAATCAAGGATCGTCGGAACGAGGTTTGCGCCGTCCCCGGAACCCGCTTGGAGTTCACGATTTTGATAGCTGGCGCGGGAAAGGCTTCGCTCGTTTAAAACCTCGTTTGGAATATAAACGCCGCGAGCGGCTCGCTTTTGCTTTCCTTCCTGGGCCTGACAAGCTTGAAGCTCAAAAGAAGCTTCATCTTGAGCGGTTCGGTCATGCGGACGCGCCAAAGCGTTTATCAAGCGAAGCATTGAAAACTCGCCTGTTTCCTTTTTAGTCAATCCAATATCAAAATGCTCTTTCGGGCGGTTCTTAATTCGCTCCAATACGGCTTGAGCGAATTCGCCTTCGGATTTACCGCTTTTAATATATTCTTCTGCAAGCTCGGACTCTTTATGCTCGCGTCCGTATGCTTCGATTTCTCGTACTCTCTTTAATTCGTCTGCTCGTACTTTTGCTTCGAGCGCCGCGGTGTTGACCGCTTGTTCTTGAACTTCAACTTCCATTTTGTGTTCTTTCAATTCGGGTAATTCGATAACCTCGGTTTGAACCCGTGTTTCTCGCTCGCGTGATATCCCGACCGAAATATCGGCGGGAACGGTTACAATTGAGATTTCGTGAGGTTCAAAATCGGTTACTCGATATTCGGGCGGGTTGTCTTTGGTTTGTTCCATCCGATGCACCGCGTATCCGACCGAGACGTTTTGTAATATGCCGTCCATGACATCTTGAAAAACCTCGTTTGCTCGTTCCGAGTTTCCAAATCGAATTGAAGCTCTACCGATTTTTTCTTCTATCCTGGCGCTTTCCACGACTCCGACGGGTTGGTCGATATCGTGATTAAATAAGACCGGAGCCGAATTGTTCAACCGTCCAAGTCGAACCGATTCGGGTTTGTGGTCTAAGATTTCCGCGCCGAAGCTCCGTTCCACCGGAGCCTCGGACGAAAAGGAAATATCTAGCGTCCGCGAATCCTTGTCCGCGTTTGATTCTTTGACTTCTAAAATCCGGGTTAAAATACCCGTTTCAATTTTCTTCGTTTGTTCCATTTTCTACCTCGATGGTTTCCGTTGGTGCGGGATTTACCGGACCTGTTAGGTTCAAACCGAGTCCCTCGGCTACGTCTTTTTCAGCGGCAAGCTCCGCGAAAATATCGGTCCATTCTTCGCCTGCTTCGCTGGTAATTTTTCCGATTGACGTTACGCCCATTTGAAGCGCTAATTCTTTTGCTTTTAATTCCTTGAGCGGATCGACGTAAGACCATCCGCGACCATGAAAAACGACTTCTTCGAACTTAAAAAGTTTGCTGATTGGTAAATCGATTTGTCCCGTTGTTATTCCCATTTTTAACCAGTTTCGATAAACGGGATAACAAAAGCGCGATATCATAAATTGCTGAAGCGTTTTCCAGTGCGCTTGATCTTCTTGAACGCCTGCGCGAATCGATGAGTAATTGACGTTTTCAAGATCGTTGGCGAGTGCGTTGTAGGAAACTCCGCATCCGTTTGCGGCTCCGCGTAAAATCGCTTTAATAAAATCGGAAAATGCGGTCGTCGGATGTTTCGGATCAAACGCTTCGAATTCCATTCCGCTTGGTAATTGCTGAAACGTTCCAGGCTGGAAATCTGTCAATAGATTTCCTGCCTCGTCCTCGCCGTCTCCGACGTATCCCGCGCCGTCAGGCGATTTAAAAAAGCCCATCGATGACGATCCGATCCGCGATGCAACAAGCTCGCTTTCGGTGTAATCGTTTAGCATTTGGAGCGGACGAATCGCGGTGTTAAGCCACGGGATTCCTCGGCTTTGCGAGGGTCGTTCCTGCATATATAAATGAATCATATCGGACGCCGGAACGCGCTCCGTTTTTACATCGTAGGAATAATCGTATAGCTGATTAGGCGTTTTGATCGCTTGATAGTAGGCGAGCGGTTTCCCGAATTTGTTCTGCTCAATTCCCATGATGATATATTGATCATCTTTGAGCTTTAGATTGTTATCGATTGGAATCGAATCGCCTTCAAGGACCCAAAGCGAAAAGCCGAAAGGGTTATCGGCCCCGCCTTTCATCATTCGGATAAATACCTCGCCGTCACGCGCCAGCGTTTCCATAACTACATTTTGAACGCCTAACCAATCCAAACGCCCATCGATGGAAACGTGATCAGGATTTTTCGACCACTCGAAAAACAATCTTTCCAGATAGTTGTTATCGAGTTTGTCTAATTGGCCTTGCTCGTTTCTCGTCTTCGCCTGAAACTTAAACCCACGCGATCCGATTACGTTTGATTTCGTCAGATTTAAAAACTTTTTTGCATATTCTGAATTCTGACAAAGCGATCTCGTCCGCGCCCGCATCGTCGATAATGATCCGCGCAGCTCTTCGTCAGGCGTTGCACTTGTTCCGGTCCATCCTGCGAAGATATTATCAAACTTCGCGGAATCGAATTGGCGCGAGAGGTGGAGCATTTGGTCCCGCGTTATTCTCTTCCGCGTTTTCTTTTTAAAAAAATTGAAAAGTCCCATTAGTTCGTGAAGCGCGTTAAGATTATGCCGTGATGACCTTTGCCTTTCTTGGCGCGTTCAAGTCGTTTTTCTTTTAACCATTCGGCTTTGTATCGGTCGCGGAAAAGAAGAAGCTCGTCAATGCTCATGCGCGATAGGCTTCGCCCTGCAATCGAGTAGCTCGATTGATCGACTGAAGCGCGTCCCTCGATAACTGCTTCAATCGCGGTTAATACCTTCCGCGCATGACTTTGCGGATCGTTCGAGGTATCGGTCGATATATTTTGAACGACTTCCCATTCTCCCGATTCCAGGCGTATCCGTTCCGAGGATGAGCTTTTCGTAACGTAAAGATTCCATTGATATATCCCAATGGTGAAACTTGCGGTCGTTCCATGCGCGATTGAAAACACCCATTCGCCGCTTGAGTCCGATCCGCTTACCGTAAAATTTGTCGATGCGGCTCCGTTTAGTGTCGCCTTGTATGCCATCGCATAAGCGCTTGACGGATAATCATCGACGTATCCCGTTTTTTTCCAGTTTACTGTATCGCCGGCGACGATTGGCGAATCGTAAAGCGCTAACGTCGGCTCGATGGTCGGATAGTTCGTAGAATCGAATAAATTACTCAAAATCGCCTTTTATGTGATACCCCAGAAACCCAGGATCTTTTATTCCTGGTTTTCTGTTTCGGGTCTTGTTTTCGCTGATCTTGTAATCGTTTTTGTACCGCATTCGTGTTGACGTTCAGCATTGCGAAAGCCGCAAGGTTCAAAACCGCTAGATCAAGCGCTTCGTTCCTTGGTCTGAGCTTAATATATTCAATTCGCGGAATTCCCTTTGAATATCTTTTAACGGCTTTTTCAGCCGTGAGTTGGTAGCAGAATTCTTCGTCGAAATGTTCGGGGATATGCCAAAACGCGGGTCCTGGTTCTTTGACTCGCAATCTTGCGAATAAGACTTCTTTGAGCGTGTTTGTGCCGACTGGAAAAACGTTGCAATTTGCTGAATTTGCTTTTGAAGGTCTTCCGACCGCAGGCCTGCCCGCACCTCCAACGCCTTTCGATGCCGAAACTCTTGAACCGACCATTCGTTTGCAGAAGCGATACACGGCTTGTGTTTCATAACCGGAGTCGACCAGCGTTTGTATGATGCGCATATCCTTGCCAGACGGATGCGCCCACGGAGCGCGTAGATAATCAGCAAGCTCTTCCCATACTTGATCGTTAGCCGGAGAACCGTAAAAGATTTTATGATCAATGAAATAAAGTTCATCGGCATGACTGTGACCAACGACCAAGCATTCAAGACGATCCGCCTGAACATCAACGCCGCTGGTGAGTACGAGAACGCCGTCTGGAATCGGATCAGCATACGTCTCGCGGCGATCAATAAGCTTGTTTGTGTCCAGTTGCTCACTATCTTCCTCCCAGGATTCGCTTAAATAGGTATTGACCCACGTTCTTAATATTTCCGGATGCTTTTTTGCGTTTACAAATTCGGTTGCGGCTTGTCCGAGCGTAACGAATGGCGAATAGAGTCCGGAGAGGTGAAAGCCCGCCACTCCTGAACAATTCTGAGAAGCTCGCCATTCTCCTTTGGTGATTGCTCTCCTTCGCTCGATATCGGTCCATTTTGATTCACAAGATCCGCATTGATATCTTGCGCTTTGTGTATCCCCGGAATCCCAAATGACATTTGACCAATCAAGAGTCTGAAATTCGCCGCACTCTCCGCAAGGAACGAAATAACGCCGTTGATCACTCGTCTCGTAAGCGGCTTCGATTCGTGATTCACCTTTAATCGTTGGCGTAGACGTTAAAACAATTTTCCGATTCCAAAACGAAACCGCTCGACGTTTTGCAAGCGATACCGGATCGCCCTCTGCTACCGCTTGACGCGGGGAATCGATCCACCTCATCGAGTAGCACCAATCGGCATGAACGCGCCGCGAGGTTCGCCGGACTTTGCGCGGATGCGAGCGTTATATGTCCACCTGGAAACGTCTTGTGTAATATCGTGTTCCCCGTCGACCTCGATTTCGGATCGCTCACAAGACCCTTGAGCGCTGGCGTGTCTCGGATCATTGGCGCGATCCGGTCCCGACTCATGCTCATTGCCATCGCTTCGTTGGGCATCACCGAGAGAATCGGACAAGGATCGTTTTGTATGTGATATCCAATCGCGTTGAGGATAGCTTCGGTTTTGCCGACTTGGCTCGCGCTCATCACCACGACCTCCTCGACTTCGGGATCGCTGATCGCGTCCATGATTCCGCGGAGCGGTTCGTTTATCGATGTTTCCCATTGTCCAAACGCGCTTGATGATTCTCTGGAAAGTTGTCTTTCGGTATCGGCCCACTCGCTAATCGTCATTTCAGGCGGTGTTGCAAACACCTGAAATGTTTTCTCGACTATTTCGTCAAGAAGCCTTTGGTTCCGCTCTTCTGGCGTTTCGCCTTCTGGCGTTGGTTGCCAATTCGTTGAGTATTTTGTTGATTGCATTCTTTAATTGGTTCGTAACGATTTTAGGATCGTCTTGAACCGCTAATATCGGACCCATCTTGTTCGGGAGCGCGGTCATTTTCGTTTTGATTTTGGCAAATGATCGCTCCCAGGTTTCGACCACGCTTTGCGTTTCGACTAATTGACTCGCCATTGTGTCGGCGCTCATTTCCGCGAGCCGCGCATCTGCTTCCATTTTCTTGGTTCGCGCTTCCTCGAAATCGATTTTCTTCTGGCGCGATTGCGGTCGTTTGTGCCAATGACGTTCTGCGACTTCTAATTCAAATTTGCCGTCAACGATTGGAAATTCACAACCGCTTGCCCACTTGTGAACGTATTGGTTTGTCACGCCTTTGAACTTCGCAAACTGCGAAAACGTTACCCATTCGTTTTTAGTGTCTTTGCTCATTAGCTAAGTGATTGATAACAATCANCTAATCTTTGGCGATTAATATCTAGCGNTTAATCGGGGCGCGAATAACC
>FUFK010720520.1_pt1 | contig 20841 bp, 21 predicted proteins | sample 1021851 | NCBI WGS metagenome assembly FUFK01 (sample SAMEA51879418, study PRJEB19060) | metagenome
GGTTATTCGTGATCGCAGATGTTTTTTAGCGACAAATGTTCTGTACTAAGGTAATTTTCTACTAATGGCAACACAAAGAGAAGCTGCTGAACATTTAGGACTTTCTGTAAAAAGTATCTCTGAATTAATAAAAAAAGGCGTTTTACCATCAAAAAGAGGTCGATCACCTCTAGATATTGACGTTTGTCGACATGCTTACATCAGTTACCTAAGAAAACTGTCTGGTTATCACAAAACTAGCGGTACAGGAGACATTGCAGAAGAAAAAACAAGGCTTACAAAGGCGCAAGCTGACAAAGCAGAACTAGAAGTGTCAGAACTTGAGGGTAAGCTTATACCAGCACAATTAGTGCAAGATACCTGGACTGATTTTGTGGCGAATGTACGAGCAAAGCTACTTGGTATGCCTTCAAGACTAGCACATCAAATGATTGCAACCGAAGATTATGCCGAAGCAGAAAAATTACTTAAAGATTGTGTATATGATGCACTTAATGAGCTAGCAGAAAATGGAATACCTACAGAATATGCAGGTCGTGTTGAAAAACACGATGCAGACGTTTAAGCCACCGCCTGACTTAAAAGTTTCAGAGTGGTCAGATAGATATAGAAAGCTATCGCCTGAATCATCAGCAGAATCAGGTCAATGGTCAACCTCAAGATGCCCTTATCAAAAAGAAATAATGGACACTTTTAATGATCCTTTTATTGAAAGGATTGTGGTAATGACATCATCGCAAGTTGGCAAAACTGAAATATTGCTTAATGCTATAGGTTATTACATAGATCAAGATGCTTCTCCAATATTAGTAACGCAACCTACTTTACAAATGGGACAAACGTTTAGTAAGGATAGATTATCTGCAATGATTAGAGATAGTGAAAAGCTGAAAGGATGTGTTAAGGATGCAAGAAGCAGGGATAGTGGTAATACTACAATGCACAAAAAGTTTCCTGGTGGTCATATATCTATTGTCGGATCTAATAGTGCTAGTGGCTTGGCTTCAAGACCTATAAGAATATTGTTAATGGATGAGGTTGATAGATATGAGCTATCAGCAGGATCAGAAGGCTCACCTATAGCACTTGCTGTAGCCAGGACTAAAACTTTTTGGAATCGCAAGATCTTTATGTGTAGCACTCCAACCATTAAGGGTTTATCTGCTATTGAATCTGCTTTTGAAGAATCAGATCAACGCTACTATTATGTGCCATGTCCTGAATGTAATGAAAAACAAGTTCTAAAATGGAAAAACGTAGTCTGGGAAGAGAACAAACCTGAAACTGCTACTTATGCTTGCGATCATTGTGGCTCAATTATAGAAGAATCAAAGAAGCAATGGATGCTTAAACATGGTGAGTGGCGTGCAACCAAAGAAACAGAAAACACAGCAGGCTTTCACATATCAGAGCTTTATAGTGTATGGTCAACATGGGCGCAGATGGCAACTGCATTTTTAGAAGCAAAGAAAAACCCTGAAACACTTAAAACATTTATAAATACCAGTCTTGGTGAAAGTTGGGAAGAGCAAGGTCAAACNTTAGAATATGAAAACCTGTTAGAAAGAAGGTTAAATTATGANCACACNACNATNCCNGAAGATNTNTTAGCNATNACTNNTGNNGNNGANNNNCAAAAAGATNGNNTNGANNNNCANNNTGTGGGNTGGGGNAAAAANTATGAAGCTTGGGTTATAGACTACAAAATCCTATGGGGTGATCCTAATGCTCTTAATGTTTGGAATGAGTTTGATGCTTACTTAAAGAAAAGATTTAAGACAGAAACAGGTAGAATAATACCTATTTCTTGCACTTGCGTTGACTCTGGTGGCTTACACACTAATCAGGTGTATGCTTTTACTAAGCCAAGACAATCTAGAAGAGTCTTTGCCATTAAAGGTGCAAGCGTACAAGGTAAACCAATAGTAAATAGACCTAGTTATGTAGGTAAAAATAAAGCTGTTCTTTATACTTTAGGCGTTGATACAGCTAAAGAAGCAATATTTAACAGATTAGCAGCCGAGCCTGAAGATTCAACCCTGCATTTTTGTTNAGATCTTGATGAAGAGTATTTTAAGCAACTTACTAGCGAAAAACGCATAACTAAATGGGTAAGAGGTAAAAAACAGCTAGTTTGGAAGCAAATAGGCAAAAGAAATGAAGCTCTTGATACATTAGTTTACAATTTTGGAGCTATTTACATACTAAATCCAAATTTTGATGTTATTGAAGAAAAGATACTTGCAATAGGTACAAAAAAACCAAAAAAACGTGAAAATCCTAATAGAATTGTCACTAAAAGAGGCAATTTTGCTACAAATTGGAAGTAAATATTGACAAAAACAAAATGGTTTATAGTGTTATATGTAGGTGTATCTATAACATTTATGAGGATTATTGTTGAGCAATAGATTCGACAGAACAAATTACCCAACTGCTGAACCTGCAAAACTTGTTGCTGGTGATCGATTTACTTGGCGAAGAGATGATCTTGCTAATGATTATGCGGTAGGCTCATTTGCTCTTACCTATGAATTTCATTCTGATATTGGTGGTGGCGGAAGTAAGAAGTTTACAATTACTGCAACAGAAGCCGATAGCACCTATTACATAGAGGTTAATTCAGCAACTACAGCAAGCTACACTCCAGGTGATTATATTTGGGAAGCTTATATAACAAGAGCTTCTGATTCTCAACGAATCATGGTAGATTCTGGTAGAACAGAGATTACCACCAACCTTGCTGACACAAACGCTGATCTTAGAAGTCATGCAAAGAAAGTGCTTGACGCAATAGAAAGCGTTTTAGAGGGTAGAGCAACAATTGATCAAGCATCTATGTCGATTGCAGGCAGATCACTTTCACGAACTCCAATACCTGATTTAATGGAACTTAGAGATAGATACAAAGCTGAATATTTAAAAGAAATTAAATTAGCTAGAATTAGAAATAAACAAGGATCAGGCAATACTATAAAAGTAAAGTTTGGCTCAAATACATCAATTAACCCAACAGATTACACATAATGGCTTGGTACGATAATTTATTAGGCAATAACAAAAAGAAAGTTAAGAAAAGAACTTTCAAAAGAAGTTATCAAGGTGCAAATACAGGGAGATTATTTGCAGACTTTTTAACAAGCTCTACAAGTGCTGATGCAGAAGTCAAAGACAACCTTAGAATCTTAAGAGATAGAGGTCGAGAGTTAGCGAGGAATGACGCATATATCTCAAGATACCTAAATTTAATGGTATCTAATGTCATTGGCAAGCAAGGCGTAAGAGTAAGCTCCAAATCGTACAATGATGATAGATCGTTGGACATTGGAGCTAACCTGCTGATTGAAAGAAGTTGGAAAGAGTGGTCACAGCTTGGTAACTGTACTCTTAATGGCAGGCTAACATTTTTAGATTGTCAAAAAATATTTATAGAAACTTTATTAAGAGATGGAGAAGTGTTAGTTCGCAAAGTCAAAACTTCTGATTCTCCTTTTGGCTTTCAAATACAATTTTTAGAAGCAGATCATCTAGACGAGCAAAAAAATGACAGCACTTTGCCAAATGGCAGAAGTATTAAGATGGGTGTCGAGGTTGACAGAAATGATAAACCTATTGCTTATCATTTATTTAAAAAACACCCATATAGCAATACTTACCCAAAACCTGCTCAAGAATATATAAGAGTGCCAGCAGATGAAATAATACACGCATATTTACCAAACAGAGCAGAGCAAACAAGAGGTGTATCTTTTATTGCACCTGTGATGGGCAATGTAAAGCAATTAAACGCTTATCTTGAAGCTGAGATTGTTGCTGCAAGGGTAGGAGCATCTAAGCAAGGCTTCTTCATTTCTCCAGACGGAGATGGCTACGTTGGCGATGGAGAATATGAGGACAATTTTAATCCTACTATGACTGCTCAAGCAGGTGTATTTGAACAGTTGCCAGCAGGTATGGATTTTAAAGCTTTTGATCCATCACACCCTAATTCTGCTTTTGAATCATTTACAACAAGTGTACTGCGTAGTATTGCAAGNGGTCTAAACATTTCTTATCACAGCTTAAGTAACGANTTAACATCTGTTAATTATTCAAGCATTAGACAAGGTGCTTTAGAAGATAGAAGCAACTATCAAATTATGCAGCAATTTGTGATTGAGCATTTTGTTGATCCTATATTCAAGGCTTGGCTTGAAATGACAATATCAACAGGTTATATAAATTTACCAATTGGTAAGTTTGACAAGTTTGCTAGAGGTATAACTTATATACCTAGATCTTTTGCACACATTGATCCATTGAAAGAAATGCAAGCAAATGTAATCGGATTGCAAAATGGCACAATAACTTATAGTGATATTACATCTACCTTTGGTAGAGATGTAGAAGAGCTTTTTGAACAACATCAAAAAGAACTAGAGCTAGCAAAACAATATGACATAGAGTTAGCGTATCAACCCTTTGGTACTAAACTACCAGTTGAAGCAAAAATACTAGGTGGAGAAGATGAAGATGCCTAAACCAAATGAAGGCATGAAAGCCGAAGCACAAAAGGGCATAGATTGGCGTGCTGAATTTGGCAGAGGTGGCACTAGGGTTGGAGCTACTAGAGCAAGACAAATTGTAAATGGTGAGAACTTATCTGATGATACTGTCAAAAGAATGTACAGCTTTTTCTCAAGACATGAGGTAGACAAACAAGCAGAAGGTTTTAGACCTGGTGAAGATGGCTACCCTTCTAACGGTAGGATAGCATGGGCGTTATGGGGTGGAGATGCTGGTTTTAGTTGGTCAAAGAGATTAGTGAAGCAAATGGACGATGATAGAGAATATAAAGAAGAAATGATGCTTAGAGGAACAGAAGAAACCTTGAGAGAAAAAGCAAGAGAGCATAATAAAGAAGTTGGCGATAACCCATCTAAAAAAACAAGTTATGCAACATTACAAAAAGTTTATAACAGAGGAATTGGTGCTTACAACACTAATCCTGGAAGTGTCAGACCTAATGTTTCTTCAAAAGAGCAATGGGCGATGGCAAGAGTAAATAATTTTTTGCGTGTTCTAAGAACAGGCAGATTTAAGTCAGGTAAGCATGATACTGATTTGCTTCCTGCATCACATCCTTTATCAAGTAAAAATAAAGAGGAGAAATCTATTATGGATAAAGACGATAGACATATCCTCAATGTTGCGGAAACAGATGACAAGGTTGTTGTCGAGTTTGCAAAGCACCATGAGGATGAACAAGAAGGCGAAGAAATGGAAATGACTGAAGAAGCACGTCCATATCACGATGAAGATGAAGATAGGAAAGTAGTTGACCTCAAGGTTGAATACAGAACTATTGATCTATCAAGATCAGAATTTGTCGATGAAGAAAATAGACGTGTAAGAATTGGTGTTTCTAGTGAAGAGCCAGTTGAAAGAAGTTTTGGAATGGAAGTTCTAGGACATTCTACAGACGAAATAAACATGGAGTTTATGAAGTCTGGACGCGCCCCATTACTCCTGGATCATAAAATGGATCAGGTAATTGGTGTTGTCGAAGAATTTAAACTTGATCAGGCAGCGCAAAGAACTGTTGCTGTGGTCAGATTTGGTCGATCTGATCTTGCTGAAGAAGTATTTAGAGATGTGCTTGATGGTATACGCATGAATATAAGCGTAGGCTATCGAGTGGATAAATTAACTAGAATGAAAGATAAAGACGAAAACTACTATAGAGCAAGCTGGACACCATTAGAGGTTTCCTCTGTTGCTGTACCAGCAGATGCTAGTCGTAAAGTCGGAGTTGGACGTTCAAAAGAAATTGCTGAAAAAGCAAGGATAGAAATAATGTCAGAAGAAAAGAAAGAAATTAATCTTGATGATGTTAGATCAGAAAGTGCTGAAGCTGCTAAAAAAGAATTTGCAAGAAACTCAAAAGAGATTCTTGATTTAGCTGTTAAGCACAATAAAAGAGATTTAGCACATGAAGCTATATCTGAAGGCAAATCTATAGAAGAATTTAGAGGTTTATTATTAGACAACATATCTAATGACGTGCCTTTAGAAACTCCTAAAGATATTGGTCTTACAGAGAAAGAAACTAAAAGATTTAGCATAATGAGAGCTATCAATGCGATGGCTAATCCTACAGATAGGAAAGCTCAAGAAAATGCTAAGTTTGAATTTGAAGCTTCAGAAGCAGCACAAAGAGAGTATGGTCAAACTGCTCAAGGTATTATGTTGCCAGATGAAGTTTTAAGAAATTGGAATCAAAGAGATTTATCTGCTGGAAGTGATGGAGACCTAATCGGTCAAGATTACAGAGCAGGTGACTTTATCGATGTTCTAAGAAATAACTCTGCTGTTATGCCACTAGCAACTATGCTAAACGGTCTTACAGGCGATGTTAAGATACCAAAGAAAACTGCTGCTGCATCTGCTGCTTTTATTAGTTCAGAAGGTGGCGCTGCTGGTGAATCTGAATTGACAATCGGTAATGTAAGTATGTCTCCTAAGTCATTAGGTGCGTTTACAGACATTACAAGACAACTTATGATTCAATCATCTTTGGACGTAGAAAATCTTGTTAGAAACGATCTAGCTGCTTCAATGGCTATTGCTATTGATGATGCTGCATTAGAAGGATCAGGAAGTTCAGGTAATCCAACAGGTATTACTAACACTTCAGGAATTAACACAGTATCACTTTCAAGTGCTGCTGCGCCCACCTTCGCTGAGATGGTGAGCATGGAATCTGCTGTCAGAGTGGATAACGCATTAGTAGGCGATTTAGCTTACATAGTGCATCCAACTAACTATGGCACATTGAAAACTACTGAAAAAGCAACCAATACAGCACAATTTGTTGCTGTTAATGACGAGATCAATGGCTATAAAGCAGTTGTATCTCCACAGTTAACTGCTAATAATTATGTGTTTGGTAACTTTAGTGACTTACTTGTTGGTATGTTTGGGGGGTTAGATGTTGTAGTTGACCCTTATACTGCTTCAAGTTCAGGAACAGTCAGAATTGTTGCTTTACAATCAGTTGATGTAGCTGTAAGACATGCTGTGTCTTTCTGCGCTGCTTCATAATTGAGTGGTTTTAACGACTGAAAAAATGGGTGGCGCTATTGCCACCCAACTTAAAAAAGGTGAATTTATGAAATATTTAATATTAACTGACACAGTTGCAAACAAAGAAAAGGTTAAAGCAGGCGATGTTGTTGAACTACCAGTAGATGAAGGTAGATCTTTAGTTGGCTATGGCAAAGCTGAAGAGTACAAGGGCAAAGCTAAAAAAGAAACCAATAGAAGCGTAGGACTTAAAGAGTCTGATGCTCCAAAGCCAAAGAAAAGAACTAAGAAGTAATGGCTCTTGAGTTTGATAGAGATTTTAATGGCTATTTAGATGCAGATTTAGGTCATGGTATGACTGTGACTTATACTCCTCAAGGTGGCTCTGGATCATCTATCAATATTGTCTTGGAGCAAGAATATTTTGGTATTGATGTTGGTACTGTAGATGTTGAGGGTTTTCAACCAATAGCATTTTGCAAAACAACTGATGTACCTAGTGTTGCTCATGGTGATAGTATAGTTGCTCCTGCATATAAAAATCTTGATGGCACTACCATCAAGGCAAGTGCTACCTATAAAGTTATAAATGTGCAACCTGACAATACTGGAATAACGCAACTTATTCTCCAGGAGCAGTAATGGCAAATCATGTGCGCCAGCAAATTCGTGAGAGAGTAGGTACTGTTTTAACAGGTCTTACTACTACAGCTTCTAGAGTCTTTGAAAGCAGAGTTTATGCTTTGCAAGATAGTGAACTACCTGCATTAATCATTTATTCAAAATCAGAAACTTCAGAGCCTTTGGTAATGCACACTGATAGAGTAACAGAACGTGAATTATCTTTAATTGTTGAGTGTTATGCAAAGGCAAATTCTAATTTTGATGATACTATTGATACAATATGCAAGGAAGTTGAAGAAGCTATAGCTGCTGATACTACTCTAAANAANTTGGCTAAAGATNTTTANATAGAGTCAACAGAAATAGAGTTTAATGCAGAAGGCGAAAGTCCTGTTGGTTATGCAACTTTGACATTTTTAACAACTTACCATGTTAAGGAAACAAATCCTGATGTGGCAGTTTAGCGAGGAAAATTATGAAATTAGTTAGTCCAAATGGCAAAACTATTATAGATGCACAACCTGATAGTGTTGAGTATNTAAAAAGNAAGGGTTGGAAAGAAGAAGCAACCCCATCGAAAGATAAAGTTAAATCTTCTTCTAAAACTAAAAACGAGGAATAATTATGGCAACTTTTTTAGGCAAGGGTGGCACTGTTCAGGTTGGATCAAACGCTATCGCTGAAATTAGAAGTTACAATATTGATGANAATATTGACGTAGTTGAAGATACATCTATGGGTGATGCAGCAAAAAGCTACTTAGCTTCTATAAAAGACTTTAGTGGATCGGTTGATGTGCTTTACGATGATACCGATACAAACGGGCAGACAGCTTTATCTGTTGGCTCATCTGTGACACTTAACTTTGCTCCTGAAGGAACAGGAAGTGGTGCTGTTAAATTGACTGGTACAGCAATTGTTACAGGTAAAACTGTTTCTGCTACACANGATGGTCTTGTNGANTCATCTATTAGTGTACAAGGTACTGGTGGCTTAACAACAGGCACTTATTAATTATGTCAGCAATAGATAACGCAACAAGGCATTTTGATAGCATAGATACAAAAATTATAGAAGTCCCTGAATGGGGAGAGGATGCAGATAATCCGTTAAAGATTTACTGTAAACCAATTACCCTTTCAGAGACTTCTAAATTTATGAAGCTAGCAAAGGATGATGAAATACAATTGCTTGCTTATGTATTAATTTACAAGGCTTTAGATGCAGATGGAGAAAAGTTATTTAACATTGCTGATAGAAGCGCTTTTNTAGATAGAGTTGATAGAAGCGTTTTAATAAGAGTTGCTTCCGAAATTATGGGTAACATAGACCAGGAAGAAATTAAAAAAAAGTAATTGAAGATAGGCAACTACAAATAAAATTTGTTTTAGCTGAAAAATTACACAAAACTCTAGCTGAAATAGAAGAAATGACTTTAGAGGAATTTCATGGGTGGATGGCTTATCTTGAGATACAGAACGAAGAAAGGGAAAAGCAACTAAGTGAACAAAAAAATAAAATTTAGGAAATTCAATAATGGCTAGGTCAGATATACATATAAGAATGTTTGGTGACAACCGAACTTCTAAAATGTTTAATCAATTTAGAAAAGATGCAAGATCATCAAGCCATGCTATAAACAATCTTCGTAATCAAATTATTGCAGCTTTTTCTGTAAGAGAATTGGTAACAGCAGGAGACACCTTTGTAAACCTACAAAACAGAATGGGTGCTTTAACTGGCAACGCTACGGACACAGCAGATGCAATGGCACACATGAAAAGAATTGCAATTGAGTCTAGATCAGATTTTAGTGCTGTAGGTGATTTGTTTGCAAAAATAACTTTTGCTACTAAAGAAATGGGTTTGTCCCAACAAGAAGTAGCCGATGCGACACAAACAGTCGCAAACACCTTCATTATTTCTGGTGCTTCTGCAATAGAAGCTGCAAATGCTTCAAGACAGTTAGCTCAAGGTTTAGCTTCTGGTACGTTGCGTGGTGACGAGCTTAATTCCGTCATGGAGCAAAACTCTGCTTTAGCAGAATTACTTGCAAAAGGTCTTGGTGTATCAACAGGGCAATTAAGAGAAATGGGAGCAGCAGGTAAAATCACTGCGGAAAATATATTGCCAACCTTAATATCTGCAACTGATGAAACTAATAAAACTATTGCAGACATGAATATGACTATAGGGCAGTCAATTTCTTTACTTAAAACACAATTTACAACTTTAATAGGTGAATTTGAAAAAGCTACTGGAGTTTTTGGTACTACTGCGTCAGCTATTGGCATGTTAGCAAAAAATATGGAGCTTTTATTAATACCTGCAACAGCATTAGCTGTAAGCGCAATACCAAAACTTGTATCAGGAGTTGTGGCTTTAGGCGTAGCTGTAAGAGCAAATCCATTGACTACTTTTGCAACAGGTCTTGCATCATTAGTTGCTCTTTTAAAAATGACAGAAAAAGAAGTAGGTAGTATAGACGAAAGAATTGCAGATTTATTCGACACACAGCAAAAATTAATAGAGCAGCTTGATGGACTTGATCCTGCAAGTAAAAAATATGCAAAAATTATANGCATGATTAACGTGACTACAGACACCATTGAAGAATTGCAGATTGAACAAATTAAGTTAAATGAATCTATTGATCAAACTCCAGAATCAATGAGTAACTTCTTAAGTGAATATAATAAAATTATAGAAAAGTCTAAAGAAGGCATACAAGTTGTTAAAACTTTTGGTGAAACTATTGAAGGTAAGCTTACTAATGCATTTACTGACTTTTTTGATATTGCAAGTGAAGGGTTTGGTAATTTTAAAAATTTAGCAACCTCAATAATAAGAGCTATAGTTGCTGAATTAGTGCAACTGCTTATTGTACAAAAAGCAGTAGGCATGATTAAAAGCTCAATAGATGCTTTTGCTTTTGGAGCAACAGCAAAGCCAGGACAATTATTAAATCTTGGTAATGTTGGTTATGAGGGTGGTGGCTATACAGGCATGGGTGTTAGAGCAGGTGGGATTGATGGACGTGGTGGTTTCCCAGCAATATTACATCCAAACGAAACAGTTATAGATCACACAAAAGGACAAGGCGTGGGTGCTACTGTTAACTTTAACATTACTACTGTAGATGCGGCAGGCTTCGATGAATTGCTTGCTAGTAGAAAAAACATGATTGTAAGCATGATCAATCAAGCTTATAACTCAAGAGGTAAAATGGGAATAGCATAATGTCAGGTACTTTTCCAACAACAATAAAACCAAGCAGGTTTCAATTACAGGACAATAGACCAAATCTAATAAATCAGTCAGTTTCAGGTAAGAGAGTAACTAGAAAATATGGCGCACAATACTTTACTTTGGATGTAACTTTACCAACTTTATCAAAAGATGATGCAATGGATGTTTTTGCTTTTCTTAAAAAACAGCAAAACTCTTTTGATAAATTTGATTTTCAATATCCAATTACAAACAGAGGTGCTAACAGATCACAAACTGATATAGTTGTTAATGGATCGCATAGCGTTGGTGATAATACTATTGCATTATCAGGCTTTGATAATTCAACGACAGATGTTTTAAAAGCAGGTGATATTATTAAGTTTGCAAATCACGATAAAGTTTATATGCTAGAATCTGATTTAGATTCAGATGGAAGTGGTAATGGAACTGCAACAATATCACCAAGCATAATAGCTACACTTGCTGACAGTGAAGCTGTAACAGTAGATCAACCAAATTTAAAAGTATATCTAGATAGTGATGTACTGTATTCAACAAATACATCAGGTTTATTTTCAATCAGTTTTACCTTGCGTGAGTGCATTGAGTAATGTCAAGAAACTTAAGTTCATCATTACTTACGCAACTAGCAAATCCAACTAATACCTTTTGCTTTTTACTTGAAATAAATACATCTACAGTTTTTCGGTTAACTGATAATCAGTTTGATGTAACTTATGATTCTAATACTTATACATCTTCTGGTGAAATAATATCTGTTAGTACAACACCAGAGACAGGAGAGCTTAAGGTAGAAGAAACAAACATAGAGNTATCTAATATCAATTCAACACTTATATCTGTATTNGATGANCAAAACTATATAGANAATACTGTAAATATTTATCTTGGCTTTTTTGANTCTAATAATGCTTTNATAGATGCNTTTACTTANTTTTCTGGCAATATNAAAAANGTAGAAGTTAATGAAAGCAAAACAGATTCTAAAATTACNNTAACTTGTTCAAATCATTGGTCNAACTGGAATCTNAAAAAAGGNAGNCACTTTACCGATGAATCACAGCAATTAGCTTTTGCTAATGATGTCGGTCTAGAATATGCACACGTTACAAAATCAGACATAAGATGGGGTAGCTAATGGGTATTTTTACATTTTTGCAAAACGCATTAATAGTTATTACTGCAATTGTNGGNNTNAAAAANTNTANAACAGCAAAGAAACTACAAGATCAAGGACAAGATATATTAGCTACCAAAACAGGTCAGGGTGGCAAAATTCCAATTATTTATGGCAGAAGAAGAGTCGGCTCTACCCTTCTATACATGGACACTGACTCTGGTAATTCTAAAGAACTATTTATTATTTATGGACTGTGCTTGGGTGAAGTAGAATCTATTGAGTTAGATACTATAGAAATTAATGGCGTGCCATTATCAGACACTAAGGTTTTTAGAGATGGTTACTACACAGGCTCTGACAAAATATCAAGTGGCGCAGGATCACTAAATACTGTAAGCCAGATAGGTACTTCTTCAGGTAGTTTTAGAGGTGATGGCAGATCTGGTGATGATCCTGCAAAGATTTACAGAATGGTNTTTAATGCTCATCACGGAGCAGATGATCAAGCTGTAGATCCTATGCTTAATNNATCACAATCATCAAAATTTACTTCTAATCACAGGCTTCGTGGCATTGCTTACATTGCTGCATCTTTTCAATATGACGAGAAAGGTATGTTTACTTCTGTACCTGAATTGACNGTAGTTGTAAAAGGTAAAAAACTTTATGATCCAAGACTTGATGGCTCTATATCTGGTGGNTCAGGCTCACACAGAATAGCTGATTCTACTACTTATGAGTGGTCAAACAATGCAGCTTTAACTCTTCTTGATTATATGCATCAAGATTATGGTAAGGGTTTAGCATCATCTTTAATAGACTTACAATCTTTCCAAACAGCAGCTAATACAGCAGATACAGTTGTTGATGTACCTGATTATAGTGGATCATATTCTTCTGCTACTTTTTCAGCAGACGTTGAAGATAATTTTATAACTGTTAATGAAGCAACCTGGAAAAAGATAAAAGGCGGTGAATTATTAAGTGTTAAAGATAGTGGTGGTACAGTCATAATAAATCAAGATGATGTTGTAGATGTCCAAAGATTTAAACCACATACAGAATCTACTAATTACAGAATTTATACAGGCACAACACCGCCTGCAAAAGTATCTAAAAGTGTAACTTTTTCTGCTACTAACGGTGACGCAACGCTTACTGTAACTTGCACATCACATGGAGCATCTGCAAACGACAGAGTGCTTTTTACTGGCGCAGTAAGTCTTGGTGGCAACATTACAGCAACAGTCTTAAATAAAGGCTATACGATTGCAACTGTGGTAGATGCAAATACTTTTACCGTTGAAGCAACAGACTTAAATTTAGACACTGTGCTAGCTAGTAGTTCTGATACTGGTAATGGCGGTGGTAGTGCGGTTGGTAAATTTATGTATGCAGATGAGTCTGGCTCAATATTAGCGCAAACAAGAAGATTACAGTGTGATGGTATTTTAGATACTAATGAGACTGTGTTAGATAATGCTAGAGATTTATTATCTAACATGCGTGGTTTTTTAAATTATGTTGATGGTAAATATAGTGTTCTAGTTGAAGATACTGGCTCTTCATCTTTTAGCATTACTGATGATCACATAATAGATGAAGGCATTAGCATCCGTTATGAGGACAAAGCCGATAAGCTTAATAAAGTTGTAGTTGAATTCTATAATGCACAAAAAAAATATGAATCAGATACAAAAACTGTATTTCATAACAACAGCACTTCAACTTATAAAAATGATGATGGTGGTGAAGAACTAGAAACTACAGCAGAGTTCCAGTATATAACCAATCCATATAATGCTTTCAATATGGGTAAAGCCATTCTTGAAAGAAGTAGGAGACAAAAAACTATTAGCTTTATTGGTACGCCAAGATTATTAGATCTCACAGCAGGTGATGTCGTTAGTGTTACTTATAGTCCTTATAATCTGTCAAGCGCTGCATACAGAGTAGAAACAGTCAACTTATTAGACAATGGATTAGTAGGCATACAAGCTATAGAATATTTTGATTTTTATACTTGGTCAGCTACACCGCCAGCAGAAACAGTAGGTGAAGATCCAGATACTCCAACAGGTACAGAGGTTAGTCCACCAACTAATTTAACTTTTACCGATGCAACGTCTACAAGAAGAGCTTTTTTAACCTGGACTGCTGCAACAAACTACCCAGCAAAAGAATTTAGAGTAATTATTAAAAACTCTTCTGGACAAGAAATACATAACAGAATAGTAAGTGATGATTTTATTGATCTTGATTTTATAGCAGTTGCTAATGGCTATGTCGCTTCTATATCTTCAATTAATAGTGTTGGCGCTGAATCTGAAGCTGCATCACTAACATTTAATGTAACGCAAAAACCTGTGAAGCTTAATGATATCCAGGCAAACGCTATCACAGCAAATGAAATAAATGTGACTAATCTAGCTGCAATATCAGCAGACTTGGGATCTATCACAGCAGGAAGCATGAACATAGGATCAGGAGCTTTTACAGTTAGTTCTTCTGGTGTTATGACTGCAACAGGAGCAACAGTATCAGGTGCAATAACAGCTTCATCGTTAAATGTTACAGGTGCAACTGTTACAGGTACATTAGATGCAAGTGTAATTACTATTAATGGAGAGCCTTTAGATGATGCCTTTGGGGTTACAGGTACAGGAGCTACTAGAGTAATGTCAATCGGCTTCCAGGCTCAAAATCAGCTTAAAGTAACAGATACAGGATTACAATACTTAGCAATATCAACAGGTGGATCTGGTATAGGTTTTGAAGCATTTAGTGTCGATGGCGCTGATTTTACTTTTTATTCTACAGCAGCAGGCAATAGTCAGAAAGAGACTATAGTAAATAAAGAAGGCTCAATAACTTTGTCAAATCTTACTTCAGCACCAAGCGGCACTGCACAAACAAACAGTCTTTATTTGTTAAATGGAGCTTTGCAATTTAACGGATCTGCTGTTGCAACAGGAGACATAACAGAGGTAGTAGCAGGCACTAATCTTAATGGTGGTGGTTCTACTGGAAGTGTTACCCTTAATTTAGATTCAACCATTACAGGCAATCATACATTCTCAAACAACCTTACAGTGGGTGGCGATCTTACGGTTCAAGGCACAACCACAACCATTGACACGACAAATTTAGAAGTAAAAGACAAAAACATAACCCTAAACTATTCAACAGGCGATTCTTCTGGTAATGCAGACGGAGCAGGTATAACTATCCAAGATGCAGTAGATGCTTCAACAAATGCAACTATTCTTTGGGATGCAACCAATGATGAGTTTGATTTTTCTCATCCAATAAAAGTTGCAGGAAGTTTAGGTGTTACAAACATAGTTACAAACAAAGTTGTCAAATTTAACGGAACAATATTAGATGATTCAAATATAACCGATACAGGTTCAGCAATCACTCTTGGCTCTAATACAACAGTTTCAGGAAGTTTAGATGTAGGAACAATTACATCAACTGGCAATTTAGTTCTTAATCAAGATAGTGGAACAATTTTTATTGGTGCTGATCTTGACATGAGAATACTGCATGATGGCTCTAATGGAACTTTTAGAAATGATACAGGTGATTTAACTGTAGATGTTGGTGGAGACATTTCACTTGATGCTGATGGTGGAGATGTAGTATTCAAAGATGCTGGAAGCTCTATAGGTCGTTTAAAAAATGTTTCAGGTAATTTTATTATTAAATCTGAAGGCTCAGACGATGATTTAAAGTTTTTAGGTAATGATGGTGGTAGTGAAATAACTGCCCTCACCCTTGATATGTCAGCAGCAGGTGCGGCAACTTTTAACTCAACTATCTCTAGTGGTGCTATACAAGTAAACACAGATGATCTAACAATAGAAGGTGGTGCAAACGCATCTACTAGAGGGTTGATAATTAAACACACAGGGCAGACTGGTAATCAAGCAAAGCTGACACAAGACTCAGCAAATGGAAGGGTAATCTTAGAATCTACTGAAAGAAATCTAAGAATTAGTGCAGGCTCAGGTGGTGGTACTGGGTCTGCGGAAACATTAGACTTTTTTGTAAATGGCTCTGAGAGAATGACGATTGATACTTCAGGGCGAGTTGGAATTGGAACTGCAAGTCCTTCTTCACTACTTCATTGTGCTGCTTCTGGTGCAGATGCAAAAATAAAAGTAGAAACAGATGGTGGTAGTGATGCTATTTTAGAATTAACTGCACCTGCTGCTTCTGGAGCACAATCAAAATTAATGTTTAGTGATGATAGTGCAAGTGGTGTTGGCTCAATAGTTTATGCCCATAATTCAGGTGGAACTGATTATATGACTTTTGGAACAGCAGCAACAGAAAGGATGCGTATTGATTCTTCAGGAAACTTAGGTCTGGGAACTTCAAGTCCTGCATCTGTTTTATCAGTTCAAGGTGATGGTTTACAAATAAGACTTGATGGCACAGCAAATACTTCACGTGGATTACTTCTAAGAAATACAGGTACTGCTGAAGGGCAGATACAAACAGATGGAAATATGCATTTTATTCAAGAAGATGCTAACAGATATATGCGTTTTTCCACAGCAAATACAGAAAGAATGCGTATTGATTCTTCAGGAAATGTTATTTTAGGCACAACTACTGTAGCATCAGCTAATGCAGCAGCAGATGATTTTGTAATAAAAGGAAGTGGTACTGCTGTGGGCATGACAATATCGCAAGATAGTGATTCAGGAACAGGAACTATATTTTTTGGTGATACTTCAAGCAGTTCAGCAGCAGGTTTTAGATATAATCACAACACAGGTGATATGGCAATATCTGCTGAAGACAATGTTACCTTCAGTTGCGATGCAGTTGGTATAGGAACTACAAGTCCTTCAGCACCATTGCATGTTGTGGGTAACACTTACGTTCAAAGTGGTACTTTATTTACTGATGCTATAACAGCTTATTCAGGATCAAGCATAAGTATTAATGCAGGAAGTTCACATTTAGCTGCAACTGTTAATGGCTCAGAAAGGATGCGTATTGCATCTAATGGCTCTATAGCCATCGGTCACACTAGTCCATCTTCTACTTATATATTAGATGTAAATGGACAAATAAGAAGTTTTGGTAATTCCCCTGCTTTTAATCTAAGAGAAGATGATTCATCAAATCAACATTGGCAAATAGGCTCATATAGCGGATCATTTGCTGTTAGAAATGTCACAGGAAGTTCATATCCATTAACTATTAATACTTCAGGAGATGCCACCTTTGCAGGTAATGTAACAGCATTTTCAGATGAAAGATTAAAAGAAAATATACAAACCTTAGATGGTAAAAAAGCTCTACAAATGCGAGGTGTGAGCTTTACTAAGGATGGCAGAGAGGGAAGTGGTGTCATTGCTCAAGAAATAGAAAAGATCGCACCAGAGCTAGTCTTAACAGCAGACGATGAGCAAGGCACTAAATCTGTAGCTTATGGCAACTTGGTTGGCTATCTAATAGAAGCTATTAAAGATCAACAACAACAAATAGATAAACTTAAGGCAAAGCTAGATGGCAGTTCCTAATTTTTTAAATGTAACTAATTTAAGCATAAATGATGTGCATACTTTTGTTGGTGGATCTTCTGGCACTTCAGTTTCTTTAAATGATGCAGATATAAGAGCCATAACCAATACCCATCCAGAGTTCAATGGTGGTGGTCTAAATACAAGCTCTGATACACAAATATCTATGGGACAATTAAGAGGTGCTTCTGATATAGCAGTATCAGCAGGAAGCTATAGTGGTACAACACCTTTTACCCAATGGGGTGATGAAGACTGTACAACCTCTGCTACTGCTACACCCACTAGCTCATGTTCAGTAGTTGCAACTTTACAAACTTCAAATAATAGAGTAGAGCTTGTAAGCACCTCTGGTAATTCAGTCGATGGCTTTACGCAACAAACAACTTATATTAATTACACTAACTGCGAAGGTAATAGTGTAGATTTCCAAATCAAATGCACTTCTAATGCAACCATTGTAGATAATGGCGCAGGCTCAAGCATTACAGGTACTTTTAACAGCTTTATTAGTATGACCAACGGATCTGCTGTTACTTTTGCTTGGGAAGCGGTAGCTAATTCAAGCAACCCTACAGCAAGAGTAAGAGCTACAAATCAAGTTGTATTCAATTTTAGAGTTAGATTTACCGTTGGTAGTGATAATCTATTTTTTCCAACATCAACAACCTCTGTTGATTCCTCTGGCAGATTGCTTGATTTACAAGCAAATCACGGCAGCGGTAGTGGTGGTGGTGTATAATAATATTTTTTTTAAAGGAGATATAAATGGCAATAAGTAATACAGTTTCAGTTCAAAGGATTGAAGTTTACCCATTAGCAGATAGTTCTGCCGATGATACAGCAAATGCAAAACACCCAACATTGATGGTCGTATATAACAATACACTATCTGGTACAGGCGCAGATGCAGGTCTTGATGGCACTATAAACTCTCAGGTCAAGCACTTTACTAAGTTTGTTGAGGATGGTGGCTCTGCTACCGATATGACTAGTGAAGATGCGCTAGTGCAAACAGTTGCAACAGCTGTGTGGAGTTAATATGGAAAAAGAAATTAATTTAGAGGGTGTCTATCAATTAGCTTTGCAAGAAAACTCCGAATTGCGACACGCATTAAGAGTCTTGACTGTAGCACATGCAGAACTAGAAAAAAAACTAGCGGATAAAGATACAGGAAAGAAAAAAGCTAATTAAATAATGGAGTCTGCTGTAACAGTTATTCAAGAAGTTGGGTTTCCTATTGCAGCAGCACTTGGTCTTGGGTGGTTTATCTACAAACTTATTATGCGTATTGTTGATGGTATGGAGACAAAACTTGATACTGTTGATGAAAAAGTAGAAAGTCAGATTGCTGNAATAGAAGAAAGATTAGGCACAAAACTTGATTCACAACATAAAATATTAGTTTCTTTAATCGACAGAGTAAGAAGTCTTGATAATGAAATTATTAGACAAGATACCTTAATTAAGACTATATTAGGTGTACCACAATTAATTGATAGTAATAAAATAGCTAAAGCAAATAGAAATGACCAAAGAAAAGATTAGATTACCATTACATTATAAAATTGTTATTGTTTGGGCAATTGTCATGTTTATAGGCATTGTTGCTACAAATGTAAGGGCAGACCAAATTACCTTCAAGTTTAAATCACCATCCTTTTCTGGTGTTAATACAAGCTCTCATTACTTGACGATTGAAAACCAGGAACACATGCGGAAAATGACAATTAAAGAAGAGATCAAAGCTTTACAAGATGAGCTTGAGAGAGATGCAGAGAACACAACTCTAGCCAGGTTTATTAGAAATCTTGAATCACGCATTTACGCACAAATATCCAGACAGATCGTTGAGAACATGTTTGGCGAGACTCAATCAACAGAAGGAACTTTTGAGTTAGAGGGCAATATTATTTCTTACAAAATAGAAGATGGCATGATCATTTTAACTATATTTAATACAAATGATGGAACAACCACAGAAATATCTTTACCTCTTGGTGACTTTAGTTTCTAGCTGTAGTCTAATTGACATTGTTAGAGAAACAAATCCAATAACTTTTGACTTAGAAGGCAGAGAAACATTTAATATCTATAATCTACAATCGGTAGAATTATTAAATATAACAGCACCTGCAATTAAACCTGTTGTTGCTGTCTATCCTACGTCATTTACAGATCAGACTGGTCAACGCAAAAGTAATAGTGAATTTGCATTGTTTTCATCTGCAATTACGCAAGCGCCACATACAATACTTATAAGATCTCTTAAACACGCAGCTAATGGTAATTTTTTTCGAGTTGTAGAAAGAGTTGGTCTTGATAATCTAACTAAAGAAAGACAGCTTATTAGAAGCACCAGAGAGCAGTTAAGTGATGAAAATGTACTATCTCCACTACTTTTTGCAGGTGTTTTATTAGAAGGCGCTGTAGTTAGCCTGGACAGTAACTTAGCTACAGGTGGTGTTGGAGCTAGATATTTAGGAATAGGCTCAAGCATGCAATATAGGGAAGATTCAATAACCGTCAGTCTGCGTATGGTATCTGTTGCTACAGGAGAGATACTAATAGAAGTTATGTCACAAAAAACTATCTATAGTTATGGACAATCGCAAGATGTTTTNAAATTTATAGAAATGGGTACAGAGCTTGTAGAAGTTGAGATTGGNTCTGCTTCTAATGAAAGCACTACANTAGCTCTAATGAAAGCAATAGAGGGCGCAGTTTTACAGNTAATAAAAATAGGGTACACTAGAGGGTACTGGAAATATGAATAAATTATTAAACATACTTTTATTTTTGTCGTTATCTGTTGNAGCNGATANTGAAATTTATGTAGATCAATCTGGTAATTCAGCAAATATAGATCTTGAGCAACTTGGCTCATCTAATTTAATTGGTGGTACTTCTGCTGTTTCAGGCACNATGACTGCNTTAGATTTAGATGGTGTGTCGATGACGCTTGACATAAATCAAATAGGTAGCTCTAACATCTTTAGATCAGATGCTATTGATGGTGANAACTTTACAGGATTCTTTGAGTTTGATGGTGANAGNAATATTATGGANATACTTATGAATAGCACAGGTCTTATATCTGCTGANTATNTAAANCTTAATATTGATGTCACAGGTGGNAGCAATGAAATTGATTTAGCNNTAGCAGAAAATGCNGATTCNTCTTATTTAGATTTAGATTGGATTATATTAGGTGATAGCAATAATCTTGATTTTGA
>FUFK010039468.1_pt1 | contig 20838 bp, 26 predicted proteins | sample 1021851 | NCBI WGS metagenome assembly FUFK01 (sample SAMEA51879418, study PRJEB19060) | metagenome
GGTGCGTCGATTGCTTACGATTCAGCTTCTCAGCAGTGGACAGCTCGTTATCAGCATGAGACAATCGCTTTGGCATTCTCAATCACTGAGGAAGCTGAAGAAGATGGTCTTTATGGATCAATCGCTGCACGTTATACAAAAGCACTTGCACGCTCAATGTCTACTACAAAAGAGATTAAAGCTGCAAATGTTTTGAATAATGCAACCAGCACCAACGGTGGTGACGGTGTTCCTCTCTTGAGTGCATCACACCCAACACAAAATGGCAACCAGAGCAATAAACTTGCTACTGCTGCTGATTTGTCAGAGACTTCTCTTGAGTCAATCCTGATTCAGATTGCTGACATGAAAGATGATCGTGGTCTGCGTATCGCTGCACAGGGAACAAAGTTGATTATCCCAACAGCATATACATTNACAGCAGAGCGTCTTCTTGAGTCACAGCTGAGAACAGGAACAGCTGACAACGACATCAATGCGATCCGCAATGGNGGTTATCTGCCACAAGGCTATCACATTATGCGTCGTCTNACTGACTCTGATCAGTTCTTCATCCAGACGGATGTTCCTGATGGACTCAAGATGTTCCAGCGTTCACCTTTGAAAAAAGGTGTCGAAGGTGATTTCGAAACTGGTAATGTTCGCTACAAAGTTCGTGAGCGTTACAGCTTTGGCTTCACTGACTGGCGTGGAATCTTTGGCACAGAAGGTGCTGCATAAAAATATGGGGGAGGAGAAAACTCCTCCCCTTAACTGAATCCTGACGACTTCATTAAGGAGTCGACACTAGCCAAGACAGGAGATCAAAATGGCTAATACTACTTTCACTGGACCAGTACGGTCTCAGAATGGTTTTCAAAATATAATTGGTGACAGAGACGCACCGACAAACACAATGACACTTTCTGTTTACACTGCAACTGTAACAGTTGCTAATGGTGCAACAACAGGAAAAGAGTCATCTATCGGCATCCCCTCAAACTTTATTCCAATGGGTGTCATGATCACTGTAACTGCCGCAGCTTCTAATTCTGTTAATCTGCAGGATATCGGAACAGACGCAGATACAGATGGTTTTGTTGATGGGATTAGTGCAGCAGTAAACTCAACTGGCTTTAAAGGTTTCTTCCCGTGTAACGGTGTATTGGGCATGTCTGGTGGTACAACCACTGCTGCCACTGAAACTGCAGATGAAGTTGAGATTGTAGTCTCTGGCGATCCAGGAGCTGATACAACAGTAGTGATGANGTTTATAGGTATCTCAAGCTCATCAGATGCATCATAGGAGTGAGGTATGGCGGATATAACAACCACTACCAAAATATCCGAAAGCACTCAGGAAGTCGTTTTTGCTTTTCAATACCAGTATGTTGATACAGGTGATGAGAGTGGTGTTACAAAAATAGATGTTTCTGCTCTTGAGAAGAATGCAAATGGTGATTCTTGCACAGGTGTAAGGATACTTGAGTGCTGGTGGGTTATCAAAGCCATGACTGTTCAGGTTCTCGCTGATGCGGATACAGATGTGACAATTTTGCATCTGGATGAAGGTCAGTCTGGATATCAAGACTTTGAAAAGTTCGGAGGCTTACCAACAAGCTCTGTTTATGGCACCAATGGAACAGGTGATATAAAATTCACAACCACTGGTGCTGGGGCTGCTGGTGATGCTTATCAAGTTGTCATAAGAGCGAAGAAGAAGTATTAATGGCGACTTCAGGGACAGTAGCATTCAGGCCAGATGTTGAGGAAATAATAACCGAAGCATTTGAGCGTTGTGGCATTGATCCTCAAACGAGGACTGGGGATCATGCTGTCTCAGCTCGGAGAAGCCTCAATCTTTTATTCTCCGAGTGGGCAAACAGGGGAATAAATTATTGGGCTGTCAGCACCGCAACACTTAATTTGTCTGCAGGGACTGTTACATATAACCTTCCTGCAGGCGTCATTGACCTCATGGATGTCGTTATATTTAACTCTGCGGATGCAACGAGATCCGATCAGATGGTCAACAGGATAACTATATCTGAATATAATCAGATACCGAACAAAACATCATCAGGCAAGCCAAGTCAATATATGCTTGACAAAGGTCTGCAAACAGGTTCAAACAACATATCAAAAATTTATGTTTGGCAAGCACCAGACATAGGAACATATGTTTTAAATTATTGGAGCTTGAATCAGCTTGAGGACATAACAGCATCAAACCAAGATGGTGACTTTCCTTATACTTGGAGTGAGTGTATATGTGCAGGCTTGGCAAGCAAACTTTCTGTTAAATACGCAACTGACCGATTTCAACTCTTAAATGAGCTTTACGAGAGAGCTTTCAGTTTTGCAGCATCATCAGACAATGATGGTGTCAGCTTGAGGGTTCAACCCACAGCGTTGAATTTGGTTTAATGGCAAGATATGCAACAGGAAAAAAATCAAAGGCGATAAGTGATAGGTCGGGATTCAAAGTAAAATACACCGACCTTATGACTACTTGGGATGGCCTGAGAGTTGAAAAAGAAGAGTATGAGCCTAAACATCCTCAGCTGACACCAGCCAAAAATGTTACAGATGCAACAGCACTGTTAAACCCAAGGCCTGATAATACACCTGAGAATGTAAAATTTTATGTTGGTTATAACTACGATCCATTTTTAAATGATCCTAGGCAAAGACCACCTGTTGGCATAGCAGGAAAAGGTGCAGTCGGTCAAGTTGAAGCCAGACTANTTATGGCTGCACAAGTTACAGGTGTTGCGGGAACTGGTGCGATCGGTTCAGGTTACACTTTAGCAATCAATCAATCAATAACACAAACAGGCGTATCGGCTGTCGGTTATGTTGCAGGTTCTGCCGCAGGAACAGTGACTCTTGCAGTTACTGTAGTTAGCACTGGTGGTGGCAATAAATACTTTATAGATGGTGTGCAACAGGCGACACTTACACTTTATGAGGGCAACACTTATTACTTTGATCAATCAGACAGCAGCAACAGCGGCCACCCATTGAGATTAAGCACCACATCAGACGGAACTCACGGAGGTGGTTCTGAGTATACAACAGGTGTAACAACTAGTGGCACTCCAGGAACATCAGGTGCTTATACTCAGATTGTTGTTGCCTCTGGTGCGCCAACATTATATTACTATTGCCAGATACATAGCGGTATGGGCGGCCAAGGAAATACACCTTCCGCAATAACTTATACAGGTGTAGCCAAGTCAACTATTACAGGTCTAGCAGGAACTGGTGCTCTAGGAACTCAGGCTGTTGTTGGAAGCCCACCAACGATGACAGGCGTTGCAGGAACTGGTGCAGTTGGCACTGTTTCAATAACTCTGAATGGTTGGGGTCTTGGCGGCTGGGGCAGCGGAACATGGGGTAATTAAATGAACTATTCAACTTTAGTAACAAANATTAAAAATTTNATGGAAGATGANTCNACAGAGTTTGATTCATCAATCAANACTATAATCGCTCAAGCTGAAGAAATGATTTTTCAAAGGCTGCCAAGTTTGCCTTGCTTCAGGTCAACAGCAACAGGATCTTTGGTTATCGGNACTGCAGATTATGTCATCCCCTCAGCNAGAATGATAAGNAACTTTTCAGTNACAGCATCAANCTCTGTTTCTTTTTTAGATCANAGGATTGATTCTTANCTTCGTGATTATTGGCCAAACGCAACACTTACAGGAACTCCAGAGTTTTANAGNACNAAATCAGCTGCAACAGCAGGNATAACTGTTACATTAGCACCGACACCGTCTGCAACTTTAACTTATCAAGCAGACATAATAGCACCAGAAACAGGATTATCATCAGTAAATACAAACACTTGGGTCGGTGATAATGCTGAAAATGTTTTGTTGGCTGCAACACTTTATGAAAGTTCTGCTTTTCTTAAGGCTGAAGAAACGCTAAGTTTATACAAAGCCCAGTTTGATGAAGCTGTTGCATTGTTCCAACAGGAGATGGGAAGAAATTACACAGCCGAATATAATGGAGGCATTTAATGGCAATAACACAAGCAATGTGTACATCATTCAAAGCAGAGCTTATGGATGAACAACACGATCTGGCGTCAGATACTTTAAAAATAGCTCTTTTTACAAGCAGCGCAAGTTTAGATGCAACCACAACAGCATACAGCACCAGTAACGAAGTAAGCGGAACTGGGTATTCAGCTGGTGGTGAAACCCTCACAAGCACAACAGTTTCAACTACTGGGACGACAGCGTTTTTTGATTGCGATGATCCAACTTGGACGAGTGCCTCTTTCACAGCCAGAGGTGCTTTAATTTATAATAGTACGAATGGTGATAAGGCTATAGCTGTTTTAAATTTTGGCGGNGATTTNACAGTTTCTTCAGGAACTTTTCAAATAGTNTTCCCTGCTGCTGGAGCAAGTGCAATTATAAGGATTGATTAAATGACAAGCACCTATGTAAACGATCTAAGATTAAATGAGCTGGGTACTGGCGATGGGTCGGGTACTTGGGGAACAACAACCAATACCAATCTTGAGTTAATTGGTGAAGCTCTAAGTTATGGCACAGAAGCCATAACAACAAACGCAAACACTCACACAAGCACTGTTGCAGATGGTTCAACTGATCCTGCGAGATCAATGTACATAAAATACACTGGTGCTTTGGATTCAGATTGTACGATAACAATCGGGCCAAATACAATAAGCAGAGTTCATTTTATAGAAAATGCTACGACTGATAGCGGTTCAAGTGGTCCATACAATATTATAATTAGTCAAGGTTCGGGTTCGACCGTCACCATAGCCAATGGAAAAGTTTCTGCTGTCTATCTTGATGGGGCTGGGAGTGGTGCTGCGGTTGTTGATGCCTTTACAGATCTCTCAATAGCAGGTGATCTTTCTGCCTCAGGAACTTTGTTGCCTGCTGGTGATACAGCTGCTGGTGATACAGCTGCAGTCGGGTTCACAGCTTCTGAAGGGCTGATTCTTACAGGTCAAGGTTCATCAAATGATGTCACGATTAAAAATGACGCAGATGCAGAAGTTTTGGGAGTGCCGACTGGGACAACCAATGTTAATATCGTAGGTGTCGCGACAGCTGAAACTTTTGAGCCTGATGGTGACACCTCAGCAGGTGATAACGCAGCAATAGGTTACACAGCCAGCGAAGGTTTAATTTTAACAGGGCAAGGCTCTACAAATGATGTAACTTTAAAAAATGATGCTGACGCAGATGTCTTGGTCGTTCCAACAGGGACAACCAATGTCGATATAGTTGGGGTTGCCACTGCTGCAACCTTTGAGCCTGATGGCGATACTTCTGCTGGCGACAATGCAGCTATAGGTTATACTGCATCAGAAGGTTTAATTCTCACAGGCCAAGGCTCGTCAACTGATGTAACAATTAAGAATGATGCAGATGCGACCGTCGCTTCAATAGCGACAGGAACAACTGTGCTTACCATTAATGATGACATAACAGTTGTTGGCAGGGCTGTCGGAAGCACCATAACAACTGAGAATGATGCGACGTATGATTTAGCAACAGCTAATAATTTTACAACCACGACAGCAGGAACAGTTACAATAACTTTTACAAACAAGTCTGCAGGACAATCAGGTTGCATTAAATTTGTTAATGCTAGCAATCACACAGTCAATGCTCACGCAGATGTTGCCATAAATGCAACGACATTATCTGCCTTGGCAACAAGTGGAACATATTATTTAAATTATTATGTGACAGCTGCATCAGGCAATAATACAATACTAGTTTCAGCAACAGGAGCTTTAACCTAATGTCTGTTATACAAGCTGCTGGTGCAGGTGAAACTAGCTCTGGCCTTTACACTTATACAATAGATCAATCTTTGCGTTTTGAACCTGCGGATAATCCGTACCTAAGCAAAACATTTAGCAGCTCTGGCGGCACAATATTTACTTTATCTTGTTGGGTAAAAATTGCTGACCAAAAAACCAGCAGATGTCTTTTGCAGGGTTATTCTAATGCTAGCAACTTTGCTCAAATAGTTTTGTATGGTGGTTCTGCCGCAACTGATGGCTGGGTAGGTATGTATTCTGCTTCTGGGGGCAGTGCAAAGCTATATATGTATACACAGGCACTGCTACGTGACCCAAGTGCTTGGTATCATATAGTTGTAAAGTTTAATGGCACTTCAGGCTCTGAAGAATTTAAAATTTATATCAATGGTGAAAATCAAACGCTTACGACTAGCACTGCTTTAACTGCTCATCAAAGCAATATTGGCAACGCCAACGCTCATTATATAGGAAACAACTATAACCAATCTCTAGACATGGATGGTTATCTTGCAGAATACAACTTTGTTGATGGCACTGCCTTAGATGCAGATTCTTTTGGTGAAACAAAATCTGGTATTTGGGTTCCTAAAGAATACACAGGGTCTTACGGTACAAACGGTTTTCATCTTGATTTTGCGGATACTTCTGCGTTTGGGGATGACGAATCAGGCAATGGTAATGATTTTGCAGTCAGCGGTGTTACAGCAGTAGACCAAGTTGAAGACAGCCCTACAAATAATTTTTGCACCTATAATGTATTGGATAGACAGATATCCTATCATTCTGCTCAGTTTTTGAGCCAAGGGAATTTAAATCTTGCTGATTGGAAAAGCACAGAAGCAGCTTTAACCATAGGCGGCACAATGGCTATGCGTTCTGGTAAGTGGTACTTTGAATGTTGTAGAATAGCTGCTGTGAATACTTCATATTGGGGAATTATACGAGAAGATATATTTGTTGGGCAAAGTAATATCGGAAACACTGGTATAAGTGCTGGTGAATACGGATACTCTTTGGATTCTACTGGTTACCGAAGGGTAAATGGAACAGGCACTTCTTCATGGGGTTCAACATATGCCCAAGATGATGTTTTCCAATGTGCATATGATGCAGATACAGGCAAAGTTTGGTTTGGAAAAAACAATACTTGGCAAGGTAGTGGCGACCCAGCCAATGGCACAAATGAAGCAGCAACAGTAGATTCGCCTTCTGAGTACGGCTATAAGATATGGACAAGAGTTATTGGTGATGCTTTTAGTTACGAGCAAAGCACACTTAACTGTGGACAAGATTCTACATTTAAAAACCAAATTACTGCTGGTGGCAATTCAGATGAAAACGGAATAGGTGATTTTAAATATGCGCCACCATCTGGTTTCTTAGCCATTTGTTCATCCAACCTTGCCGACCCTGCTATCGACCCTGCCAAAGACGAAGATCCAGCGGATTATTTTGACATACAATTATGGACAGGCACAGGCAGTGGGCAAACATTTAGCAATTTTTCATTCCAACCTGATTGGTTGTGGTTCAAAAATAGAAATGGAGGTTCTGACCATGCAATCTTTGACTCAATAAGAGGAGTCAACGCAGGACTTTCATCGAATAGCTCTGGTCCTCAAAATACAAATGCTAGTGCTTCTCAAGATTTAGTTAGCTTTGACAGCGATGGTTTTACAACTGGCACACCATCTCAATATGGTTCGTTAGGAAGCAATACACTCACTATTGTTACATGGGCATGGAAAGGTGGCGGTACTGCGAATACTAACAACGATGGCACAATTGAATCGTCTGTATCTGCAAGCCCTGAATCAGGGTTTAGTATTGTTAAATACACAGGAACAGCTTCTTCTGGCACAGTTGGGCATGGCTTGTCCCAAGCTCCAGAACTTGTCATTTGGAAAGACTTTGGCACTACTGTCAATTGGCTTGTTCAAGGCGATGCTATGGGGGCTGCAGCAAGCGGTTACATAATGCTGTTAAATAGCACAGGCAGTTCCTACGCAAACTCAAACTTTAATACAACACTTGGTGCATCGACAATTACCCTTGATGCTGGTGGAACTAATTATAACAGAAGTGGGGGAGAAACAATAGCTTACTGTTTTCATTCAGTTGAAGGTTATCAAAAAATTGGCACCTACACAGGAAATGGAAATGCTGATGGTGCGTTTGTTTACACAGGATTTAAGCCAGCATTTATTATTTATAAAGAAACAGGAAACGCAAATAACTGGATAATGCTCGATAACAAAAGAGACCCAGATAATGTTGTTGGGGGATTTCTTTACCCGAATTTAAGCAATGCAGAAGCAACTGGGTACACTATAGTAGATTTCTTGAGTAACGGGTTTAAACACAGGTCAACGGCTACTAGCGGTAACAGAAGCGGCGGTTCGTATATCTATATCGCCATTGCAGATCAACCATTTAAATACGCTAATGCTCGATAGGAGATAAAGATGCCTTGGAAATATAACGGTTCAAATTTAAGAGAGGGGAAAGGTTTCACAGGGACAGACGGAACTCAATATTCCTCAGCTTGGGTCAGGATGACAGATAGTGAAAAGTCTGCTGCTGGTATAACATGGTCAGATCCACCTGCATCTGAAGCACCATTTGATAGCAGGTTCTATGATGGTCGGCAAACAGACGGGACTCTTATACCAAAGTCTCTTACAGACGTAAATGAAGTTGATAGCGATGGCAATGCTGTCCTAGATGAAAACGGTGATCAAGTAGTGACGCTTGGTCTTAAGAGCTATTGGAAAGCTATGATTAAGCGACAGGCGGCTGAGAAGCTAGAACCGACAGATTGGTACGTCACACGCAAGGCTGAAGATAGCACATCAACAATCCCATCAAATGTGACTACATATCGTGCAGCAGTGCGCACTAAGTCTGGCACGATAGAAACAGCTATAACAAATGCCTCTGATCATGCTGCCTTTATGGCTTTGTTTGACCAACCTGTTGACAGTGATGGCAACCCTACTGGCAACTCACCAATAAATGATTGGCCTGATGAGATTTAAAAATGAGTAAACCAACTGCTCAAACTGTAAAAGCTCAGATAGATACTCACGAGGCAGTTTGTGCCGAACGCTGGCGTGAAACAATAACACGCATTAAGCGCATTGAGGCTGTTATGATGGGATCTGCTGGCACAACAATAGTTTTGCTTTTAACTGTTATTGTTAGGGGGAATTAAGTTTGCTGGCTGAGTTGGCGGCTGCCAATGCGGCCTTTGCGATAATTAAAAAGGCTGTACAAAACACTGGTGATATAGCCAAAGCAGGGAAAGCTATATCAGACTTCGTTATAGCAAAAGAGGAGCTTCAAAGAAAAGGAAACAAAAAGAAGAAGCCAGGAATCAGGTCATCTGATTTAGAAGAGTTTATGGCTTTAGAAAGCATAAGGCAAAAAGAAGAAGAGCTGAAGCAGTTTATGATATATTGTGGGCGTCCAGGACTTTGGAGCGATTGGCAAAAGTTTCAGGCGAATGCCAGAAAAGAACGAAGAGTAAGAGAGGAGCTAGCCAGACGCAGAAGAGCAGAACTTGCAGAAGCTATTGGTTTGGGTGCAGCAGGTCTNCTGATTGCTNCAATGGTAGCAGGGCTTGTNGCTTGGGTGGCATGGTTGAAAGGGATGTTTGATTAATGAGTGCAGAAGATGTAGCAAGAAAGCTATTAGAACTAAAGATACTGCCACGGTTTATGATGCTTTGTATGACTGGTGTTTACATACGCTGTATTGAGTGGGCACTATCACAACCCGATCTTACAACACAGCAAGCAAGTCTGATATCTGTTGTCACAGGTGCAATGACAGGGAGTTTGGCAGTTTGGTTAAACTCAGAGAAATAAATGCCAGCAAGACTGAACGAAAATACAGAAGTTGCATTGCCACTGCGAAACATTGTNAGCATGGTTGCTGCAGCTTCATTGGCNACATGGGCATACTTNGGAATAATAGAAAGGCTTAATCAAATAGAGACAAACATAACGATGATGGAGTCTGATGTTGAACACAATACAGAGTTCCGTATCAAATGGCCTAGAGGTGAAATGGGCAGCCTACCAGCCGACTCTGAACAGTTTATGTTAATCGAGCACCTTGCTCTTGAGTTTGAAAAACTACAGTCTCAAATAGAAGATGGCAAAGCACCTTATGATCAACAACAAAAGCTGACATTAGAATTTTATGAAAAAAGAATTACAACTATAGAAGAAAATTTAGAGAAGATAAGGAACGGTGGTTGAAGTTACATTTGTATTATTGTTAATGATGGGCGGTGAAAAAACTGAGTACACGCCATATAAGTCTTTGTCGGAGTGTTTGGCTGTAAGAAGAAAGATAAAACGCAATGTTGGTCACACAAATAATTTTGATGAAAAGTGGTCATGCAAGCAGTTTAAAGTAATGGTGCTTAATGGCGAAATATTGGAGTTTATAGAATAATGTTACAAGCATTGATTGGTCCAGCCACAGAGCTGATTGGTAAATTTGTTGAGGACAAAGATAAGAAGAATGAGTTGGCGCATGAGATCGCGACAATGGCCGAACGTCATGCACAAGAACTGGCAAAAGGTCAAATCGCCATTAATGCCGAAGAAGCCAAATCAAAAAACATATTCGTAGCTGGATGGAGGCCTTTCGTTGGATGGACGTGTGGACTTGCTCTCTTTACTCATTTTCTTGTTATTCCTGTGGCTGATGTGGTGACAGCTTACTTTGGTTTTACGCCACCGCAATATCCAGCTTTTGATATGGATACGCTTATGACTGTTTTACTTGGCATGCTTGGCCTTGGTGGTTTGAGAACTTATGAAAAACAAAAAGGTCTTACAAAATGAACATTGAGGAGTTTAAAAAAGAAATAGAGATTGATGAAGGGTGCAAGTACGAAATCTATCTTGATCATCTTAACTTGCCTACTTTCGGCATCGGCCATCTTATTCTTGACTCTGATCCTGAGAGCGGAGAAGAAGTCGGAACTCCTGTATCAGAAGATAGAGTGTCAGAGTGCTTTAATAAAGATGTACACACAGTGCTTTCCGACTGTGAAAAATTGTACGAAGACTTTTACACCCTACCTGAAGAAGTGCAAAGAATTATTGCAAACATGATGTTTAACATGGGCTATCCTAGATTATCAAAATTTAAAGGCATGAAAGCTGGCATTGATGCTCGTGATTGGCAACAGGCTGCAGACGAGATGGTTGACTCTCGCTGGTATAATCAAGTNACTAACAGGGCTGAAAGATTGGTTAAGAGGATGAGGAGTGTTTAATGCCGCTGAAACTTCTTAGATTCAAGTCAGGAATAGTTAAAGACATAACAGAATATTCTGCTTCAAAGAATGGTCCATTTTTTGTAGATGGAAACTTGGTTAGGTTTACCAATGGTTATGCTGAAAAAATAGGTGGCTGGGAAAAAGAAGTTTACTATGGTNTNGATGCTANCTGGNTCTNCNGACACNAANACANCCATAAAGGTTCAAGGAACTCCAAAAGCTCTNATAAGNTGGAGNNCAAACTCAGANGGCGAAGACAGNNTNGCTTTGGGAACATCAAGNCACCTTTATNTATTTNNNCAAGNTGTNGCTTANGANNTAACTCCNCTNAGNAAAACTACCACCAATCTTACAAACCCTCTNGCAACAACAGACGGAAGCACAACNATAACTTGCACAGATGCTGGGCACNNTGCNAANNATGGNGANTTTTTAATTATTGANGATGCNGCNGCTGTNGGTGGNGTTGCTGCNAACACNCTTAANCGCAAAGCTGGNTATCAAATATCTAATGTNNNNACCAACACATTTGANATAACTGTTCCTGATGCNGCNACNAGCACNGTTGCTNCTGGNGGTGGGACTTCTATAGATTTTAAATATTTGATTGGCATTGATGCTGGTTTAGGTGCAGCCAGCTCAACTCCTGGACTNGGCTGGGGCGTAGGAACTTGGGGGCAAGGNACTTGGGGAACTGCCAGAAGTGCAAGCTCAGTTGGCATCGGAACTTCTCTAGATGCGACTCAGTGGAATCTTAACCTTTGGGGTGAGGATCTTATAGCCAATGTTCGCAATGGTGCGATTTATTACTGGGAGCTATCAGATGGTGAAACATCAAGAGCTGTTTTAGCTTCAACTGAATCAGGTTCATCAGACATCCCAACAATAACTAGAACGACCAGCATATCTTTTCCAGACAGACATTTTATAGTTGGTGGTGCGACAGCAGTTGGGACCACTGACTTTGATCCTATGCTTGTAAGATTTTCAGATCAAGAAAATTTTGTAGATTTTACACCCAGAGTTGAAAACACTGCAGGAGATCAAAGGCTAGAGGTCGGGACTAAAATAATCCAAATGTTACCAACTAGAGATGAAACTTTTATTCAGACAGACGAAGCAGCATATGCTATGAGCTTTGTTGGCCCACCTTTTACATTTTCATTCAGGCTTTTGGCTGTTAACTGTGGTGGAGTTGCTATAAATGGTGCTGCAAATGTTGATGGGAGCATATATTGGATTGGCAAAAGTAACTTTTTCGTTTACAATGGCAATGTAACTGAGTTGCCATGCTCGGTTCAATATTTTGTTTTTGACCGACTGCAGCAAGAGTTTATAGATAAAACTTATGCAGGCCACAACAAAAAATTTAATGAAGTGACTTGGTTTTATGTAAGCACTGATAATCCTGCAGGGAATAATAACCCAGAGCCTGACAGCTATGTTAGTTATAATTATGCAGATAATTCTTGGACGATAGGCACTCTTGACAGAAATGTTTGGAATGATTCAGCTGGTCATAGGCTTGTCCCTTTTGCTTTTGACTCAACAGGNGAACTTTANAATCACGAGACAGGAACATCAGACGATGGTGGCNACATGTCNTGTTTTATAGAAACAAGCGACCTAGAGATNTCNGACTCTGGTAGCAACTTATACATGGTTGACAAGATAGTGCCAGATGCAAAGATGACAGCAGATACAACTTTATCAGTTGAGCTCAAGACTCGTAAATATCCACAAGATCCAGAAACAACCAAAGGTCCATTTACTATTACACAAAATACAGGTAAGGTATCAACAAGAGCCAGAGGTCGTCAAGTAGCTGTAAAGTTTTCAAGTTCTGGGTCAACAGATGATTGGCAGTTAGGTGATTTTAGAATTAATACTAGGGAAGATGGCATAAGATGATACGTTTGCCCCTACCACCAAAGAACATAGGAGCACCACTCCCTGTTGAGGATTATTATAATAAGATGAATGAGATTATAACTTTTCAGCAAAATCTTGTAAAAAATTTAGAGTCTCAGCAAACTCAAACTGACTTCTCTCAAAGTGCTTCAACAAAACAAGCTGAAGACAGAGTTGAGGCGAAAGGTTGGTTCGTTGGCTAATTTATATAAAAACTCAAAAGTAGATTTGACATCAACTGATGTAACAACTCTTTACACAGCACCGACAGCAACGACTGCTATATTTAAATCTTTGCTTGTTTCGGATGACTCAGGCAGTGGAGATACAATAACTGTTACTCTTACAAACTCTGCCAGTGCTGTATTCAGCCTTTTTAAAACTAAAGCTGTTGGAGCAAATGCAACAGTTGAACTTTTAACTAACCCTCTGGTCGTAGCAGAATCAGAGATATTAAAGGTGACAGCGGCAACAGCAGATAGGTTGCACGTCACAGCAAGTTATTTGGAGGTTACAAATGCCTGATCATAATTTAGGAGGCTTGAATCTTTTAGACGAAGAAGAGAAGCCAACATTCACTTATGGTGTTTATCAGCAAGAGTCTGTAGACCCAATGCTTGCCGCAGGAGCTCTCCAAAATTTATACGGAACTTCAGCAATGCCTGTTTTTGAGTGGGTAAGAACTATTCAAACAGGGACTAGGACTTATGATCCTCAAGATGATTTTGATAACTCTATGCTCGAAGAGTATGATAAAATTATGGACCAAAGACCTGAAGATCCCTCACAGCTTGGTTTGCCTACAACTGAAGAGATAGTGAGGGGAACAGTTACACCCATAGCGCAAGCTGTCGGAACTAATGTTGTTAAAGGCATGGGTGATCCATATCTTTCTGCAACAATGTCAACAGGTCAAGCAGCTCTTAAAGGTGGACTTAACACATTCAGCTTCGATGCACTTCCAGCTGGTCAAGTTTCTGAGTTGGCTGGAACCACAAGCAAACTTATAGATTCAGGTGCTATGAGTGGTGGAAAATTATTCGCTCCTGAGNTGGCTGGAGGGAAAGGCCTAGCAGAAGCCACAGGCAACCTAGATGCTTGGAATGCTCTTAATGACTCTGGAAATTTAAATCAGCTTGGTGTTTATAAACCAGAGACATTGTCAAAAGCAAACTTTCAAGGTGTCACAGTTGATTCAGCAGAGGCTGTAAAAGCAGGCACTCAATCAGCAGGAACAGGCATTGTGGCAGATGCAGTTGCCAAGCCATCATACTTTCAAGGTGTTCAAAGTCGTCTTGGTGCTGAGGGTCTTAAAACTGCTGGTGTTAATGGGTTGGTTGCTTTCGGTGTGAATATGGCCACAGGCATGAAACCTTTGGAGGCTGCAAAAAGTGCAGGTGCTTCAGCCATCGGAGCTTACATAGGTCAGGCACTTATCCCGATCCCTGTTGTTGGTGGTGTGATAGGTAGTGTTGTCGGGAGCGTCATTGGTGGGCGTGTAATATGCAACGAGCTTATGCGTCAAAATTTAATGACTCGCAGACAAGTCGTTTTAGATTATAAATTTACCAGAGATTATTTGACACCACAACATGTTAATGGTTATCACCTTTGGGCAGTGCATGTTGTTCGTCAGATGCGCAAAGGCAGGTTCGTTAAATTTTGGAAACACGTTGCTGGGCATCGTGCGAACGAGATTGCTTACATATACGGTGAGAGAGACAAGCCTGATTATTTAGGAAAAATTTACAGGAAAATTTTAGAGCCAACTTGCTGGGTTGCTGGATATTTTTGTAAAGAAACAGACTGGTCAACTTTATACAAACACAAGGAGGTTTAAATGCCAGGACATATGGATGATAAAGGTGCAAGCATGGACCCACTGGCAGTAATGCCAGCTGAACAGCGTCAAATGATGATGCAAGCAGACGAAGATATTGCAGCTGTATTGTTGGCTCGTCTTGCTAACATGTCTGCTGATGAGCTGAAAAAATTAGATGATGCGATAACACCTGCTGTTGCTNCTGTNCTTATGAAACTTCTGCCAGAGCTGAAACAAATTATTGATCAGGTNGCTGGNGAAGAAAGCATGCCAGAGCAAAAGCCTAATAATATGGGTGCTCTGAGCTCAATGTAATGGANGTAAGNAGGGCAAATTTATTTGACGTGTCAGCAGTTACAGCTATGNTAATAGAGATGCACANCAANGCAGANATGAANCTNAGTGCTGTAAATACTGAGAAGCTCGTNAATAAAATAAATGAAGCTCTTCACAGNGGAGTTATTTTNATAGCTCANAATGATAATGTTATAGTTGGCTCTATAGGTGGCATGGTTGTAAATGACTGGTGGTCAGACGAAAAATATCTTTCTGATCTCTGGTTTTATGTTTCACCGACTCACAGGAAGTCAAAAGCTGCATCACTTTTATCAAGGAACTTTATTAAAATTGCAAAAGAGGGTAAGCTATCAGTCAGGCTCGGACATATTTTTTCGGGAGATCTAGATCGCAAAGATAAATTTTTTGAGAGACTAGGCATGATTAAAGCTGGCTCTGTGTATGTGGAGAAATAAATGGGTGGTATTTGTACNACAANNGTANNAAANTTNCCAGATGCCAAAAGTGTTCTNACAGGAACTCANATACCTGAGTGGGTATCAGCTGCTGGTCGTCAACTTTATGANCAAGCTGCAGAGATGGCTTCAAGTGAGTTCCCTCAGTTTATCAAGGCGAACGCATAGCTACATANACNGACCCAACCACNGGNGANNTGTCAAAGCTAACNCCNGANGAGNTNGCTGGNNTAGAGCTTTTAAGGCAAGGTGAAGANACATATCAAACTTANATAGATGANGCAAAAGCNATGGCNGATCAGCTCGGTCAAGGCTACACAGGTGCTACTAGAGATGAGCTTNTCGGAGATGAGTTTACTTTAGANTCAGCTCAACCATTTTTAGATATTTATCAGCGTGCCACAGATGNAGCAGTCAGGCAAGCNCAACAAGATACTGACAGAGGATTNATANAAGACGCATCAGAAGCTGCAAGGATGGGTGCTTTTGGTGGCTCTAGGCTCGGNCTTAGAGAAGCTNAAACANTNGCTGNNGGAGCAAGAACAACAGGTGATCTAAGGGCACAGGCTGCAGCTCAGGGTCTTACTTTTGCTGGTCAGCGTTTTGATGCTGACAGAGANGCTCGCTTTGNAGCTGAAGACAGAATGAGNTCTCAGTTTGANACNGAAGAAGCTGCAAGAGTAAGAGCAGCTGAAGAACTTCAAAGNTATGCACCTTTGGTTCAAGGANTAACAGANCAAGCAGCATCAGGNCTATTAACAGCAGGTGAAGCTCANAGGNNNCTTGATCAGATGGCTCTTGATATGGCTTATGCAGATTATGTTGAGCAACGTGAGTTCCCATTTCAAATGATAAACTTTGCTCAAGGTGCACTTCAAGGAGTTCCATACGAGACTCGCACCATTGGCCTAGAAGAAGGCACCCAGTATGTTCAGAGCCCAAGTATTTATGGTCAGACGCTTGGTGGTCTTGGCTCTCTAGCAAGTGCTTATTATTTGGGAAGGTGATAGTNAAATGCCGCACATTAAAGATGCATCAGGTGCACCAGTTCCTCACACTAGGCCATTTGATGATATACTAGCTAATCAGATGGATCAAAATGTTGACAGAATGAATGCTGCCTCTGTTAAGCAGCTTAATCCTGTGGGTGCTTCTGCAACAGACATGTCTCAAGTCAGCGGTGGCGTTTTAAATACACTTCCTGCATATCAGCAAGCATTGACCATTGCCAACCAAGTTTACCAAGACAGAGAGCCTTTGAGTCCTGCCCTGCTTTCGTTAATGTATTTCTCAAAGTTGGCTGAAGAGTCTAGCAAGCCAGGAGCGACCTTGTTGGGTGCCGCAGGTGCCGCAGCAGCAACCCCAGCTGCATATTTAATGGAAGAAAGAAAGCAACAGCGAGCTGACGAAAAAGCAAAAGGAACTTTGGCAGCAACGCTAACAACAACTCTAACAAAAGCACCCCCAGCTACAAAACTTTATATTAATCCCAAAGAGCCAGAAAAAACAATACGTTTAAGTGAGTCTGAATTAAGGTCAAGGCCTGACCGAGACGAACTTGTTGAATTTAAAATTCAAAAACCATCAGCACCATCTGCATATACAATAGTAAATCTTGATCAGGTTAATAAAGCACTGGGGACAACTTTGCCAGAAGGCACAAAGACAATAGATTTAACTCCATCAGATTTTGCGAAACTTCCAATCGGCTCTGCTATAAGTTACCAAAAAGATGACAAGCCAGTGCAGCCACAATCATACATTGTTACAGCTGAAGGTGGTATAACTCTTTCAGATGGAAGGTTTATAAAAGCAGGTGAAACAACACTTTTAACAGCAGCAGAGGCAATAGAAAATAGAGGGTCAATTAAAGAGTCTACTAAAGAGCCTAGTCCATTTGAGGCTGAGAAATTTTTAACAGCACAATATGATAAAGCATTCCCTGTTAAAACTTATAGAGACCTTGATCAACAGTTCCAAAAAGTTCAAATCTCTTATGAGCAAGCATACACAATTGACAGGCCTCAAGTTGCTGACGTGTCAATGATATTCGCTTACATGAAAATGCTTGATCCTAGGTCTGTTGTTAGAGAAGGGGAGCAGGCTCAAGCCCAAGGAACAGGTGGTGCACTTGACCTCGCTATAAATACATACAACAAACTTTTAGGTGGCGGTTCACTTACAGATGCTCAAAGGAAGAGCTTCAGAGATGCAGCCTACGCTTTAATAACACCAGCCATAAAAGACCTTAATGATTTTAATGTTCAATTTAAAGGCAGGGCAGATCCATACAAAATAAACTTTGAAGGGTTCAAAGTTTCTCCTAAAAATTATCTCGGGGAGGCTGGAAAACTACCATTTTTCATGATGAAGCCAGACCCAGATCAATTGCAAAATAAAACCAATGAGGAGCTTTTGCTTTTGCTTCAAGCAGACAATTTAAAAGATGATGATGATTTTATAAATGCAGTTAATGAAATAGTGAATAGCAGGTTATAAACTGATGGCAACTTTAGAAGAAGTAGAAAACAAACTGCAGCTAGCAATTAAGTCTCAATCTCCAACTGAGGAAGAAGCTCTGACAGCCATGGACAGAATAAGGCTTTTTGCTCAAGGTGCTGCTTTTAATTTTTCTGATGAGATGGCTGCAGCTATAAGAGCCATGGGAACAGAAACTTATGAAGAGGCTGTTGCTGCAGAGCGTGCTGCTCTCGAGTCTGCACGTCAAAAAGAAGGCTCTCTAAAATATGAGATTGGTGGTGCAGTTCTTCCAGGAATCGTTGCTGCCCCATTCACTGGTGGTGCATCTATCCCTGCGACAACTGCCCGACTTGCGGCCATGGGTGCTGCTCAAGGATTAACTTCAGCTGTCGGTGCTTCAGAAGGAGACTTGGGTGAACGCCTAACAGATGATCCTGTTGGATTGACTTTGGCTACAGGTGGCGGTGCAGTTGCTGGCCCAGTAGGTCAAAAGCTAGTAAGTGGTGGTCAAAAAGTCGTGAGCACTTTGGCAGCACCTTTAAAGCGAGGCGAACGATTCGTATCAGGTAAATTATCAAAACCTGTTGAAGATGAGATTATGCGCATCGCCAATGAGTCTGGCTTAACACCAGATGATATTGTAACTCGTGTTGCTGCTGGAGAGATAATCCCAGATATGTCTGACCAAGCTGCAAACGCAGTCAGAGCTATTTATGCAAAAGCTGGTTCAGGTGGTCAAGTTATAGCAGATACAGTTTCTCGCAGGGCTGATGAATTACCTGCGGACGCAAAGGCAACTTTACAAGCTGACCTCGCACCAGATATGGTTTCAGGCAATGTATCAAAGTTTTTTGATCAAAGCATTGATCAGCTCAAAAAAGCAGAAGGTGCTGCATACAATAAAATTTTTGCTGAGACTGCAGACATTAAATCAAACAGCCTTAACCTAGCTGTTCAAGAAGTTTTGCAGAATCAAAAATTTTTAAGAAATCAAGTCAACACCCTTTTAAATGCAAAAGGCAAGCCACCTTTGTTTAAAGTTACAGACGGAACAGTTGAGCTTTTGGACGATGTTGACCTTGAGACTGCTGAGATTGTTCGCAGAGCATTGACAGATAAAGCAACAGCATCATTTAAAAAAGGCGAAGGGTCTTTGGGAACTGCTGTTAGCGATCTTGAACGGAAGTTGCGTGGTGTTATTGATGAGGCTTCCCCAGAACTAGCAGCAACCAGAGCGAACTGGTCAAGGATATCTTCAGCCAAAGATGCATTTGAAGATGGCAAGAGGATATTCGGCAAGTCAGCTGATGATGCTGAAGTGTTCTTTGAAGATCTGGTGGCCAAAGGTGACATGCAAGCTGTTGCAGCATTCAGGGCTGGTGCTGCTTCTGCCATAAGGGCAAAAGGAACAACAGGTGCTCAAGTCACAATGTTTAAAAACTTCTCTGACCTTAACAGAAAAGAACGCCTGATACTTGAAAAGATATATCCTGGAGATGCTGCTGAGGCTGCATTTGATAAACTTAAACTTGCTGCTCAAGCGATACAAACTCAGGGCAGGGTTCTCGGAGGCTCACCAACAGCCATAACCTCAGAAGGTGTAAAAAGAATAGGCACAACGCAAGGCCTAGCTGATGCATCAGCTTTGTTAAGTGGCGACTTGATGGGTGGTGTAAGGTTGTTGAGAGGCTTCTTGGGATCAAGAGCAGAGGGTTTAAATCAATCCCAGTTGGAACAAGTTGCTAGGATGGTTGTAAGCGAGGACGCAGAACTTTTAAGAAGAGCATTAACAGATACCTCTGCTCGTGAGGCATTGGCACTTAAAGTGACTCAGATAGTCAACCTTATGCAGAGAGGTGGTGCTAGTGCTGCTGCGATTGAGACAGGTGAGTTCTTACAAACTTCACCAACCATAAGCGAGATCACACAAACAATCTCACCATCTGCAGCAGAAAAAGTTCAACAAGCTGCTACCCAGTGATAACTGAAACAAGCTCATTCCAATCAGAGCTTTTCATATTCCCTTTTTTAGACCAATGAACAATGTCTAAAAAATCTTTCTTTGATGGGCGTTCATAAAGTCTGGGTGCGTCTTTCCCGTCAACAAGAGCGATATAGTCTCTCCCGATCCTTATCATAACCCAGCACCTGCCATTTTGCTCGTCGTATTCCTTTAGCCAGAAAGATTGGTTTTTCATTAAACCAATAGACATCCTTGTTTTTGGCCACTCGGGAAGATATTTTAATTCAACCCAGCCTGACTTTCCGTCTTTTATGTAATGAACGTCTGGCATGCCTTTCATAACTTTGTTCTCAACTCTGTACATTTTAAGTTTAAGAGAAGTCCTCAAAAGAACCCAAAAGTTTTTCTCACTCATAGTATTACTCTTCTTCTGTTAAAAATAAAGATATTGGATCTTTGTTTACAGAGTCTGCTAGACTCTTTTTGGTGCGCAGGGCTGTTATAATCTTTTTGTCTATTGTTTTCCTGCACTCAATGTCAATGTAGGTGACATTATTTTTAGTTCCTATGCGGTGACATCTATCTTCTGATTGCAACCTTATCTCAAGATCAAAACTGTTTGAGTAATAAATCGCATAGCTTGCAGCTGTCAAAGTCAATCCAATCCCACCAGATTGAGGTTGGCCGATAAAATATCTTATGTTATCGTCGTTTTGGAATCGCTCTACAGCCATCGCTCGTTGGTCATTTGACACATCCCCGTGGTAAGCCACAGCTGTATCCCCAAGTGCTCGCTCTATG
>FUFK010063385.1_pt1 | contig 20827 bp, 26 predicted proteins | sample 1021851 | NCBI WGS metagenome assembly FUFK01 (sample SAMEA51879418, study PRJEB19060) | metagenome
ACTGTGTCATTTGAGTTGTTTGGTCATTCATATTACCAAACATAAACATTAAAATTACGCTAATGACTTCCATTTGCCCTCACTTTGTCTTCNAGNTTTTCNGTATNNANAATTAATTTTTCAATATCCTGTTGNGCTCTTTTTATNTTTACNGTATTACTCATCATNCCTTCCATTTCTTCTTGCATAGCCTCAATTTGAGATGCCATGAACTCAATGAGCATGTCCTGCTGACTATCGGCGGGAAGTGAACCCATTTCACCACGAGGCCATTTAATTCTAAACTCTGTGTTTTTATCAACGTCTGCTAGCATTAGCTTACCTTGGGTCTCAATATTATTTAGGCGTTCAATCACGCCGAAGTAGGCCCACACACCCAGAGCTGTCGCTCCAAGTATACTAATGAGATTTCTCATAGGCATGCTTACACTTGTATTATCTGATACTTTCATTGTTTCATTTGGTTAAGGGGGTTTTCAAGAGTTAGTTTTATTTGCTTATCAATACTCTCTTGTAGTTCTTTCATTGCGTCTTCTAATTCTTTTTCTAGTTTATTCATATCTGCTTCAATACCATCTACCGTAGATTTTAATTCTCTTTCATTATCCCTTGAGTCTTCTTTGACTCTTGTCTCTACGTCTTCAACAATTGTTTCAATACGTCTTACATCTGCTTTTAAATCATTTTTTAATTCTTTAGCTACATCTGCCACCAATCCAACTTCTTCTAAAATCATACTCATTTCAGATTGCATCATTTCTACTTCTTGTTGTACTAAATCTATACGTTTATCAAAACCTGAAAGGTCAGGTGCAACATACGCGGATATAGTATCTTTCATATTAAGGTAGTCTTTGTAAAATTCAAACACGCCCCACGCACCACCCATCAATGTACCGAGTGCTGTTAAGATAATAAATATCTTTCCGCCTTTAAATTTAAGTCCTGCAAATTCTACTTCTGCCACTGTTGCATCACCATTTCGTTCATGAGCCCATCACTTCCTGCAAACAAAAAGTATTGTGCTATGTTGTTTGTTATAAGTTCAGCATCAGGAATAAATTCATCTGTAAAAAATCCATCAATATCATTCAGTTGCTGTTGTGAGTCAAAGAATGATTTTGAATCTCCTAATACTTGCATCACAATCAATGTTTTTAACTGATTTGCTGAGTCATATCTACCCTTATCGCCCATCTTTTTTAAAATTTTTTTTGCAGCGACTTCTTTTTTAGCTTCCTCTTTTTTTACCTCGTCTTCATTTTTATCTTCTGTTTCTTCCATATCTTCTTCGCTATCTTCATTTTTAGCAACCTCTGATGGGCTTTCTTCCTGCTTAGGCTCCTCTTTCGCAACAGTTTCAATTTCCTCAGTATCTTCTTCAGTAGGTTCATTTTGCACCTCCTCTGGCTTTGGTTCCTCTATTTCTGGTTCAGGTTGTGGCTCTGGTTGAGATTCTATCTCTGGCTCAGATACTTCCATTTCCATCTCCATTTCTATTTCTGTTTCTACATTCGCCACTTCTATCTCTGGCATTTCGATCTCCATTTCTGGTATTTCTATTTCCATAACAGGCATTTCCATCTCCATTTCTATCTCTACCATGTCATAAGAAACATCTGTGTCTGGCTCTTGTATGGGTTCAATTTCTATTTCTCCATTTGGTTGTTCAACAAAATCATTATGCTCAATAATATTGTCTACAATATCTATGATTTCTGTTTCTGTGCTTCCTCCATAAGCAACCCACATTTCTACACTTGTGATAGATTCTTGCACGATTGTAGATATTACATTGTATAATACGTTTATGTTTACATCATCAAAGAGCGGTCCAATTGCCATATTAATATCACGCCCCCCAACCTCGATAATTAATGTTGTTAATGACCCTGCAAAATCAAAACCACTTTCATATGTTTGATAACCACTAGCTACACCAGATTCTGATAATATATCAGTCCCACTAAATACAGATGTAGCACCATTCTTACCTGTAATATGCATATAGATACGATCTTGTGCATCTTGTTTATCTACTTTGATACTATAATTAGTTCTACCTCCATGCTCTATATCAAGGTCAGATATATCAACTGTTTGAATGAAAGTAGTCCCCATTCCATCAACACCCATGGTTGATGTACTATTACCTGAACCTGTTATCTGTGCACATTTATCTGTTCCTAAATTATAACATGAATTACCAGACGGCATATTAGCAGGTCCTTGTCCTCCCCAATCAATATCCATATCTCCTTCATATTTTGAAGATACATATCCAGCATCACCGTCTAAAATATTACCTGAATCTTCATTAGTGACTGTAGTTGTTGTCGTCGTCGTTTCTGTGGTAGTTGTTACAGTATACCCATCTGCTTCATATTCTATGGTTTCTGTAATTGTTTCATCTATTATCTCTTCGATAGTAGGGGCACATAGTCCAACTGTATCTGTTGAACAATCTACTGCTTTACTAGAAAAGGATAGGAACACCAATCCACATAGCCATAGCCAGAAGTAAAAACTTTTGGAATTCGCCATCGTCTACATCCTCTTCTATATTAATTTTTAATACATCATCATTGAATACTGTACTCCCCTCTGGAATCATGTCTGGATTTGATCTCCATTTTTGTAAAGCTTCTTGTCCAATAGAACCCATATATGGAGGTGGTGTGCCTGCCATAACTAAACTATCGAACACCCGTGGGTCTTGAGCGAGAAGTGAAATTGCGGCAACTTTAAGGCCACTTGCATATAGTTGTCTGCTGAGCTTGAGCAATTGACACAGCTCATCGTCCACTACTACGCCTGTAGCAATACCAAGTATGTTAGTTTGAATTGCGCCTGACGTTGCAACTTTACAAACATCAGAATTATTTACAACAACACTTGGAGCATTTGCGGTTGGTACCGATTTATCCGTCACAACCGTCGAACTGACCGTGTTCGTGTCTGCACCCTTCGCGCTAGTAATTGCGCTAAAAACTAAAACAAAACATAATATAATAAAAACAATTCTCATTAACATTTCCAACGTTTTCTTGCTTGACGCAATCTTGAATCTGGATTAGCTGCAGCTTTTGGAAACTTCTTCATCTGTCCTGCACTACGTGCACAAAATGACTTTCTTCTTTTAGCAGCTTTAGATCCTTTTTTAACTTTACCTGTAACTGCTGTTTTTAATTTAGAACCAGGGTTATCTTTTCTGTATTTTTTAACCCCTGCTTTAGTCATTCCCGCCCCTTTTTTTGTGGGGCGGAAATACTTTTTAGTTTTTGGTGGTTGTACGTCAGCCATATAAGACTTCTACATGTGTAGCTTGGTTGAAGAAACAATAAAGATCAGTTTCAAATCTCAATCCTGGATCTGGAAAATTAACCTGTAAAATTTCATCTTCACCTGAACCTATAGCTGGAGTTGGAATTGTAAATTTAACAGTTCCACTTGCACCATTATCAATTAAATCAACTCTGCCTAAAGTGCCACCACATCTAATGTTCAATCCAACAACTCTAGCTGGAGCACTAAGTGTATTAGTGCCTGCCGATACTTTAGTTGTTACTTGACCACTAGCAGTTAATTGTTTGTTTTTAAGAGCAAACATTGTTTACTCCTATCTTTCAACTATAGCACTTACGTAATCTACAGTTAATGATTTAGCCGCTGCCGCCCCTGCTTGAATTGCAAGTGTTACAGTCAGCTCCTCATCGTCTGGTAAATTAGTGTTAGCTACTTTCACTGGCGCTGCATTATTAATTGAATAATAAACTGCAGATCTATCAGGATCTATAAAGAATGTAGCAGTTACAAAAGTATCATCTTCCATAGTATGAATTCCAGCTTCTTCAGTTTCAGTAGTATTTTTTTCTACTACAAAATCAAGATTTGTATTGCCATCATCTTTACCGAAAAATACTCCATCACTTACACCATCAATAGCAGTAGTGTCTGTAATTGTTAAACCAATCAACATATCTGATTGTGTAGCATCACTTAATTTAAATCTAGTAGAAAAATATGCTTTTTTACTAGTGCTTAATTTAAACGCCTCACCTTTTAGCTGTAACTCTTCTGAGTCATCATCAGCGTCATTAGTTGTGATTAGTAAAGCTCCTCCAGCCGAGCTGGTAGCTTGTATAACTTCACCTGAGTCTCCGCCACCATCTGTCGATGTAATCGTCCAGTCAGTTGCAGTATACGTCATAAAGTCATTAAAATATCCATAGAAAGTTTGATCTGATGGATACGGCATGAACATTGGTTGATCTTTTTTCTGCTCTGTAACATCTGTGTTACCAGCCCATAAGATCATGTTCTGAAAATGTGGGTTAGCCATATTGCCTCCTTGGTTGTATAGCCCTCGTCATGCAGTCTCTATACACGTCTGCCTAGCCAGTGTGCACGACTTTGTTAATCTAGGATACTTGTGAGAAGTGTATAATAAAAAAGGCGGTCTCGCAACCGCCTTCTTCACCTAAGAAAGATTTAGTTAATTCTTATGAACCTTGAGATCCGTATACACATCTAGGATCTGAGAAACCAAAGCTGTATCTTTCACGTGCTTTATATCTCATGTTTCCTGTATCGAAATCGCCTTCCATGCCTGTAGCAAGAGCAGCTCTTACGAAATGTTTAAATCCATTAGGAGCATCAGTTTTGATAAAGAATGCATCAGTATCTGATAGGTAGTGGTTAACCACGTATCCATCAGGTAACATACCCATGTTTCTCATTGCGTTGATGTCATTGTCAGACGTACCAACTCTAAGAGTAGAGTTTAANACTCTATCNGCTACAAATTGCGTGTTTACTGGGATGATTAATTTTCTTCCCTGCATTGCAACTTTTAAGCCTCTTTCGTCGATAAAGCCTGCAATGTCGATCATTGCTTGCTCTAATGAGGTTTCGTTCAAGTCAGCATTAGTTGAACTTATGTTTGAAAAAGTTCCACCTAAAGCAGTTGGGTGTGCGCTGTTTACNANAGAAACACCATCACCACCAGCAGTTGAGAAAGCATTNTTTAAAATGTTCGCTGCTTTTACTTGCTTTGTGTATGCCATTGAACGTGCCAATGATTTTGTGTAACGAGCCGATAAAGTATCGTACAAGTTGTCTTCGACAGCTTCCTCAGTCAAACTGAATGCTAATGCAACAGTTTCGTGAGTATATCTAGCAGTGAAAGATTCTTGTGCAGTGTCAAATTGAACTGCTGCACCTTCTTGCTTTACAGCTGCTTCGCCAAATCCAACTAACATTACTTCTTCTTCAAAAGCTCTGTCACTTGTTTCATTGTCAAAAATTTCCGCATGCTCGTTCTCATAACGAGAATACTCCATACCGAACAAGGCGTTTAGGCCAGGTTCTAGCTCTTTCGCTAATTGGGCTCTATTAATCGCCATAATAACCTCCTATACGCCAGCTGTTCCAGTGCTAGAGCCTAATTGATGGTTATTGATCTTCACAACAAATACACTGTTGTTCCCTGCTGCTGCAGTGGAAATTGTATTGCTTGGAGTTTCATAACCAGCAACGATTCTAACCTGAAGGGTNGCTGTTGTTGTTGCTGAACTGGAATCTATTTCTACTCCAGATAGACCCGTAGTGGTACTACCAGAGCCAAAAACGAGATTCGCGTTTTCGTTGATGTTTGCGCCAGACAAACTTGAAGCAGCAGAATCTTGCTGTGCAACAAATAGTTGATCAGGATCATCTGCTACGAAAGCAATCGCATCACCAGGTGATAACGATGCTGGGAAGTAATTTTTAAACGTCGGTTTGCTTGTAGTTGGGTCTGTATAAAAACATCCCATAAAAACTCCACATGATGCATCACCAGCAGTAGCTACTTCAACTGTTCCGTCATTTTTATATTTAACGGGGTCGCCAGTGAAGATCGCAGTACTTTGGTTATCAGCAATAGAGTATTTAGTCGTTCCAGTTGTCCCACCTGGAGCCGAACCTACTTTAGCAATTGGACGTAAACCGAAAGCGGCATCTATATTAGCCATATCAGTCTCCTTTTACTTTATTCAGAGACTAAAATCTTACTCATTAAGACTTTTTGCCTCCAAAAGTTACTCTGCTTTGCCTTTCCTGATGGATAGGCATGCTTGGATGCTCGTCTTTGTGCAGGTCATTTTCAATAGCTTCTGTCTTTTGATTAGTAAGATTTCTAAAATATTCATCTCGGTCCTCTTTCACCTCAATTGGACAACGCATTAAAGCCAACCCACCGATGCCAATTACACCTTTGTACTTGCCGTCAGCGATAGAAGGTAAATCCATTCTATCAGGATATTCATCTGATTTTACAAACTCATACCCACTTCGTAGCCTACCAATAACATTTTTTTCATCGGCCATGCCACGATACTCAAGTCTAACCCACCGATGGTGAAAACCTTCTGGTGGTTCAGGTGCTTCTAAATTTGACGGAGGAACCCATCCCCTCGGTCGAGCGTCCTTTTCACGGGTTTCTTGTTTGCGTGATAGGTTTTTTATTCCTTTAGTACTCATATTAAGCCTCCTTCACGTGTTTTGCGTACTCTTCAAGTGGCACACCAAGTTTTTTTGCAATAGCTACCTGTGAGGGTGTGAGTTTCACAGTGCGGCGCCCATTGGACGATTTTCTGACAGCCGAACCAACTTTTTGAGTCGGCCTGTTTTGATCCTCAAATTTATGAGGAAACTCTTTTCGTATTCTACGATCGATTTCATTATAATACTCATCGGAGCTCGCGTCAAATCCTTCATTAATAATTTCATCATGTAATGACATCGCAGTATATGTCATTGCTTTGTCAGTTCCAAACCAACTATTATCTTGTGCCCACTCTTGAGCTCTTGGATCGGGTTGAGCTTGTTGTTGAGGTTGATTTACAATTTGATCCACACTAGGCTGTTCTGNAGGTTTAGCAGCTTCCTGTTGGTCTAACTTATTTTTTCTTAATCGTAATCTTTCTTTTTCTATGGCTAATTGCGCCATTTTTTGTTGAGCTTCAACTTGTTTTGTTACGTCTTGTTGCTCTATAGCTTGTTGATAAGCTGTATTAAGTAAAGCTTCAGTTGAAGCAATCTGTGCCTCATCGGATGTAACCCTTTCACGTGAAGAGGTCATGGTTGTAGCTTGTAAATTTTTATTTTCTTCTTGCACTTTCTTTGCGTAATCAATTGCAGCTTGTTCTCTTCTTTCTGCTTCACGCATTTTCTTTGTAAGTTTATCTATTCTTCTTTGAACAGATTGAGAATAATCCTCTAATTCTTCTTCTTTAGATTTAGTATCTTTTGCTTGTTCTTTTGGTGGCTCTTCCTGAACTTCAACTTTTTCTTCAGGCTCAGCAGTTTTTACTTTTTTATCTTCTAAGGTGACCTCGACAGCTTCTCCCGAAGTATCTATAGGTACCATTTTATCTTGTTCAGATTGAACTTGTGGTTGCATAGAGTTCTCCATGTTTATAGTATGTTAGCTGGCAATATGTCTCTTGGATCATCAATAACAGCCAGTATTTCATCGTCATTAATAATCCTTAACTCACCACCATCTATTCTTATTCTAGAACCTGCATAGCGAGTAATTAAAACCCAATCATCCTCTTTACACCAAGGACCAGTGGGAAACTTGTCTTTATCTTTGTAAGCATCTGGGCCTACTTTTAAAACTTTACAAATATTTGTAGTTAATTGAGATTCTTGTACAGTTTCATCTGTTAAATGAATACCTGATTTAGTTTTTGAATCTAATTTAAGTGGGAATAGAGTTATTCTGTAACCTGTAGGATTAGGCACTTTCTCCATTTCTTTTTTCTGTTTTTCAACAGCTTTACCATCCCAAATGTGCTGAGGGACAATAAGTTTAGGTTTAGTCATCTTCTAGCTCCGTTTTTCTAAGCAGGTCCGTGAGTTCCTGTTCTTCTTGTTTGAGTGCCGCTAATTTACCAGTAAGATATTTATAATCTGCCCAATCTTTAGCTGACCCGTTTAATATAGACTGTTCAACTTGCTTTTGTCTACTAATTAATTCGTTTTTGTAAAAAGTAAAAAAATTTTCTAAACGCATGCTTTCATTTGATCTGCCATGTTTTTGGCTCTATTTGGCGTTTGTTTAGCCCATCGTGAGTCTAACATCTCGTAACTTGCACCAATATAATTTTTTTCTGCCAGAGCTTTCCACATGTTTTTAAACTTTGATACGCCTGTCTTACCAAGCTGAAACACCATCTCAACAATTATTTCTTGCGCTATTTCATCGATATCTGTGCAATCATGTTCCTCTTTTAGTTCTCTTGCCCCTTTTATTGCGTTTTGTAAATCCTCAGCTAAAATCTCCATTAAAAATTTTTCTTCATATTCTTTGTCATCTTCCCAAAAATCTTCTACGCAAAGATGACCTACGCCTACGGTTCTCTTACCAAGTGTATCGAGGTATACCTTATTGCGATACCCCTCGTGCTTCTTTACTGACTCCATTAATCTTTCTAGGTTCATTTACGTCTTATTACTTTTTTTATAATCCCACCTTTACTTTTACCTAATGCAATTTTTTTAGAAACAACTTCGTAATCCTTACCTTGTCTAAATCCACTATTTTTTAGTTGTTTTAATTTAGCATCAGTAGCTAGAGTAAGTCCTTTGGGTTTGATTGATCCTTTGAATTTTATGTATTTAGTTACCATTATTTCTTTTTAAACATGCCTATCGCACTAGATCCTGCCTTGATCCCAAAGCTCGCTGAGATCGCAATGTAAAGTAGGTTATGATAATACGACGGTAGGTCTTGCAAAGCGAGAAACCCTTTGTGTACGTGTTCTTGCAAAGGCGTGAAGACTAAAACGGCTGGCAGTAGTAGCACAATTAATGCCACTTCATCTTTCCAGCTGCCTTTCATTTGATCTACAGCGCTTTGCTCCCAAGCAACTTTTCCAGCAATCTGATCTTCTTTAAGTTTCTGAGTTGCTTTTATCGTTGTTAATTTTAATTCTTGTTTTGCTTTCTTTGTTTCTACGAAACCCTTGACGCCATCTGCGACGACGCCAAGTAAAGGTTTTGCTAATAATTGCCACATAAATTTTAGATTGCTCCTATGATAACTATTACGATTATTGCTACTATTGCAGCTTTAATCCAATCTTTCATCTTCCAATCAGACCACTCTTTTAAGTGTGCCCAAAGATCTTTTAGTAAGTTCATACAAACCTCCTTATTAGTTTGCGAAGTATACTACTTTACTCCCTTAAAGGGAACTTTTTTAATTTGTTGGTTGCTAGTCTGTCCTTTTGGCCCAGCACCTTTGTTTTGTCTGACCACAAATGGTGCAAAAACTATAGCTGCATCTGATGCAACTTTAGTTGTAGGAAAAGGATTTGTTTGCTTAACAACTTCCATTTTAGTTTTTTTAAAGTTCATTTTCTTGCCTTTCCATAACCTCGTAACGCTAGTCTACCAGCTTTTTTCATAGCTTTAACTGAACCCTTCATAGCACCTGCTACACCCATGGCAAGTCCTTTAGGAACACGTTTTAATTTTTCTCTGCGTCTTTCCTCTGGTGCATCTTTTACACCTTTGAGTTTTCCGCCTTTTAAAGTCATAGATGGTTTTGTATTAGATTTAACACCTAGACGACGCAACTCTTCTGTTACTTTTGCGAGTCCACCATCCTTTTTTTTCTTTGGTTTTTTAATTACACCACGTCCCATAAGAACGTCTTTCATAGTAACTTTACCGTCGCCACTTAAATCAGGAAAACCACCTTTTTTAAGTCCTTGTGCTTTTAATCTTTTTGTTGCTTCCATAAGACCGCCTCCTTTTACATTAACAGTTTTAAAACCACCAGCAACTTGACCCATATTTGGTTTTTCACCTTTTTTAACAGGCACATCAGGTAAAAGTTTTGGTTCTTCTAATTTAGGTTTAGGTTTTTTGAATGGTTCAATAGATGGCATTTGTTGTGCCTTCTTTTTTAATAAATCTGCTACGCCTTTTTTCTTTTTCTTAGGTTTTGGTCCACCTGCTGGTCCTGTTTTTTTCTTTTTTGATTGACCAGTTGCAGGTAATTTAACTGTAATACCAAAGCCCTTAATTGCTTTTGGTTTCTTATTTTTAGTAAGTTGTTCTTTAGATGATCCCTTTGGCATTAGTGTTTCGTTGGTTTAATTAAGTTTAACAAATCATAACCACTATGATCCATTAAATGTTGAACTTGATCAGGGTTAAAATGTTTTTGATATATAACTTTTGCAACGCCCATCATAGCTCCAGCTAAAAGTATACTATCTTGTTCACTTTGACTAGAATTTTCTGCATATTCCATCAAAGAATCAAAATATTTTGCTAATTTAAGTTCTGCTTCGATCATTTTGTTTGTCTAAATTAACATTTGCACGTAATTGAGCAATATCTTCGTTAGAATCTATCTTATCTTGTGCAATTTTTGCTTGTTGATCAAGTTTTGCACCCTCTAAGTCTAATTTTGATTGGTCATTTTGTGCTTTTCGTTGAATTTCTTGTGCTCTTAGCTGTAATTCTTGCTCTTTTAACCCAATTAATGGGTCTTGACCTTGACCAGCCATAGCTTGTTGTTCTTCGACAAACATTTCTTCAATAAATTCTGTTGCTTTTACAGAAACTTGTTTTTCTATCTCCGCTTGAAACTGTCTTTGTAGTTCAGGTGGTACTTCTCCACCAAATTTTTGAGCTTCTGCTTCTATTTGTTCAGCATTTTCAGCCTCTACAATCTCTCTTGCTAATAATGATATGTGCTCCATAACATGTGATTGTAAAATTACGGTTGCTTGTGGATTACTGCGTACTAAAATCGACGACATAAATGTTCTATGGGCATCTATATGTGATTGATGATCTTGACCACGAAATGCATAAATCTTTTTTGCCATTAATGAGTCTGCATTTTCAATTGCAGGGTCTCTTGGTGCTGGTGACTTAGGCGGTGGTAGTATTGCATCTATATCTTTTACTCCTAATGATTGATACATTCTCTTATACGCTTCATAGAGGTTATGTGATTGTGGATCTGATTGAGCCATTTGTAATTGTGTCTGTGCCAAGGTAACACGTTGTGACATAGAAAAAATATTAGGATCTGATACAGGCATGATATCAACACGTTCATCAAAATCAGAACTTTTAATACTTGGCACCGCATTATCACCCACTTCATATGGATATCTTGGTGCTGTAAAATCTTTAAAAATTTTTGCTAATAAATTAAATTCTATCTTTTGTGCATAGTGTAATCTTTTATGTATAGCACTCATGACTCTTGAGCCACGTTCGATCAAAGCCATGGTAGTGCCCACAGGTGCATTAGCTGCAACACTATCTCCAATCTTTTGATCTGCTATTGCCGCAAATCTTTGACCAGCTTGAACAACAAAACCTAATAATTGGAATAATGTTGCATCGGCTCCTTTGTAAGGTAAAGGCATTAATCCTGCACGTAAATCACCACTTGGAGCATCTACATCTCTAAACTCACCAGGTTGTATTGGATTATCATCATCACGAATTCTAAGCCCTCTTGCTTTAAAACCTGCTGGTAGGTTTGCTAAAGTTCCTGCATCTAACAACTGTCTTAAAGCTGCTGTTGCAGTTCTTGATAAACCACCAAGCATATGAATTAATCCGTATCCATAAAAACCTAAACCTGGTAAAAATTTGTAATGAACAAAATATTGTTTCTTCTTTTTTAAATTATCCATCTCTTCATAATTTCTGTAGATAGATAAAATCTTTTGTGATCCCTCATCTATTGTTACAATGTAAGGTAATTTGATGCCATCAGGATCTTCAAAACCTTGTATGTCTAATTCGCAATGTATCTCTAACAAAGTATAATTGTCATTGCTGTAAGAACTACCTGTTGGTTTTACACCGTCTAATTTATTTACAGCATCTCGTATTTGACTGTTTTCATCATCGGATGTTTCTTTTATATCTACATCACGATACATACCAGACACTTGTAGTTTTCTAATTTCATTTTCATTACGTCTAAGGATATGTGTGACTCTTTCTGCTGTGGCTAAATCTGTAGAAGTATATGGAACTACAAGATCGTCACTTGGAATAAATTTTGACACGGCTCTATCAAGTGTTGAGTCAAAGTAAATTTTTTTAAATGAAGAACCTGATAAAGGTAAATAGAACAACATTTGATCTAAGTCTGGGTCAAAGTCTTCCATGACGTGCATTAGTTGATAATTCATAAATTCTTGCACGCGCTGAGCTTGTTGTTCTTTTTGTGGAGTTGATTTACCAATTATCTGTGCTCTTACTGGACCATTTGCTGGTAGTAATTCTTTATATGCTTGTGCTTGGAACTGTGTGACTGTTTCAGATAATAAAGGATGTGTTACACCGCTTGCACCTTGAAACGGTTGTGATCTATCCTCATAATTAAATCCTAAAAGTTTAAGGCCTTTTGCGTATGCATCATGCCATTCTTCTCTAGAGGCTTTATCCTCTTTATAGTCGCCTACTAAATCGGATGATATATCATTTAATATTTCTTCATCTATTAATTCTGCTAAATTAGAATCAAAGTTATTTTCTGGTGCCACTTCGATTGGATTAATTATTGCACCGCCGTCTTCTGTCATTTCTACACCTTCAATGTTTAAATCAGGTGTATCTACCGTAACTGATTCTACCTCTACATCTGCAGAAGGAACTCCTGTTATTCTTCTATCTACTACCATTATACCTCAAATATATCTTCTATTTGTACCAAACCACCCATAGCTTTGTGTGTTTTGTATGGTTCTAACATTTCTTTGGTAATCTTGATAGCAAAAACTGGTGTTGTTGATCCCTCATCTGGAACGCGCATTCTCTCTACTTTGTAATTGGGATTTCTCTCTAAGACTAAATTAGCTTGTCTTTCATCTGTAAGAGTGGCCACCATATTTCCATTTTGATCTGTAATCCTGAATACATCATCCCCACCTGCTCTAGTTTGCACAGGCATTGTCACTATTTCAGAATTATTTTCTTTAGCTTGTTTTTTTAATATTTTTTCTAATGTGCTTGTATAATGTTTACCTGACTCATCCACAGCTTTAGGTCCGCCATAAAACTCTGCCATACCAATGCCCTTAAATCTAGAAGCACCAAAAGTGCCTTCGTTTTTAAATTGTTGGATTCTTCTTGCTTTGTCTTCTGCTCTATCTGCAGCGGGAGTAGCCGTATCACCTACAAAACTATACCTTTTGCTTACAAGTCTAGATGGCGTAATGGCATAATACTCTGGTGCATCTGCTTCTTTTAGTACAAATTTCTTGTACGCTAATTCATACAAATTAGATTTTACAATTGCATCAGCCCACTCATCTCTATTTTTAAAAGGTAAATCAGGAAATAATTTGTCAACTGTGCTTGAATCAATTTCAATAATTTCATTTAATAAAGAATTAATGTTGTCATTTAACAATGTTTGTAGCTCATTAATATTTGCCTGTGATATCTCTCTTGTGTCTATATAATCTCTCACGATCTCATCGACTCTTTCGTCAAGGCCTCTTATTTTTTCTCCTATCTTTGCAGCTTCTTCCTCCGTTTTTTCCAAAGGTCTGAACACAGTTTTATTTTTCTCAAAGAAATCTACAACTTGTCTTGCTTGTCTATTAAGACCCTCTATTGTTGTGCCTTCACCCTCTTCTTGTATTTTACGTAAAGCAGCAGCTAGCTGTTGTTTTCTCTCAGTAGCTTTCTGCATTATGTCTGATTGCATCTCGTCAACAAATGCTACTTTTACTATCCCACTTGTATCAACAGCTGATCCTTTTGCTATTTCTGTATCTAGATCTCTCACTTTAACAATCAACTCATCAATTTGATCTACTAAACCTGGGCTTAATTCACCAAGTATGTCTCCGTAATCAGAAAGCATTCGCTCTAAGGAAAGTTCATTGATAAGTTCAAGATCTGCTTGATTTAAACCTCTTCTAACTCCTTCTCTATTTAGTTTATTGACTGCTTCGGCATATAAACCTGAAACTTGTCTTTGTGCTCTATCTCTTTCACGTTTAAGACCTGGTATGTTTGATTTTGTTTTAGGTGCTTCTAACTTAGTGGGTAAAATACCCATACGATCTGTTAATCTTGACCATCCTACAATATACGTGTCGTCTTCACTTGGTATTTGAAATTCGTGTCTTGGCACAGACTCGCCACCAAACATTTGAGTCGGGTACGTACCTGGGTCACCAGGTAAATCTTTTTTGTTAATATACAAAACTCTTTCTCTTTGTGTCCCGCCAATAAAACCATCTTCTGCATAACCAGAATATCTTACGGGCACCTCTCTACCTGGATTAATTATTTCTGATCCTGAACCTGTTGCATGTAATTTTAACCCTTTTATAGGGGCTTGTCTGACTTGTCGTATTATCTGTGCTTTAGGTATAGGAGCATTATCTTCAAATAATTTAAGCAAAGGACCAATACGATAATCTTCTAATTCTGTTTTCTTTATTCTATTCTTGTTAAAAAAATCTATGACAGCTTGCTTGTTTGCAAAAGTTTCTGGTGTATCTGGCCTAGCTAGAACTCTTTCGACATCCGAATAAAAAATAGATGTCATTGGTTGTTTAGTGTACGGCGTAACCTCTATAGTTTCACCAGCTAGATCTATTTTTTCATCAGGTGTAGGATCAAATACTTCTTGTATTTTTTCTCTTTCATTTTCTAANGATTGAGTTTGCTTCTTTGTAGGATTTGTTAGTTTTTCTTTTGGCACTGGTATAGGTGCAACCTCGTTTATTGGTGGCTTACCAAACATTTTGAAGAAAGGTAATTTCAAACTAGCTACCTGAAATGATCCCTCAGGCATATCATCTTCAAATATATTTATTCTGTCGTCTTCAACCATACCACCTACACTAAATCCTTCTACATCTGCTAATTTAAGAATATCTATAGCTTCTAACAATTCTTTTCTTTCAGGTAAAGGATCACCTCTTTTTTCTAACTCATCAATGAGACCTAAAAGTTTTGTAGATAATTTTCTTTTCTTACCCAACTTCTGTCCTCTAATTTGCCCTTCGACGCCCATAAGTTCCATAAGCTGTGAAATTTTATCTACTTGTTCAAAATTACCTTGCTGACTAAATTCTCTTGCCATTGCTTCAAGAGATGGTTGTAAGTCTTGATTATATGCGGAAATATCAAGATATAAGAAATCAGGATTAGCTCCTTCGCCTATAAATTTTTCAGGGTCATATTCAATTGATTTACCTTCTAAAGCTTTTGTTAGTTTGCCTTTTTCAAAAGTATGTGCAATTTGTAATGAAATATTTTTTGAATAAGGACCGAACACTCTTTGTAAAAAAGGTCTTAGTTTTTTGCTTACTTCTTTTCTCGTATCCTCTAGTTTTTTAAAATTGTTAAACATTCTTTGAGCAGGGTTTGCTAAATCAGTTGGATCTCCAATTTTAACATTGTTAAACAATCTATTTAAACTTACAGATGGTAACGTATCGCGTAAGTATTGATAAAATTTAAAAGTAGGATTTTGTGAAAACCTAACAAAATCTTTATTATCTCCAGCTAATCTTACAGCCGCAAATTCTGGATCATTAAGATCTGCACCCTCTTGTAAAAGATCAGGCACATTAGGGTTTTGCAAATCTGTTATGACTTCATCTGGATATTCTCTTGCAACCTTTTTCATCAACTCTACATTTTTTCTGTATTCAACGTCTGGGTCTATAGGTTTAGGTATTAAAGTATCTGGATCTGTTATGACTCTACCCTCGCCCTTTTTTATTAAAAACTTTTTGAGTTTAGGCTCCATATCCTTCATTGCCTGTATGTCCTCTTTTCTCATTTGTTGAGCTCTTGATGTTGGGAATAAATCAGGGAATTCTTTTGATAATGTTTCATACAACATAGGAGCACCAACTTTGATTTTACCAGGTGCATTTTTTTGTAATTTTGTTAAATAATCTAGAGCTTTGTTTGCTTTATCCTTAACGTCTTTATCTCTTAATTTTTGTTTTTCTTTGCCTTGTGTTTTTAAACCAATACCTTGTTTTGAAGCTGGCAACAGATTTACTTCTCTTGCTCTGGAAATCAAATCTTTGTAGATCTCTGGATTATCTAATGATTGACGTAACAAATTAGTAGAGCTTTGACCTCTTAAATAAGCCAGTGCTACTTGTCTTAATATGTTTACATCATTTAAAGGATCTGGAGATTTGTTAATACTATCAGCTAAACTCTCCATCTCTGTTTTTCTTTGTTTCTGTCCGACCTTTGTATCTTTTGGTTTTTTAACAGGTTTTAAATTTTGTAAGTCGTCAGTAAATAAAAAATTTTCTGTTGCTAAGGGTATGGTTACTTCTAAGTCTTCCTCTTGAGGTAGTGTTGGTAATTCTTCTTTTTGTTTTGGCGTGGGCACTTCTGTTTTTGTTAGCACGCTCGGAGGGGGAACAGCCATCTCAACGTCAGCCATTTGTTTTAATTCTGGTGCTGCTCTTTTCTTTTTTACCTTTGGTTTCTTTGCATAACGTAAAAAAACATTTTGCTCTCCACCAAGCACAGGTTGTAAATCTTTCATTAAGTCTTTTGCCTCTGCATTAGACATTTGATTAACGATAGATTCATCGTTAGCTAAATCGATAACACTTTTATTTGAGCCTGAGCCAAACTTTTTGATACCAAGTTTCACTAATTGCTTAACACCAAAACCTAAACCAACCACGTCAAGCACATCGATAGGTAGCATAAACTGACCTATCTTTTCTTCCATTGTTAAGTCTTCATGAGCAACGCCGTCTGCTCTTTTTTTAAAACCACTTTGTTGTGCCCCGTACATAAACTCTCTAAATCTATCAAAGTCTTCTTTTATTGTTCTAGGCTGAAACCCCATGTCCTCGAGCAGTTGGCCGCGTTCATCGCCAAATCCAAGCATTCTTGTTGCTTGTGCTTTATCGATACCTAGTCTCTCTAAAACATCTTCACGGTCAGCCGCTAATTGATCTAGCTCTGCTTGTCTTTCATCTGATGGTGCTAAAAAATTGTAGATGCTTGACGCACCACGTAGAAATGTTTCATCTCCTTTGGTCGCGGGCAACGGCACTGTGACCGCTAAACCTGGTTCAAAAATATCTACGTCATCTACCATTAATAATATTCCCTTTGTTCAATAAACTTTGGTTCATCTATGTAATCTGATTCTAGCTGGATAAAATTACCCTGTCTGAATCGCAACAGCGCTTGTGTTGTTGAGTCGACTAAATCGTCATGGTCACCATAAGGGAAAGCCGCGCATTCTTCAACCACTTCTTCTGCCCAACGGTCATCGGTGCACCACACTTGGCCCGCTTCAAATAGTGGAGCCACAGAGTTTACACGAACATGTTTATCATTACCTTTACTAGGAGTATACGTAACAACAGGTATACCAACTTGTCTGAGTTCATGTGTCAGTGGCATACCAGATGCTTTTGCTTCTATCAATATTGTTTCAGGTTCCCAGTATCTATATTCATCTAATGCTATTTGTTTAAGCTCAGGAAAATCCCAACGGCCCTTGCGCATCGCTAAAAGTATTATGTTCGGTGGGCCGTGTTCCACGGGCCGAAAGACACCCCACGTGGTTATCGCTGAAAAGTCAGCTGTTTCTTTTTTACTAAAAGCTGTATCGTAAGATTGTATGACATGCATGAGCTGTGGTATTTCTTCTTTTGACCAAACTCTCCACCACTCACGTTTAATGATAGATCCCTCTTCTGACACAGGATTTTGTTGCCACTGTGCCTGCCATTTCTGCTCGGACAACGAAGCTTTAACACCTTCTAGTTCAGATAGTTTCCAGAACTCTGGCCACATCGGTTCATCATTAAGTATTGCAGGAAATTCTACAACCTCCCACTGATCGGCATTTTCGTTAGATTGATTATTCATCAGCTTACCTGTAAGATCTTTTGTAGACCATCTGGTCATGACGATAACTATTGAGCCACCAGGCTGTAGACGTTGGCGGGGGCCCGAGGTATACCATTCGTAAGCATTGTCTAATGCTGTTTGTGATAGTGCGTCTTGTTCCGAGTGTGGATCGTCAATAATAAGTAAGTCTGCACCACGACCCGTGATTGCACCACCTACACCAGCAGCAAAGTATTCACCGCCTTTGTTCGTTGTGAAACGGCCCGCTGCCTTTGAATCTTGAGATAATGTAACATTAGGAAACACAGTTTTAAATTCATCTTGATCAAACAGGTTTCTAACCTTTCTACCAAAGTTATAGGATAGCTCAGCTGTGTGAGTTGTTTGAATAATTTTTAGCTTAGGATTCCTACCCATCATCCATGCAGGAAATAAGTTAGATGCAAACTCAGACTTCGTATGTCTCGGTGGCATGTTTACAATTAATCTTTTAATCTTTCCACGTGAAACATCTTCTAATTTTTGTGCAAAAATTTTGTGATGTGAACCTGCAATAAAGTCTGGCCAAACTTTTTTTACAAATAGTAAGAAGGAGGAACGGGACTCCTCTGCCATTTTTATTTGCAAATTCCTTAATTCGTATTTTAATAAATCGGTTGGGATTTTTTCTGGAATCATAAAAAAGTTATATCATACTCTCTGTTTGTGTAAAACTTACACTTTACACACACTGCACAGCAACACGGCAAATTGGGGGTGGTGGGGGGTCGAGATACTAGATATGGTGTTTTTGGTTGGTTTTAAGTACCTAACCTGACTGGTAACTGGTGTGGACTTCCAGGCAGCAGCGTAGAATTTACCAGGCAGCAGGTGATTGGACATAAAAAAAGGGGCAGAATAACTCGCCCTTCNTACCAGCCCTCGAGGGTAACTTACCTTCTTGGTAAGTGTTCGGCTAGTTTTGACATGATACGTTGACCCCATTCCTTGACATAACTTGGACAGTTAGGATCAAGGATAATAGTTTCAACTTCACTCTCAAGAACTTTATAAAGTNCTTTCCAATTAATATTATCAACATGNTGNTGATTAGTAATTGGTTGNTCNGTTGNATTAGTTANACCGAACTGTTGGCTAACNANTTGCAACTGACGAGATAAGTAGTCATCATTATCTGGCATTGTGATTTCTCCTTTCTAATGATCTTGTACTCCCATTTAATTTTATAATCAAGAACAATCGAAAACTTTTTTANGCCACGCAACTCCGTCTGCAACGGGGTGTTNCTATCCTTAATACTATTATACTTTGACGTGGGTANNAATGGGTAATGGAAAATGGGCGACCGAAGTCGCCCAATACTACGTAGGCAATTTATCGGTACTACGCAGTAAGCTTGAAGTCAGCTACTTCTTCAATAGTAGCTTTCTTATTTCTATTGATTGTATTTGTTTGATTAGGAACAGCTTGAACTGTTTTATATGAAATAGGAACTTTGCATTTATGATATTCCAACTCGCCTAGCTTTTCTCTAATAAGCTTGTTATCAATCTTTGCACTGATCTTTTCATTAACATGAATAGAGTAATCTTTACCATGTAATAGGTTAGCGTTTTCACTAATAGCTANATCAATNATTAGATCTTTNTTTACTTTAAGAAAGTCAGATAAAACTTTCTGCATGTTTAACGCACGACCATAGGCATCTACGATTGCTTGTTTATTTCTTTTACTTACACTAGCTTTGCTTTGATGAGCTTTTTCTAGCACTTCTAATATATTAACTGCTTTTGACATTATAGTTTCCTTTCGTTCTTTCTAGTTAATGATCCCTTTATATCCCATTTAATTATACCTGTCAAATCTTTTTTTCACACGAACTTCCAGAAACTCCTGCGGGGACACCCTTCCCTTATACTATACCACATGGGTAAAGAGACGTAATGGAAATGGAATGGATCTCACCCCACAAAACTCTTGAAGACCAGGTACGCTACCAGCAGCACAAGCGCTGTGTATGGATGGTGAGCGGCTGCCAGTAATGCAATGGCCCAAATCATCAGGCCATGCCAACCATCTCTTGCATCCTCTGCCACTCTGGTCCCTGCTGCACCTCCAGCTTAGCACCGTCGTGCCAGTCCATGAACCAGTATTCTAGGCGATGGATCTCTTTGTTCTCGTTAACATATGCACGCAGCTCGTCTGACGGCCCACCCCAGGAGAACTGCCAACGCCAGTATCCCTCCAACTGGTCGTGGAATGTATGCGGTTCAACGTAATCAAATCCGAGTCCCTCAAACTCAGGGTCTGACATGTCTATCTTCCTCGCGTGCCACATGTCTTGAATGCGTGCGGAGCACGGCTTCTCCCAATCTTTTACTACTACAGTTTCTGTCATAATTTTCCTTTCTTTTGCGCAGGGACGCCAGACGCCTCTCTTATTCACATTCTGGATTGGTCAGGAGCTACCTGACTGGACTCGTCCCCTGATAACTATATAGTCCCATCTTATTCGATAGTCAAGAGGTAATGAAGATAAAGTTCCACAACAGTCGTACCCAGAAGGGTGTCCAGAGTCCCCTATCCCTTATACACAGGTAACGGTTAGTAACGGTTGACAATGGAAATGGAGATCCTGGTGAGCTGCATTAGCTACCAGGAGGGAGGGAAGGTGAAGATCCCTATTACTATCGTAGGTGATTGGCCTCTGCCAATGGGGAATGGAGCAAATGGTCAGCAACAGCTGCCCACGCTGCGGGGGATGCGGGAAGCTTTACCCTATAACAGGGCTCGGTGGTGATGGACAATGGGGAATGGAGAGTGGAGCTCGGAAAGATATACAGTAACCTCTGACCGAGGTGGTGAAGCATAATGAAACTTCTGCCACCCTGCAAATAATGGTTGTAAAGCCAGTTTT
>FUFK010046311.1_pt1 | contig 20815 bp, 20 predicted proteins | sample 1021851 | NCBI WGS metagenome assembly FUFK01 (sample SAMEA51879418, study PRJEB19060) | metagenome
CACCTCGACTCGGACCACCTGGAGGGCCACCTCGACTCGGGCCACCTGGAGGGCCACCTCGACTAGGACCACCTGAAGGGCCACTAGCTCGAGGCATTGGTTCAGGTTCTGGTTCTTCATCTTCATCAAGGAATTCAGCACCACAAGTTGGACAAATAGAATCACTCTCGCGAACTAATCCCCCGCATGCACCACATTCAAACATCTCTTCGTCATCATGTGCGGTTTGAGATTGAGGTTCTTCGCCCCAAGAAAATGAGATATTGCCATCTTTACTTCTGAACAGAGCTAGGAATAAATCGACATCATACCCTTTCAATCGGATTTCAGTATCAATTGCATGTTCAAACGCTCCATGAAGTTCAGGAGGATTGTCCAAAACTCTACCATCGTCGATGTAAGTTACATTTACCCTAATTTCAGAACCTTCGGCCTTTACTTGAGGTGTTTCTACGCCCACGCCTCTCTTTCGGCCGACTCGACGAACTGCCACTTCGACCATTCGTCTTACTAGTGTATCAGAAGGAAGATTTGAGGAAGAGGGAACTCGATTTTGTTGCGGGGGATTGAATGGCTCAACCTCGTCTAATGAGGTAGAGCTACGATCAATATTTGGGGCACCCTGAACTGCCCCTACTGCATTGAGAAAGTCTGAAGCGCTTTGTTGGTTCATGGAAAGCCATGCAGAACGAGCATTCGCCTTCTTCTCACGATCTGCTTCTACCATCGCATCTACAACCATATCTTGTGCCGAACGTGCAGAGTCAACATTAGGAGCAGCTGTAGGAGATTGGCCAGTCATATCTGCTGCAAGTGAAGAAAGGAAATTTTGTGCGCCCATCTGGGAATCAACAGGAGAGGGCTGAGTTTGATCTTGGCCCATCATCCCTTGAGGATTAATTGGCTGTTGAAAATGAGACGGATCAACTGACATTTCTGAAATTGGTTCGTGAGCAGGTGTCGGAATAGTTGCAGGAGCAGGGGACATGCCTCCACCGCTAGCGTTCACACGAGAACCACACTCCGGACAAAACAGTGAGTCGCTAGGAATCTCTTCGCCACAGGACTCGCACTGCATGGTAACCGCTCACCTCGACGAGGAAAGACTTCTTCATTAATTGGTCCCCAAATGAAGTGAATTCTATGAGACAATTCATCCTACACTGTCAATAACAAATGCCACTCCTGATTAACTGATAGTGAGCCCATGCTGATTGACCCATCTGCTGATACTCTCTTGGAAGAAACATCAAGATCATTCTTTCTCACTCTAAAGGTACTTCCACGTTCCATAAGAAAACAAGTCGGCCTGCTTTATTTACTTGCAAGAGTTGCAGACACGATTGCAGATTCAAAAACTGGTCAAGTCGATATTCTATTGAATTCGTTATCATCGTGGGACATTGCTACCAGCCAAGAAAATGGAGAAATGAGTGACCTTACATTTCTAGCGAATTTACAATCGAATCCTGCAGAAGAAAGGTTACTAAAAAATGTAGATATAGCATTAAATGCCTTCGAAAAAATCTCAAAAAATGACCAGATTCACATGCGTCGTTGCCTTAAAATTATAATCAGTGGACAAACATTAGATCTAGAGAGGTTTGGCCCTGCTAATGACTCTGATGAAATTTCTGCGCTTGAGACTGACCGAGAACTCGATGATTATGCATACCGAGTAGCAGGGAGTGTAGGAGAATTTTGGACTTCGATGACCTTAGCACATTGCGTTTCTGCAGATGGTCCAGATTCGGAAAAAATGTTTGAATTAGGTATACGATTTGGAAAGGCTCTTCAAATGATAAATATACTAAGAGATATTCCTGAAGACTTATCATTTGGTCGATGTTATATTCCTCTCAATCGATTGAAAGAAGTGGGGCTAGAACCAGTTGATTTGAGAGATATAACAAGTCATGAAACATTCAGTCCAATTTATCAATCTCTTCTAGACATTACTCAAGGTCACCTTGATGCTGCAGAACAATATATTCTGATGTTACCTAGATCACAGATTCGGCTAAAAGTCGCCTGTCTCTTACCAGTATTAATTGGTCAAAAGACTGTGAATCTACTCAGGACGAGTAAAATTCTTGATTCTTCAGAACGAGTTAAGGTACCTAGAAAAACTGTAAAGAGACTGATGATTCGTTCTATTTTCTCTGCTATGATCCCTGGAGGAACAAGAAGACTTCTCAAGAAGAATAGGGCAAAATAAGTTAATTTTGCAAATCGATAGATTTCAATCGATAATCGCACCCTTTGATATAGGGCTGGAGTCTGTTGGGGTCGATTGAGATGGGGGAGACTGTACGTCAGGAGGCCTCAAAGACCACTATTGAGACCCCTCAAAATCATGGAAATAAGGATGAACAAGGGATACGTTCACTGAGATCCGCTGTTGAATTAACATCTGAAGCAGTACGAGCAGTCAGTGTTACAGCATTTGACGCTCTACGAGCTTCTGCAAAATTCATGGGAGTTTCAAAATCCGGAGAAGAACTGTCAAACCCATTTGATAGCATAGATGCTCCAGTTTGGTTCGAAAAGGAAATTCCTCCTTTCATAGTAAATACATCTTATGATTATTGTGAAGCACTCACAATCAGGGAGGCTGCGAATTTCTATCATTCTTTCAAGTATCTTCCAGATGAGCAAAGGAGGGCAATGTGCGCATATTATGCATTCTGCCGAAGAGCGGATGATATCGCTGATGGGGATTACAGAGACCTATTTCCAGGATCAGAAGGAGCAGAAGATCCAGAGGCTCAGGAATATATCAACAGATTAGAAGAAATGATTCAACGCGTTCCAGTAGTGGATAGAAGTAGTTTCATGGATAAGATGGCTCAATTATACTTCTTTAGGAAAAAATTGTCAACTGCGTACAATGATTTAGCATCCACAGACCCAATTTTCTTGGCATTGAAGGACACAGTGCAAAGATTCGGAATTCCTAAGATTCACATGGACGATTTAATCACTGGAATGGAAGATGACTTTTTCAGAGATCGATATGAATCATTTGATGACTTATACAAATATTGCTACAGAGTCGCATCTACTGTTGGGCTAGTATGTATTGAGATATACGGATACGAGGACCCAGCAGCAAGAGAACATGCAGAAGCATGGGGTGTTTTCATGCAATTGGTCAATATATTGAGAGACGTTCAAGAAGATGCAGAACGAGGACGCATCTACTTACCAACTGAAGATTTAGCAAGACACGGAATTACCCCTGAAGATGTTCTTGAGGGGCGGTTAAATGGGCATCCAGGATGGAATCCTTTTGTCACAGAATTCATTGAACGAATTGAAGTATACAGAGATAGATCTTTGGGTCTTCTCCCAATGCTGAAGCCAAAAATGAGGTACAGTCCAGCAATTATGATGGGACTTTATCGTTCGATTCTAAAGAAGATAAATCGAGTGAATGGAGATGTTTTCACTGAAAGAATCCGGTTAAATAAAGCAGAGAAAATAACCCTTGCATTGAGTCTATACATCCGCCATAGATTCTTGACGTTCTTTTGAACATCTAAGCCCTAATTTGGCAGGTAATTACCAATAGTGAAGACATAGGAGAGGGGAAAATGCGGGTTGCAGTTCTACTAGAAGATAGATGTGCACCAAACATGCCAGCCTTCGCTTATCTGCAGAAATACGCAGGAATGTGTGGCAGCGAATGTATTCAAGTTGTAGACAAGAAATGTAAAATTCTTGAAACTGCATGTCCAGTGTGTCTTAATAGAGCAAAACATTGTCCAGGTGATGCTGTGATTTTGATTAATCTTCCAGAAGAACTTGATAGCGACATGACACATTGTTTCGGAGAGAATGGTTTCAGAGTTTTTCGACTCCCAACACCACGCGAAGAAGCAGTTATAGGAATTTTGGGCCAAAATGGAATGGGGAAATCCACCGCAATACAGATTCTTTCAGGGGCTCTGAAACCAAATCTAGGAGATTGGGGACAAGAAAAAGAGTGGGAAGAAATTATTGAAAATTATCCAAAGGGAGAACTCAGAGATTACCTAGAACAAGTGGCTGAATCAGGAGTAAAGGTAGCAGTAAAGCCTCAGTATGTCGATAAACTTCCGAAGATTTTTGATGGATTTGTTCAAGAACTACTAGAGAGAGTAGATGAACGTAATGAGGTAGAAAAATGGGCCGAAGAAATGGGGATAGTCCATCTGATGGAACGTAAATTAGGAGCCTTGTCGGGTGGAGAACTTCAACGTGTAGCGATATGTGCAACCTTGCTAAAAGAGGCCGANGTATACTTTTTTGATGAAGCCACTTCATATCTAGACATACATGAAAGAATGCGAGTTACAAGAATAATTCAATCATTAGCAGAAATGGGAAGAAGGGTACTAGTCGTGGAACACGATTTAGCAATTCTTGATATTCTATGCGATCAAGTTCACATCGTTTATGGAGAAAGAGCAGGTTATGGAATTTTTACACCCTCAAGAGCTACTAGAGTTGCGATTAATGCATACTTAGATGGCCATCTTGTAGAACAAAATATGCGAATAAGAGACAAACCAATTACATTTCAAACTGGGAGGATACGATCAGAAGAAATTGGAGAACCAATCCTACAATGGGGAGACTTAGTCAAAACTTTAGGGGAATTCACACTAAATACAGAACAAGGAACTGTTCATTCAGCAGAAGTTGTGGGCGTAGTTGGACCTAATGCAACAGGAAAAACGACCATGGTCAAAATGCTTGCAGGAGAAATTGAAGCAGATGGAGGGTGGACAACTATGGATGCCAAGGTTTCATACAAACCTCAACATGTAAAACCAAATTTTGATGGTACAGTACGCGAATGGTTGGATACCGAATTGGGGAGAGCTTGGCATTCGGGGGAATTTCAAACAAAGGTTGTGAGACCTCTCAACGTTCATCAATTACTAGAATTACAAGCAAGAAAGTTATCTGGTGGGGAATTACAAGCAGTATGGATNGTACTATGCTTAGGTAGAGATGCTGATATTTACCTTCTTGACGAACCTTCCGCTCATTTAGATGCGAATGCTAGAATGGAAGCGGCAAAAGCAATTCGAAGAACAATGCTTTCCAAAGAAAAGGCAGCAATGGTCATTGATCACGATATCTATTTCATCGATATTGTCAGTGATTCATTACTTGTCTTCGAAGGAGAGGGAGGAGTTCAAGGAAATGCTATAGGGCCTCTCCCACTAAGAAAGGGAATGAATCGATTTCTCAAAAATGTGGGAATCACTTTCAGAAGGGATGAAGATTCAAAGAGGCCTAGAATTAACAAACAAGATAGTAGAAAAGATAGAGAACAAAAGTCATCTGGAGAATACTTTTATTCCTAATAGGGTGGAAAAAATGCCTGTAAATCAACCACCTTTTGGGGGAGCAGGGAGACGAAGAAGGAATAGATTGAGTGGAAGCTCATTAGTCACTTGGCAAAGGTGTCCACGTTCATGGATGGCAAAGAGAAGAATCGGACTAAGAGGACCTGTTCGGCCAAGTATGATCCTTGGTATTTTACTTGAAGATGCAGTAGTTGGAATACTAATGGAAAGTCCTCCAAATGATGGCTCTTTGCCGCCTGGAGTAGCTTCATTCCTGAAACATATGGAAGTAGATGATACAAATGAAGTTGAAACCGAAAGAATAGATTCATTACGTGGAGTAGAACTATGGCTGACATCTCTAATTCCTGAAGTTGCAAAGTATGTATACAGTGATTTTTTGATTAAATGGCAAAATACTCCTTGGAAGATGGATGGAAAAGGGCCTGATGATATTCAAATTGAAACAATTGAAAAACAAATCAAATCAGGACTAAAAATGCAAATTTCTGAAGCATCGAAATGCCTAGAGGCAGGAGGAGGGCCACACCTAGAAAAATTTAGGAAAAAGGGCGACCCATTCAAACCAGTCGCACCAAGATGGCAGTCACTTCCAAGTGAGACTACAAATTCAGGATTTCTTGAATCTGGCGAGGAAGTTTCTTGGTGGGAGGCATGGGAAATTTCGAGGCCATGGATGAAAGATCCTCGGATTGCTTCAGTCCAACGTATACATCACCCTGAGGGGTGGGCATCTGGAGAAATGGATCTAGTCCATAGGTGGAGGGAGCATGCTACTATTGTAGATATTAAATCAGGNTCGGGTAGAGGAAAACCACAGCCAAACTTAGAGTCACAGATTAATTTCTATCGATGGCTATGGCACCAAACTCGTCCATCTAATGAACAAAGAGTAGACAAATTAGCAGGATGGTTCCTTCTCGATGGTTATGTGCACGAAATTAGTGCTCTACCAGATTCGACTATGAATACTGAAAAAGAAAGACTTTTTCAAATCAGGAATCAGATGAAAAAGGTGGAAGAACAAGATTGGACTTGGCTATCATCAGTAGGAATTGATGAAGAACATCCGCTTTATTGCCCTCATTGTAAAGGACTGGAAATCTGTGGATATTCAACAGATCCAGAAGATAGAGCTATTCGACAATTCCTTCCAAAAATTGAATTTAGTATACCAAATAATGTATTGGCAATAAAAGATATTCCTTCAAGACTATCAGTACGTGGTTCTATAGATAATTACTGGCAAGAAATAGAAAATTCATATGGAGAATTAGTGAGAGTTTCGAGTCTTAGATCAGGAAATACAACAATTACAATTGAGGAAACGGAGGAAGGCATAGTAGATCCTGAAAAATGGATTGGAGAGATCGGTATTATCAATACTAATCCGGGTATTTTCAGAGGAACCCCACATATTTTTCTTGATAGTAGATCACAAATGGTAGACCATAAAGAGAAAGAAAATTGGACACGTTTAGGATTAATCCCCACCAAAGCAAGTGTTTCAGGACAGGTTGTATCGATGGGTAATAATCAGGGAATTTCAAGTAATGGACGACCTTGGACAGTTAGAACAATTCACCTTTGGGATGGTACTGGAGTAATCGAAGTAGCAGCCTTCGGCTCAAATCGTTCAAGAACATTTGAGTCTCTAAAAATCGATGACCAATTAATTATCCATCATGGAGAATTGGGATGGAGGGAAGGGAATCCTCAAATTCAAATCAACAAACAAACTAGTATCGAATTAATCAAATCTGATAGTTGACTTCAATACCCTCCGTGATAAATCAGGTGTATGCCGGTGACTAGGCTAGCGCCTGAGGATATCGTGGTCCAAGGATGGGATCGCTTATCTGCATCAAAAATTGGTGCTTGGAAAAGTTGTCCACGGCAATATTGGATGCAATATCATCTGAAGATCAGGGAACCATTGCCATCTGTAATAGTAAGAGGAAACGCAGTAGAATCTTGTATATCTAGAGTTTTGAGAGAAAGTCCTGCATTGATTGGTGCTCAATCCCCTGACAGAATTCTCGTTTCACCATTAGACGAACAAGGGAACTTGCTTGAAGGGGAAGATGGTTGGATAGGACCATCATTAGAAATTATCCCGGAAAATGATCGTCCAATTGATCTAGATAGTCTATCGAGATGGGCACATTCTAGGATTGACGCTCATATAGAAAGATGCACAAATGAAGCTCTAATGGAATGGCTATTGAATCCACATAGAATAGGAGATGAAAATAATCTAAATCGTGAGGAGATTATAGAAATGGCTCACCGTGGTATAGATCTTCATCTCGAAGAAGTGAGAAATTGTCATTCAAATCTAAATATGGAAGAATTACAAAAATGGAGGAAAGGGGGCCAAAGAGGTACCTTTCCGGCTCCTGATGGGTTTCCAAATTCTGGAAAACATATACCTCCAGAAATTAGTACAGGTTCAATCACATGGAGCGAAGCTTGGGCAATAGCGAGACCGTGGTTTGTTGACCCGGATGCTCCGCCTTTTTCTATGCAAACAATACACCCAGAACAGTGGTTTCAAGGAGAATATGATTTAGTTTATCGATGGAATGGAAAAATTCGAATTATCGATCTGAAAGCATCTGTTGGTAATAATGACAGATCTAGACTTTATTCAGAACAATTGCGATTATACTCTTGGCTATGGTGGGAAACGCATGATAGAGGAGATATTGTTGATGGTCTCGAAATCTGGTATTTAGGCCCAGGAAAAAGGAAAATCGTAGATTCACCAGATGAAAAGGAATTAATTCGCATAAGTAAAGAGATGAAAGAAATATATGAAACTCTTGGAAACATAAACTCTGAGGATGATGCTCCTCTTAATCCAAGTCCAATTCATTATTTTGAGGAAGGTGGAATTCAAATAGGAATTGCTGATAATCCTGTTGAACGATGTAAAACATGTCCATATGTGGCATTATGTCCTCAAGGTGGGCACGATGCATCTCTACCAAATCACAAAACTGCTCAGGTGAAGGGACGTGATTTACTCTTGACTCCTGTAATCGATGTTGTGACTCGAGTAGATTTGGAGGGTGAGATTTTCACAGTCCCAAGAGAGCCAAAATTACAAGACGGGGGCGTTATTTTCCAATTTGAACTAAGACAAGGGCTTGACAATGTTACCGTGAAAAATGCATGGAAAACTGCTCCAAAGAATGTAACTAGATCTTTGCGCAAGGGTGTAAAGGTCAGAGTACGAGGAGGTCTTCCTAGCCTGTGGAGAGGAAAAACAGAAATTTCAATAGACCAGTATGCAAGTATTGAACGTTCTGAAGGACCAGAGCCAACAGATATAGAAATCATTGAGATCCATCCTAGAGTCAATGTTGTTGGAAGAGTTTGGTCAATAGAATCTCAGAAAGGGCCCATGATTGATGGAACGTTTTCAGATAGATGGTCAATCACGATGATTGACAAGACCGGAGTAATCAACGTAGTTGGATTCAAAATGAATGTTCCAGATACAGCTTTAGGAGTGAATAGAGGCGATATAATCGCAATAATAAATGCTGAACCAGGAGAGTTCGCACGAAGAAAACAAGTCAAATGTATCCCGGGAACTAGTATCTTAAGATTACAAGATAACGAAAACTTACCTAACTGGAAACCGTGAATTTATTCGCATAACAAGTAAGTAGAGAAATATAGAGCCTAAAACAAAAAATGAAGATTTTACAATTGAATCTCTTCCTTCCCAAAATAAGAATTCATATGTTGTAGGAGAGCCTTCAACTACAACTCGATACCAATCAATAAACAGGTATATTGTGCCAATGAAAGCACCAAGAAAACCGTGCCATAACTTTATTTCAACTTCAGAATATCGTAAATTAATCAGTAGTAGTGCCTGAGGTACAATATGACTCCATGTAAGTGCAATAATCCAATATACACTAATTAGTGGGAAGTATACGCGTGCAAATGCAATCCAAAAAGCAACCATTGTAGCCATTGCAAGGCATATCGCAGCTCCAAGTGTTGCGCTTGCAACTTTACCTAGATTCAATTGAGGATATTTTTCATGTAAATATCCAACAACTAATGCAATTGTTGCTAACTCAATCGACCACTGAGTGATGTAAAGATATAGATATCTAGGACCATTAAGGTATACGGGTAACGCCATACTTGGAAACAACAACAAAATTGAGACCAGACGAAACCGTTGAATCGCCACCATGATAAACGATGTAAAGCCACTAAATTGTTAGACTTGACGGATTTTCAAACATAAGATGACTAAATCACAAGGCAGTTCACTTTCAAAGAGGAGTGGGTCTCTCTGAAAGAATAATTACCATTCTCTTGGACATAGGCCTATGCCCTCTGAATTAGAATTGACCAGTAAATCAGGAGTAGTTTGCTTAGAAGGAGAAAAGGAACGAACTGCAGAAATAGCCTACAATCTTGCCTTTGAAGATATCCAAGAAGGAAATACAGTATATTGGATTGATGGGGGATCTTTGCTAGACCCATCTCGTATGATCTCGTCCATATCTAATACTAAAATCTCGCAAGGATACCTAAACAATCTATATGCTTGTAGGGCATTTACGGCGCACCAAATGGCGGAAATATTCAAACGAATGGAAGAGGCAAATGAAGAAACAAAAAAGATAGAAGAAGATAGTCTAATGATAATAACTGAGCTCCATGCAATGTTCTTGGATAATCAACTGAGTACAGCAGAAGGAACAATGTTACTCACAAATACCCTTCATAGGATAAAGACGATATCAAAAGATAGGGGTCTTACCGTTTTGATAACAGCCAACAAAAACAACAATCGCCCTACACCGAGGAATATCAAACAAATAATGAGAGACAGCGCTGATGAATACGTACTACTTCGCTGAAACTTTTGAGAACGATTTAGTGAAGAGTTTTCAGTAAAGACCATGAATCAAGTCGAGTCTGTTTGCTACCACTATTCTGAAGTTCATCCATAGACACACCAAAAGGAGCGAGGATTGAGAAAACAGCACGTGAGGCGAGACCGGTATAGTATGCACTATCACCACTTTCCCCTTCTATTGAAGGACTCTTTCTGTCAATCTCAGTACATATCCGGACACGATCTTGAGGGATTTTCCTCTTTATCCCAACAACTACGAAACGGATCTTTCTCCCAGGTGGAGTAACAGACGTAAATCTCTCTTCTCTCATAAGAGCAGCAGCAGTAAGATTGAGAACTCGATAATCATTCAATTCGTTATTTATTCTCCTTGATATTATCAAATCAGAGAGAGGCACTAAACCCTGTTTCATTCTGATTATTTCCTTTTGGTAGTGTTCTATAGATACGCGTACTCCTTCTTCATATCCCTTCTCATTGATTTCTGATAGTATTCTCATCTGTAGACTCTTTATCCATTCACAAGTAGAATGTTGCCTAGTCTCAATCCCTCTAATTTTCCACCCTTTCTTCCCGTACGCGAAGTACTTGGTTAGAGACGACGAACCCGTGGTTCTATTTGGTACGAAAGCAATCCAATCATATCTGTCCTCTAGCTCTATTGGTATACCAGAATCTTTTACAATTCTACACATTAGCCTCTCAATAGAATCCCTCTGCTCAAATTCTTCTCTATCCATTCTATCCTTCAACCATATCGAATCTACTATTGCGTGAAGACACTCCCATCCTTCCTCCTCGGCCGCGCTCTTAGCCTCTAGTAATATCTCTCTAGACCATGAGCAAATTGCCTCATGACACTCTATTCGACCGAATCTAGCATTTCGGTACCCTGTATAACCAAAGCAGGTAACTAAAAGCCACTTTAGGGCATTTTGTCTCTTATCCCAAGAGTCACCTTTGTTAACGATTTTTTTCTTCATCTCAGATCTGATTTTTATTATGGGCGACACTACTCTCCCTAGGAAACCATGCTTAGACATACAAGTGTGATAATCTAACTCTGGGACCTTTAACCCCTGCTGTTTACCCTTCTTACTTTGAATCTCCTCAGAAGCCTCTTCTGAGCATAGGGGGAGAATAGATGATACTACATCATCAATATTGGGAGGTATACAACAATCACAGTTAATTGTCTCAGGACTGATATTTCTAGTGGCTATGATACTCGGGAAAAGGCTGGAAAAATCTAACTCATACACGCCTTCATGAACACCAGGAATAGGATCTAAGTATAGCCCACCCCTATCTGCTAGCAACATCTGCCTTCCAGTCTTCATATCCTCAGGGCGATTTTTCTTCCAAGGTACTAGAACGCCATCCTCCATTGATTGCCTAACTTGTATTGCAGATATTGCAGAACCTGGAGATAGTCTTGACAAATCTTGACATGGTATTCCTGACATCCTAGATAACTCGAACAGTCCTTCGATTCCTCCTTCCTTGAATATGAATGATGATGAAGAGTCGATGTGTACTCTCCCTTCAAGCGCATGGTATGCTTCAGAACGAACTATTCTACCGTAACTCCAATTAGTGATAGCTTCTCTTCTTACCACCACTTCCCTTTTTTTCCTTCCAAGTCTTACTTTCAGTCCAGCAGATGATGCCAGCGAAATAATAGCTGGAAATCCGGTAATATCTCCTCCCATAGTTACTAATATGTCTGGATTTAGCCAATTGATTGATCTTTCTATCTCACTCACGAAGCTTTCCACACTTCTTCCAGAATCCATTTTTATCGTTATTATCTCACCAGATCTAGGTTCACTTTTCGGAGTTATGTCCGATACAGTAACGCTCCTGATTACCTGATTTCTGATACTATTTTCATCACTCATGTCTACTGAGAAAGATGCTATTCTGACTTTTGGTAAATTCCATTCTTTATCCAACCTAGAATCAAGTGCCTCTATTCTCCCATTTCCTAACTTGACCCTACCAAATGGATGAGTGCCCATATCGTAGAGAAACTTCTGGGCAGGCTTTGGATCTACCGAGAATATCTCATAATCATTCCATTCACCCCTATCTGCTATAACTCTCGATATAGGTATGATATCAGATGCGCGAGGGATTTTAACTGACAAAACCTGACTAGTAGAATTAGAATCATGACTCAATAAATGATAACTTCGCTTTACACTTACACTACCAAAGAGAGATTGACATATACTACCCAAGAGGTATTTCTCTAAATCAGAAAGAGCATCGGGACTACCTGAAACATGGACTACTGGAGACCATCGAAAGGTATGTTCTGAAACAAAACCTGAGTCTTCCTTGATCCAGACAGTGACTAGATCTGAATTCGTTCTCAAATGAACATCTAAAATCCATCCTTCAACCATCTTTGATAACCATCTCCTCTAATGCAGATAGACGCATCTCTAAATCAATTAACATGGCTAGTACAATCGGCTCGAACTCATCAGATAAAGGAAGCATCCCACAGGCTGAAGATCTTCTCCTAACCGCTGCTTCTAACTTCTCCATGGATTCTCTTTCCCTAGGTCGAAGAGTTCTCTTAAAACCCCGCCAGTAATCGACCTTCTCCTCTAACCTGTTTCTCCATGTACGTACCGTTCTTCCCATAGGAGCCAATTCTCATTGTAATATAGAAATAATAATTTCAAAGAGAGAGAGACAGTAGAACAAGTGAAAGTAAAACCTAGTAAAAGAAAATTTGAATCAAATGTCAACAATCCTAATCAATTTCCGTTCTATTGAAGAATAACCGACTGTACCCAATAGTCGATGGAGGTGGAAAGCGTGGTAGCATCGGGCATGCTAGAAACAGAAACTTACGTCAACATTGCAGGATACCGCTTCATTGATCTTTCTGACAGGGATGAATTAAGAGCACCATTCTTGGAAATTTGTCTGGAACTTGAATTAAAAGGTACAGTATTACTTAGTCCAAATGGAATAAATTTCTTTGTAGCCGGAACTCATGAAGCTATAGAACAGTATGTCTCATTTTTAGAAGAAGATGAGCGCTTTCAAGGAATTTCTCTACATATCTCATACTCTGAATATCAACCATTCAAGAGAATGCTCGTTCGTTTGAAGAATGAAATTATCTCTCTAGGAATGGATGAAATAAAACCTGCTGAACGTAAAGGTCAGTACATTCAACCGAAAGAATTCAAAAAATGGTTGGATGAAGGAAAAGAAGTAATGATATTAGATACACGAAATGACTACGAATTACGAGTAGGTACTTTCGAAAATGCTATAGATCTGGATATCAAATCATTCCGTGAATTTCCAGAGGCTACTAAGAAATTAGAACAAGACAAAACAACACCTGTAGTCATGTTCTGTACTGGGGGAATCAGATGTGAGAAAGCAAGTGTGGTGATGGAAAACCAAGGTTGGGAAAATGTGTACCAGATTAAAGGAGGAATTCTTGGCTACTTCAAAGAATGTGGAGGAGCACATTGGAATGGAGATTGCTTCGTATTCGACAAACGAGTATCTGTAAATTCAGAATTAGAGGAAAGTGACCACGTCCTTTGTTTTGAATGTCGAAATCCACTTTCAGTAGAGGAACAAAAGTCAGAAGATTACGTTATTGAACAATATTGTCCCTACTGTGTAGATAAGAAAAAATAGCGAACCCTTAATCTCTATACTTCTCCCTTCTCAATTCATGCATCAAATGATGATTGGGAAATCTGGAAAGAATAATACATCATTTGATGCGTGATTAGAGACTGGATGTATTGTGCGTACCCTATTGTTATCCCTTTTAGTGATAATTTTTCTTGCCCCACTAGTTACAGCTGAAGAGTATGAAGTATACGGGAAAGTGTACACTCAAGACAATATGCCATTAACAAATGAACCAATTGTTATCCAATGTTCAGGGAATGATGTTTGTGATCTTAATTCAAACTTGCAAACAATTACCGATTATTACGGATTTTACAGTATTACACTGGAGGTATTTCCTGAAGACGATGGGAAAAATATATCATTACTAGTAGCAGGACAACTTGCAGAATTAACTATTGATTGGAATTCTTCTTCAAATTCGGATACAAGAAATCAAGAATTCGATATTTACCTAACACAGGACCCACGAGTCTCTAGTACAATAGGTGGTTTCACATGCGGCGGATGTTGTCTGTTGTTGATTCTATTTTTTGCAGGATTACGATCTCTAAGAAAATTGATGACCCAAGAAGGGCGAGATGAATTCTTAGGTCGGAAATTAATGCCTATAGCTGACTGTCCTGTTTGTGGGAAGAAAATGCCTCGACATTTAGTTCTACGTCACTTAATTGTCGATCATGAAATAGAACCGTATGAAGCAGGAGCAATGGTAGGGAAACAATTCAACAAAATCCATAGCGAAGAATGAAGGCAGGCTTGAACCCCTAGCAAAAAGTGAGCCAACCTTTTGAACCAATTTGTGATTTTAGGCCCTATTTGCAGTATGGCGCCGAGAGAGGGATTTGAACCCCCGCGTCCAAGGGACAGTGGATTTCGAATCCACCGCAATACCGGGCTATGCGATCTCGGCAGGTTCCAAGCCACCTGTCATCCCATCATAAGTCTCTCTAGACACTTTGGTAGCGGTAAAGACTGAATTATGGTAGTACTTAGCAAGGGCATGATGGTTAGAATCGAGGTTGAAGGTGTAATTCATGATGTCGAAGTAGAAGAAGGAATTACAATTGATAAAATTCTGGACAGAATCGGTGTACTTCCAAGTACTGTACTTGTTACTCACGGCGAAAAAATAGTGCCTCATTCGACCAAAATTAATTCAGATGTTGAATTAGGGACAATCATAGTTTCATCAGGTGGATGATTAAACATAAAATTCAGGAGATGGATCGGACGGATTCAACAATGAGTCGAGTTCGGTCTGATCGAGAGCAATCTCTCTTCGTATGCGTTCTGCGGTACTCTCAGTAGTATCAATGCTAATTTCCAAAGCAATTCCGAGTTTCTCTTCTACCCAAGATGCCAATCGTTGACCAGCAATCACATCCACAGTAGACCCTAATGTTTCAGCAACTGCACAAGCAGCTGGAACTGACCTTAGTGGAGCCATCCCTGCTAATAATCCCGCCATACCTATCATTCCTGCTTCAGGTGCGGTTGTTGAAGCAATTACTCCTCTTTCTGCAAAGGCATCACGAGTGTCGATATCTGAACAAACCAAATGGATAGATTGTTCCTCAACATCCGCTTGAAGTCCAACCAGTATCAAGAGTAGTTCAGCGTCAGCTTGATCTAACATTTTCAATATTTTATCCGCTAGTTCATATTGACCAGTGGGAGTTAACGGTTGAGAATCTCCTGTAAGTACAATTACCGGGAGACCCATGGGGAGTACCACTTGATGAATCTCAATTCTAGGAGGGTGTAAGAGACCATCTTTCATGGTCGAGTGAGGAGGGAAATCAGGATGCATGAGCCACGCAAGACATTCTGATTCATGTTCTTCAATCAAGGCATCAGCAATGATCTTACCCACATTTCCAACACCTGGTAAAGCTTCTATGAATACCATCTGTTTAGGAAGTGAATCTGCTCCATTCATCCAATGAATTTCGGTTCTATTCATTCTTCTTCACCTTCATTTTCTTTTATTGAAGGTAAACTCGTCGCCCAATTTCCAGCTCCGACTCCTTTACGTTGCCGTCTTCTCTCTCCTTGACGATCTTCAGGNGAAAACTTCANCGGAGCCGCGGCTCTCATTTTTGCTCCNCAAGTTGGACATGTANAGTNCAANGAATAAACANCACATTCAGGACATTTCTGTAGATTGCTGCGCCCCATTCTACCACCCGTTCTCTGTTATGCTCTTGGGAGGGCTCAAGAACCATTCGGGTAGAATAAGTGCGAAAGTCTTACTCTCGATAGCATTCTACAGAACCGCCGGCACTCTTTACCATATCTTCTACTGTTTTCTGTGCAGAAATCCACGCCTTTTCGGCTAACTTATAATCGGGGGCAATCACTTCAACTCTGTACTCAGGAGCACCATCGTAATAGCAAGAAACAGATACTTCATCTTCCTTTGAGGATGCGCTTTCTGCTCCCAAAAGAGCCTTTTTGATTAGCTCAACTCCTTCATCATCCCAAACTTCTATCATCATTCTACCACGAATAACGACATTCGAGGGAATAATATTCTCNACGGCTAATTCAACAAAATNAGTTATCCAATCTCCCTTAAATCCCATTTCCCCTAGAATTTCAGCATTAGCCGAAGCCTCTTCGAATGAGCCATAAAGTGTTCCAAATGTCTCTTCCAACTCAGAACTCGTTTTTGCGAATTCTGAATCTTTCCAATTATTACGATCTCCTACAATCCTTAGAAGTTGAGATGCTCGTTGTTCATTCTTCCAACCTTGTAGTGTCTCTCTACGACGTTCTTCACTAACTGACTTAATCGAAACATCAACGCTCCGCTTATCTTTTCTTACTTTAGTAACCCTAGCAACTGTTCGTTGTCCTTCTCGAATATGATCTCTAACTCTAGCAACCCATCCAGAACTTACCTCTCCAACGAAAACAAATGCTCGAATCTCATCTGAAAATCCATTTAGATCCAAATATGCGCCATTTTTCTCGATACTAGATACTGTAACTACTACGTATTCCCCTTCTTCGGGATACAAAATATCATCGGTAGACATCTGAGAGCCCCCGATTACTCAAGGACTTCCTGGACCTCGCTACCCACTAAGGATGCTTTTCCGCCAGCAGGTAAAGCGAGAGTTGCACCACATACAGAACAATTGATCGCAGTAGATGCACGTTCAAAAATTACTAATTCATGTCCACAGTCATTACAAGTAACACGAAGAAATTTACCAACCATCTTTTCCACCTCACTTGTCTACAAGTTCAAACTTCTTAGCTCTCTGTCCTGCAGGAGAGTGAGCCTTTCCAGTCTCAGTACACCTGTACACTAAATTGATTCTCTTTGTCGGCTTTTCTCGGCCTTCTGGCTTTGGACGAGGGAAACCTCGGTAACCCGCAGTTACCCTTCGAAAACGTCTCTGACCCCATTTTAATTCAGATGCTCGCTTCTTCTTAACGCGCTCAACGGTATGTTCGGTATGGCGTCCAGCAGCAGGGCTGTATCTCATAACCTTGCGCGGCATCTTAACCATCTTGTCACCTCTGTAGCATCTCGGCGACCATCGGCCCCTATTTGAGCGTGTCGTGATTCAATATCTTGATTACAATGCAAATATTGACTCAAATGGCATCAATGTTCATGGCTTTAACAAAGTATCGAGAATCATGGATTGGGCGACTATAGCCTTCTGGTCCCTTCTTTATGGCGGGATACCAGGAGTACTATCAATGCACCTTCATCGAAAGGAGACCAAAATCTACAAGATTGCTACGCCAATGACAATTCTAGTGCTCTCTGGGATAGCCGGAACCGCGAATATGATAGGTCATAGTACTCACATGGGACCTCTTGAAACTGCTGAAGCTGTTATCCACCTTGTAATTCCCACAAGTATCTACCTCTTTGGATCATGTTTAGCAATTTTTGGAGGAACTAGTCCAGTAGGACCAATTCCTAAAAATTGGAGAATAGCCGGATTCATGCTAATGTTCATTTCAACAGGATGGATAATTATTCAATCATTACAACCGGAAATTTTGCCTATTCAAACGGCAAAAATGAACGATGTTTCAATTTCTTCTTTGCTAATCGGAACCACCATACTTGGAGCTACAGGAACAACAGTAGTTCTTTCCATTGGTGATAAAAGATGGAATGCAGCAATAATAACAATTGCACTTTGTATTATTTCAATTGCAATTTTAGCAAAATTAGCAATTGAGAAGTCAGAATACATTAGAGATTCTCTCCAAACAATAATCGGGACAATAATCGGGGTAATATTTGCACTTTGGGTTACATTCCATGTTATTGTATTAATCGAGAAATATGCTGCTCTTCCAAAATCAACTGAACCGATAACTGATGAAGAGAAGGTTCTCGTCAAACGACATCTTGAAGCGAATATTGGAGGTGTAAAAAATGAGTAAGAAAAACTCATTTCTAGGTATTTTTGTTACCCTATCTATTGTGCTGCTTATGTTAGGAGGGATTGCTGATTGGAATGTGGAAGATTTTCAAGAAATAGGAAATGATATCTTAATTAAATCAGTCATGGCAATGACTGCTACATGGTTGATTCTTGCTACTTCCAGTACCAGTATATTGCATAGAGGGAGTGCCCCTGTAACTCAAACAATTATTCTTTTGTTCTTATCTATTGGAGGACTTGGTCTTTTTGAAATTTTGAATGGAGAGATTTCAAGAGGAATGTTAGCGACAATTACAGTTCAATGGGTTTCATTCGCATTAGGAGCTATAATTGTGATTTTCACTGTTCTTGCTATTGTTACCAGAAGTCAAGAAAATGAAGAAGACCCGCTGCTAGCAATGGATAAATAACTATCAAAACTTACGATCAGGATTCTTCATATTCCATCTAGATTTCTTTTGAGGTTTGTCTTCTACAGGTCTTCTGGTAACCATTCTAAGAGCAATTACGATGAGCAATAAGGCAATCAGTCCACCTACTGGAGCATACATCACCAACGGAGAAGAAGGATTAATTCTAGTGGCATCATATGGGTACGCATCAGTATTATCTCCAACTCCGTCACCGTCTGAATCGGTGGTCTCTCCAGCATTATTTGGGAAAGCATCAGAATTATCCCCAACTCCATCTGAATCTGAATCCAGTGTTTCAGTAGGATCATCAGGGAAAGCATCAGAATTATCTCCAACTCCATCAGAATCGATATCGCTTGTTTCTGTGGAATCAGATGGGAAGGCGTCCTCTGCGTCTATAATTCCATCCCTATCAGAATCTACACCAATGATTTCAATGACATTTTCAAGCACTACTGTAGTACGGATTCCCCCAATTTTTAACATCGTAATTTCTACAGAATAATTTCCTAATTGAGCAGATTCGGGAACTGATACACTGAAATTCCATTTGCCCTGTATGGGACTTTCTACCTGTCCTCTCATTGGTGAGGATACCCATTCTCCAAGTGGTGCAGGGCCAGACAATGGAGCGAAAGGTAAGGTAGACCAATCTAGCTGAACTGGATAACTATAATCGCCACAACAAGTGCCAACCCCAAGAGCACCTTGATCACCTTGGCCCCAGCAACTAATCGTGCCATTCTCTGCTAAAGTGCAAGTGTGTCGTTCACTTGTTTCTACCTTCACTACTGAAGATGTGCCTTCAACGTGCCTAGGTAGCAGTATTTTCGTATTTTTCGAATATGGACCTTCTCCACCTACTGTTCTCAACCAATTCCTTCCCCAACAATTTACTGTTTGATTTTCAAGAACTGCACACGTGTGATGGATTCCTGCATCTACATCTATGACCTTCGCTCCATTAGGCAATTCAACAAACACCGGGACATGGGCATTAGTAGTGGTATTGTCACCGATTGTTCCATAACCATTCCAACCCCAACAGACCAGTGAAGCATTATCCAAAACCGCACAGGAATGCTGGGCACCAACTGAAAGAGAGACTGCTGATCTTTCCTCGGGTAAAGCTACATTTGAACCTGGAGATGATGTAGGTAAATTGCTCCCTCCATCTCCATTTTGTCCTTCGTTATCTTTCCCCCAACACATTATACCTCCATCGTCAAAAAGCACGCAAGTATTGTCGTATCCAACGCCTACATCGACTAAATTTCTATTTGCAGGTAGTTCTACATTCACAGGAGAGTACTGGGAGGATGTTTCATCTTGTCCGTTACCTAATGCGCCACTGGAGTCCTTACCCCAGCACATCAATGAACCATCGTCTAAAATCGCACAGGTATGCCTCCATCCAACACCTGCCGTGACGATTGTTCTATTCTGAGGTATATCTGCAGGCATCACCGGATTTGAATAACGATTCGTGGTACCATCTCCTGCCTGTCCTTCGGTATTATCTCCCCAACAGTATAACGAACCAGAAGAGGTTAGAGCACAAGTACGGTAATTTGCGGCATAAATTGCTTGGAAAGTAGAATCATCGGGAGATATGATTGATGCTTCAGGTCTTTGATGATACGAATTCCCTCCACCATCTCCCAATTGTTCTTCATTATCTCGACCCCAACAAATAGCAGAGCCATTGTCTAGAATTGAGCAGGAATGAGATGTGCCCAATGAGAGCACGGAAATATCCTCAATCTCTCTTCCTTCTTGGAAGTATTCGAAACGAAGTGCAGATACTCCTTGCATGGTACTGAGATCTAATGTACATTCTATTTCTTGACCAGCGTTTACCACTTCCGAATCACATATCAAATCGTTAGACTCAACCTCATCAGCCGAAACATGGGAAAATGGAATTGACACAAAAAGAAGAGAAATCAGTACAGCAAGATGACGTGCACTCATATCCACGACTCAGGCAATTAGGTTTCAAAACATTCGTTAGAATTAGAGGAATTGTGTAGTTTTTGC
>FUFK010040692.1_pt1 | contig 20811 bp, 29 predicted proteins | sample 1021851 | NCBI WGS metagenome assembly FUFK01 (sample SAMEA51879418, study PRJEB19060) | metagenome
AGAACACAGCCGTCGCGGACACAGAGAACCGTGAGCGGATCTTTCATCTGTTGCAAGCACTGAACGCACTGCGCGGTCATTTCAAGACCGTGGTTGAGAGCGGGAAGATTGCACAGGTCAATCTGGACAACCAACAAAGAGGTTAGAAATTATGGCTGACAATCCGCAAGGAACCAGCACGCAGCTTTCGTTCGCGGAAGCGCAGGGACTACTTATGACACCCCCGCCAGAAGCGGAAACGGTGAGTGAGGAAGCCCCAAAGGAGTTAATCGAAGATGATGCTCCAGAGCCTACCGAGGAAGAGACGACCGAGGACGAGGTAGAGGCAGAAGCCGAAGCGGAGTTTGAGGAAGACGACGCCGAGGAAGGTGATGTCGAAGACGAGGAAGACGCCGAAGGTGAGGACCAACAGCAACCGGAAATGGTCTCCGTCACTGTAGATGGAGAGACATTTGAGGTGACGCTAGAGGAAGCTGCCAAAGGCTATCAACGTCAATCGGCTTTTACAAAAGGTATGCAGAAGAACGCCGAGGATCGCAAAGCCCTTGAGGCTGAAAAGAACGAGACGCGGCAGTATCGTGACGCATACCAGCAAGGACTACAGCAGATTCAGCAATACTTGGAACAGACGAGTGCTGAACCAAATTGGGACGAATTGCGAGAAACGCTTCCGGCGGATGAATACGCCAGGAGATGGACTGACAATCAGCGTTTGCAAGAACGCAAGAAGCAGATCAGCGCAGAGAACGAGCGTATTAGTCGAGAGCAGCAAGCCGAGCAAGTCGAGTTGTGGAAGACACATCTGGGCCAGCAATCGGAACTGATGCTCGACAAGATACCTCAATGGCGAGACGAAGGTGTTCGCCAGACAGAACGTGCTGAACTCATTGATTTTGCTGTGAAAGAGTATGGATATACTCAAGAGGAAATCAATCAGGCGTCAGACCATCGTGCCATCAAGGCGCTGTACGATTCATGGCAGTTGAGCAAGATCAGCGATCAAGCGAAGACTGCAAAGAAAAAGGTTCGTGCAGCACCGAAAACACCAAAGGCTGGCACTCCCCGCACGAAGAAAGAAGTCCAAGCAAGTGCGCGGCGCAAGCGTCGTGCAGCGTTTGACAAAGCACCAAGCTTCAAGAACGCAGTCGATTATCTCATTCAATCTGGCAACTAAAAGGAGGCCATCATGGCAACCGCCACCACCGCTACCGCTGTGGGTGAAAGAGAGACCCTTGCAGACATCATCTACAAAGTGGACTCTGATGAAACCCCAGTATTTTCTTCTGTAGAGAAGGAAACCTCTACAGGCATTTTCACCGAATGGCAGACACAAGAACTCGCAAGCGTGAATGAAAGCAATCACGTCAACGAGGGTGCTGACATGAGTGACACTGGCGTCACTGCTACTGCACGTCTTGGTAACTACCACCAGATTTCACAGAAAGGCTTCATCGTATCCAAAACGCTGGATGCAGTAGATAAAGCTGGACGTGACCGTGAAGTAGCATACCAGCGCGTGCTTAAAGGCTTGGAGCTAAGACGCGACGTAGAAGGTATGATTACCAACACGAACGTCGCACGTTCTGCCTCTGAGCCGCGTAAGTCTGCGTCGCTTCTGACGTGGATGACAAACGGTGACAAGCCGTCTGACATGGGCTTTGCAACTGGTGATGGTACTGACACTGCCGACACCACGGGTACTGCACATGCGCTGACACTTGCACGCATTGATAACGCAATGCAGCAAGCATGGTCTGACGGCGGCAACCCTTCGTTGCTTGTGTGTTCTGCCACCAATAGGGCAAACATCTCTGACCTGACGCAGAGTGGCACCAATCTTGTCACCAATCAGGTCAACATGACCGAAGGCAAAGCACCGACATTTGTTGGTTCTACTGCGGTGTACCTCAACGACTTTGGTACGCTCGACATCACGCCGACACGGTTCATGGGCAATGACCGCATCTTCCTCATTGATCCTAACTTTGTGTGCCTCTCCACACTTACTGGACGCAACTTCTCGGAGAATGAGATTGGTTCCAGCGGTGACGCAGAGAAAACGCAGATCATCATTGAGTGGGCATTGAAGGTCAAAGCGCCCAAAAGTCATGCGGTCGTTTTTGGATTGAACGGCAGCTAACACCTAACCACACAACCAGAAAGAGGGCGGCTTCGGTCGCCCTTTTTTATTGGGGCAAACATGACAAAACGTCTTCTCAAGTATGACCGTGAGGCTGGCAAAGAAATCTGGATGCACGACAATCCAGAGGGCGGCTGGACAATAGAGCAAAAGCAGCATTTCAAGCATGTGCTGGAAAGTAACAAGTTGCAGCAAAACGCCTATCAGAAGGGATCTTTGCAGGGCAATACACAGGCGCATTGGCAAAAGGTCGCCGACATCCCCAACATTATTTATTTGCAGCTTAGGCAAAAGTTTGGCGAACCACGCGATAACCCAAAGGCGTGGCGCAAATGGCTGAATGACTATGACAATCGTTATTTCAGATCGGGTGGTGGCAACATATGAGCATAACAACCTACACAGAGTTGAAGACAGCCGTTGCCAACTTTCTGGCACGCACTGATCTGACAACGCAGATACCCGACTTCATCTCGCTTGCAGAGGCACGTCTGTCCCGTGAGCTTGAGAGCAGAAGCCAGGAGAAGCGGGCCAACGCCACACTGGTTGTAGGCGACGAGTTTGTAGCACTGCCGACGGACTTGCGTGAGGTGCGTCAGGTCAAGCTGAACACCAGCCCAAACACTGTTCTGGAATATCGCTCACCAACGGCGCTCGACTCTGACTTTGGTGGCAGCACGGGCAAGCCGCAGGCATACAGCATTGTAGGCAGCGAGATAAAGTTTCGCCCGATACCTGATTCCGCTTACACAGCCGAAATTATCTACATTGGCAGTATCACAGCACTGTCTGACACAAACGCCACGAACACCATCCTGTCACGCCACCCCGACGCCTATCTCAACGGCGCTTTGGTCGAGGCATACATGTACTTGATGGATGACGGCAGGGCGCAAGTCTATGACCAGAAATTCACCCGCGCGATTGAAGAAATCAAGAAAGACGAGCAACGCGCACACTACGGCACTGGAACGCTGCAAATGACAAGCATCTACCAGCGGCAAAACGCATCGGCATCATCATAGGAGCTAAAAATGTCTGCACTTTCTGACTACGCTGAGAACAAGGTGCTGGATGTTCTTGGCGCTAACGCAACCTTCACTGCACCATCGGCTGTTTATCTCGGCCTGTCTACCGGCGCTTTCAACGACGACGCAAGTGGCACAGAGCTTACCGGCAACAACTATAGCCGTGTGGCGGTATCTTTCGGCAGCGCAGCCAGCGGCACCATGTCAAATGATGCGGCGATTGAGTTTGCAGCCGCCACAGGTAATTGGGGTAGCGTAAGCCATTGGGCTTTGTTCGATGCCTCATCCTCTGGGAATATGTTGGTAAGCGGATCCTTCACATCTGCCAAGACCATAACCTCGGGGGATGTACTGAAAATCGCAGTCGGTGATCTGGACATTACCGCCGCATAACAATGGCTATCGCAAAGCCAAACCTAGATGAAATCACGACGCCGCTTGATAGCATTGTCGGCAGTCTGGACGATGACGACGTACTAATCAGACTAGACTTCACTCGTCAGTTTACGATGGACGAGCTTGACGATCTGATTAGCAACCTTGACGCGCTAGATGTCTACGGCAATCTTGACAGCATCCCCGCGTTTGATGTTACGTCTGCCGCCGCCACAGCCGATGTCGCTGTTACAGGCACGGCCACAATACAGGTGCCGGTACTGGCGCAGGCCGCAGCAAGCATCGCGGTCACGGCGACGAATGCGTTTAGCCGTGTTCGCGGTGTAAGTGCATCTGTAACCGGCGCTGTAACATTTGCCGCCACGGCATCTTTCATCGCACGCATGAGCGCGTCCGCAAGTGTGGCTGTCACGGCTACCAATGTTGCGGGTCGCATCCGTCCTGTATCTGCCGCTGCATCTGTGACAGCGAGTGGCACGGCTACCGGAGTCAGAGTCTTGGCCTTCTCGGCCAATGCGGGCGCAGCCATCTCGGCAAGTGGGTCAACCATCGCAGTGTTCAGCGGTGCGGCAGCGGCCACGGCAACAGTTACCGCCGTCGTCATTGCCAAGATACCGGGCGAGGATTGGACGATTGTATCTGTTGGCGACGAGACGTGGACAGAGCAAACGGCTGGCACAGAGGTTTGGGCCACGGTCACTGGCAATACTAGGGATTGGCTGACGCAATGATTAAGTACGGCGAATGGCTACCGGACCAGCCACCACTAAACAATCCTGGGGTGACAACGGCAACAAACGTAGTGCCAGCGGCAGAAGGGTATCGCAGCTTCCCAAGCTTTGTATCATTCAGCAACGCGGCAACCGACAGGATTCGGGGCTTGTTCGCAGCAAAGGACACAGCCGCAAACGTATCTCTGTTCGCNGGNGATGCNGGCAAGCTCTACAAATTCAATCAGTCCACNAGCAATNTGGACGACAAGAGCAAGTCAGGCTCACCGGCATATGATCTGACAGGTGCAGAGCGNTGGCGCTTTGTNCAGTTTGGCTCAACCGTCATAGCAGCGGGCGGCACTGGTGAAGAGNTNCAAAAGTTTGCGCTCGGATCTGACACAGTGTTCAGCAACCTTGCTGGCTCNCCGCCAANGGCTGACTTCTTGGCCGTTGTNCGCGATCAGGTGTGGACNGCNAACATTGACGAGGGGTCGGGCAGGGTGCCGTTCCGTGTACGCTGGTCGGGCATCAATGACGAAACATCGTGGACTGTCGGCACCAATCAAGCTGACTTTCAAGATGTATTCGGCGGTGACGCAGGAGCTATCACAGGGCTGACCGGCGGTGAGCAAGCGACCATTCTCATGGAACGCGGCATCGCCGTGGCCTATTATGTCGGTGCGCCGCTGATCTACCAGATCAACATGGTTGAGACATCGCGCGGCTGTTCGTTCCCCAACAGTGTGGCACGGGTTGGCGGGCTGACATTCTACCTCGCACAAGATGGTTTCTTCGCTTTCGATGGCAAACAGAGCCAGCCAATCGGTGCGGAGAAGGTCAACGAGTTTTTCTTGAAAGACTTTGACGACGCGCACACCGACAAGATGTCCTGTGCTGTCGATCCGTCAAACCAGCTTGTCGCTTGGTCATATGTCTCGGCAAACGCCACAGACGACACGCCGGACAAGATACTGGTCTACAACTACGCCATTCAGAAATGGTCACTGCTTGAGGTGAGGGCAGAGCTTATAGCGCCGCTCTTCACACCGGCTTACACGCTTGAAGACTTGGACAACCTCGCTGCCAATCTGGATGCGTTGCCTGCGCCGCTAGATAGTGCGCTCTACAAGGGCGGCACGTTCTTCTTTGGTGGCAGCGTGGACAAGAAGATACACAGTTTCACGGGCAGCACGCTCGCTGGCACGATTGAAACAGGTGAGTACCCCATCAATGTCGGGCGTCACTCGCTTGTGACAAGAACAGTGCCGTATTTCCGTGATGGCAGCGTCACCATGCAAGTCGGGGCGCGGGACCGTCAGGACGACGAGGTGAGCTTTGACACAGCCGCCTCACTGACAGACGAGGGCTTTTGTCAGCACAGATCACAGGGGCGTTTCCATCGTGTCCGCATGAACATCAGCGGTAATTGGGACTTTGCTCAAGGCGTAGACATCGAAGGTCAGTCCATTGGTAGACGCTAACTTTCAGCCGTTACCAAGCGAGGCGACGAACCCACGGCAAATCAGCCAAGTCGTCAACAATATCCTTGATGGCAAGGTCAACAGCACCGGCAGCTTCACATGCGCCACCAGCGCAACATCTACGGTTGTCACTGATTTCCGTGCTGGCAAGCAGAGCATCATNTTGNTGATGCCGACCACGGCTAACGCGGCAACAGAGGTAGGGAATGGAACAATCTTTGTCAGCGCAAGAAACAAGCAGTCCTTCACCGTTACCCACGCGAACAATTCACAAGCCGACAGAACTTTTGGATATGCGATTTTGGGATAAGTGGCGGCACTGTGCGCCCTTCATCAACGCAGCACTGGCATACAGCGGTCATTCGCACACGCTTGACGATATTGCAGAGGTTGTTCGCAAGGGTGACGCACAGTTTTGGTACGCACAGGACGCGGGCCTGGTGACAGAAATCATTGAATACCCACGTCGGCGCACACTGCGTTTTTGGCTGGCTGGCGGGGATTTGGACACTCTGAAAGACATCGAAAGGGATGCGATTGAGTGGTCAAAAACATGGGGCTGTAAAGCCTGCGAGATAGTTGGCAGGCGTGGCTGGATTAGAGCGTTGTCCGGTTATGACGACGTGGCAACAGTAGGAGTCAAATATTATGGGTAAAGGTGGTGGCGGCGGCGGTTCGCAGACGATCAATACACAAGTTGAGCCGCCTGCCTATGCAAAGCCGTTCTTAGAGTTTGGCCTTGCCGAAGCAAAAGACCAATTCATGTCAGATATGCCGGGATATTTCCCTGGCTCTACCGTTGTTGGCTTCTCACCAGAAAGCGAGTTGGCACTGACAGGCGTGCGTGACCGCGCCCTTGATCCAAACAGCATGACAGCGCAGACGCAGGGCGTTGTGCAGCAAAACCTTATGGGCACAAACCCGCTCGTGTCTGCGGCTTTCAAGCCTGTCATTGACACAGTGCAGAGTCAGTTTGCCAAAGCAGGGCGGTACGGATCTGGTGCAAACCAGCAAGCACTTGCATCTGCCTTGGCCCCCGCTGCATTGAGGGCGCAACAGGCGGCGATATCACAAGCACCACAAGTGCAGAACCTTGATCTCAATCAGCTTGCACGGGTCGGCAGTGCCAGAGAGCAACAAGCGCAGGCTGAACTAGCAGATCAGGTGAACCGCTTCAACTTTGAGCAAAACATCGACGCTCAAAAGCTGAACAACTACCTCGCGCTTGTCGGTGGCGGCACTGTCGGCAGTCAGTCCAGNCAGCCGGTGTTCCGCAATCCGCTTGCTAGTGGCTTGGGCGGTGCGCTGGGCGGGGCGCAGCTTGGCTCTGCACTTGNNTTGGCAACCCCATGCTTGGCGCTATNGGCGGCGGGCTACTTGGCTTGATGTAGGAGACTGACATGGNTTTTGGNGGCGGTGAGNGGCTTGCAGGNCTTTTGAGTGANCCNGCNNCACGCGGCATCTTGGGTGCATCTGCGGGGCTTTTGGCAGCGGGCGCGCCAAGGACTGACAGGCCGGTATCACTTGGCGAGGCGATCAGTAGTGGGTTGTTGTCTGGCGCGCAGGCTTTTGATGCAGCGACACAAAGACAAGCAGATCAAGCGGCGGCAGACGAGTTGTCGGCACTACGAAAGGCCCGCATGGCGGCTCTTAGTAAGCCAGAGCGCATCACGCCGGGTACGGATATTGGCAAGATCAGGCTTGATTTGGCAGAAGGCAGAATAACACCGCAGGATGCAGAGCGTTTGATTGCGCAACTTTTTAAGAAAGAGGAAAAATTGCCACTTAGCCCACAGGGTGAGCTGGCCTACGACAAAGCAAATTTCCCACAGCTTTTCTCATCGGAGCAACCTGTGGCTGACATAACCGTTCCTGAGCTTGACGCGCCAAATCTTCGTGCAGCATCAACTGGCGACATCACTGGAATGGCGGCAAACGCCTCAAACTTTGTTGCCGGTTTATTTGGTGGGTCTGCCTTTCCTGAGACGCAGGAAGCGAAAGCACAGTTGAATTTGCTCAATGAGGCCATTTTAACACCAATGGTTCGCGCGATTTCAGATCGGGGCGCTGTTTATACACAACAGCGGATGCGTGAGTTGCTACCGCAAACAGGTCTTAGTGACGCTGAAAACGCTGCCCGTATGCGCCAGTTGCCAACAAAAATGAGGCAGCAAATCGCCAGCGCAGAGGCAACCTTGGCTGATGACACACAAAGTGACAAAGCAAAGGCAGAGGCTAATAAGGCGATACGAGAGCTGACGCCTCTTCTTACTACGATTGAAAGATCGCTATCTCAATTTGACACGACACGATCACGCGACCCGCGCGGCAACCGGCGTCGTAGAAGTGGCACAGTGGATTCGTCTCAAGGTCCAATCAAATTCAAGCTTATAAAGCAGGGTAACGATGGCAATAATTGAGGTCGAAGGCGCTGGTCGCTTTGAGGTAGACGACAAGTTTTTAGATCTGCCCGAAGCTGAACAGCAATCATTGCTCCGTGAGATGACGGCTGACAGTGGTGACGGCCCACTCACCGGCGGCGATGTTCTGTCCGGCGTCACCAGCGGCATCAATGTTGGCCTTGCTGACGTATTGGGTGCGCCGGTTGACCTTGCCACGTTTGGCTTGAACCTCATCCCAGGCGTTGACATTCAAGAGCCGGTGGGTGGCAGTCGTCAGTTTCGCGGCTTACTAGCAGACGCAGGCATAGGCTATGAGTCGATTGCAGATCTGCCTCGTCAGCAACAGCCATTTGCCATCGGCGGTGAAACTCTCGGGGCGGCGGTACCTATCGCTGGCGGTGTGGGTCTGGCAGCGCGTGGGGCAAACCTTGCAACAAGGGCGGCACCGACAGGTTCAGCGGTCAGAGACTTGCTGTCTGATGTCGTGTCTACAGCCGCACGCAAGCCGGGTACTACTGCCGCCACAGAGCTTGGCCTTGCGACTACGGCGGGTGTTGGTGGCGGTCTGGCAGAGACAATCGCACCCGGCAATGAACTTGCCCGCCTTGGTGGTGAGGTTGCTGGTGGTCTTGCTCCTGCCGCAGCGTTGGCAACAGTAGGTAAAGGGGCGAAGCGCGTCCTTGACGTTGCTAGGTCATTTACGCCTAGCGGTAGAGAGAGGCTTGCGGCAGATGTTGTGCAAAGACGCGCTGTCAAGGAAGGCGTTGACCGAGAACAGCTTGCCAAGAGGTTGTTGGAGGATGATGAAGGCATCACGTCAGCACAGCGCGTTCCCGAAGCTTTTCTCATTGAGTTAGAAAACACGCTTCGCAGAACCAATAGCGATTTGGATGCTCGTCTCGGTGAGGCGAACAAACAAGTTATTGAAAACATCAAGGACGCTTTTGTCGGTGGACGTGCGGACCCAGAAATATTTGCTGATGCGCTTGATACTCAAATCAATCTCAAGCTCCAAACAGCGAGGCAAGCGGCGGCAAAAATCAACCCAAGCTCACCAGATGCACGTTCCCAAGCAAACAGGATTGTGCGGGATGCACTGGAAGGTTCGTTACGAGATGCGCGCAAACAAGAAAGCGCACTGTGGGGGCAAGTTGATCGTGACATAACGATTGCCCCTAATAGCACCTTGCAGGCTTACAAGAATGTAAAGCTTCAGTTGCTTGAGGAAGAGGGGCTTCCCGCTCCTGTAGAAGCATTTGCCGCACGCATCAAAAAGATTTTGAAGCAAGATACTGATCTGACAGATGCAGATTTAGACGCCATAGATCGTGGCGTCATGTCAAACACAGAGATCAGCGATGTCATTGGTCGGATGTTGTCGGACGTTGAGTCGCCATCAGGTACGGCAACAAGGGCAGCTAGACCTAAAAAGGTTACTTCGGGTGATCTTTTAAGATTTCGTAGCAGGCTTTTGAGCATGTCACGGGATGCTTTGCGCGGGGAAAATCCAAGTCGGGCGTTGTCTAGGCAGTTGAAGCTATTGGCAGACGGGGCGCTTTATGACTTGTCACGCTTAGACGTGATGGGTGTAGACGATGCACGTCAGTTTAGCTTTGCGCTGAATCAGCGGTTCTCTCGCGGNGACGTGGGCCGNATCTTAGAGTTTGACGCACAGGCGACGGGCCGGATTGACCCTGATCTNACGCTTGAAAGCACCATACGNCGGGGTGGNCCNGCCGCTGCCGTCGCAAGCAGNGACATACAGCAAGCGGTTTCCCCGCTGGAAGAATTTGGCCGCAACCAAACGCCAGAGGTGCGCGCGCAGATTGAAGAGTTTTTGCGTGATATGGCACGCCAGACCGTCACCAAAAGCACAGGCGAGATAAAGCCAGAGGCATTAGCTACGTTCCGCGCAAACAATCGTGAAATCCTGCGTCAGTTTCCGCAGCTTGATAATGCCTTGAAAGACGCCGGTACAGCCGCCANGTCGGCAGAGAGTTATGTGCGTGGGGTGACGGCTGGTTCCCGCACTTTCCAGCAAGTAAGCGCCCTTGGCGATGCGATACAGGTAGAAAGCGCACCAAANGCTGTGAAGGCGGCACTCGGTCGCTTCAACCGCTCCACAGATCAGATGGACGACATTATCGCAGCGGCCCGTGCTGGTGGTGACGATGCTGTAGCTGGTCTGCGTACAATCCTGATGGACGAGCTTCTCGATGCAGCTACTGTGCAGGGCAAGCTGTCAGGTAAAATAATGCAATCGACGGCTGGTCAGCAACGCATACTGGATTATTTGCAATCCAAAGGCGTTTTGGACGCGACTAGGCGTAAAAACCTCAAGAANCTGGCTGACACAGCGGCGCGCGTTGAACANTATCTGACGACANGGGCAGGCAAACAGTTTGACCTTGGCAAAACTGGCCCGTTTGANGACTTTTTGATCCGTGTNATNGGNGCGCGTATCGGTGCATTGAGTTTTNTTGGTGACGTGTCGGGCGCGACCCTAGTGGCCGCTGGNGCTGGCTCACGNGCGCTTCGTAGCATCATGTCAGACATGCCCGCATTGCGCGTCAGGGACGTGCTGGCCCGCGCTGTTGAAGATCCAGAGTTTATGGCGTTGCTTCTCCAAAAACCGACAAGAGTAAGAGCGCGAAACGCAAGAGACACACGCATCCTTTCATATTTGTTGGCATCCGGCTTAGTGGCAGAGGACGAGTAAATGGCTAAAAACAAACTTACCGAATACGACAGCACTGCTGCGAACAACACTGATGTCGGCGGGGTAAACCTATCTGAAAACAGTATGCTCCCAAGTGACGTCAATAATGCACTGCGAGAAATTCTTAGCCATTTACGTGAGTTTGCTGACGGCACATCAGGCATCAATGTTCTCTCACTGATTGATGATGACGACTCTCACGCAATCAAGATTCAAGGTCCAAGCAGCATTACCGCAAACACCACTTTCACACTGCCGGATGGCGATGGCACTGCTAATCAATACCTCAAGACTGACGGCAGCGGCACGCTTGCATGGGTATCTCCAACATCGTTCAGCTTGCCTGCCGGTTTGGTTTTTCCGTATGCGGGCGCAACCGCACCAACAGGATATTTGCTCTGCTATGGCCAAACGCTTGGCAACGCCTCATCAGGCGCGACAGAGGCAAACGATAATTATCAGGCGCTGTTTGATGTAATTAAGGCTGCTTACGGCAACAGCGGTTCTGAGGTTTTTAGCAACGGTGACACTGTCACTCTGCCCGATCTGCGTGGCCGCGTCGTCGCTGGTCAAGATGACATGGGCGGTGTATCCGCTGACAACTTAACGAATGTAGCTGGTGATGGACTCAATGGCGATACCCTCGGCGCGACAGGTGGTTCCGAAACACACACTCTAACAACCGCCCAGCTTGCAGCGCATACTCACGGGCCGGGTACACTGACATTCAAACTGAACAATGTATCAAACGGCTCAAGTCTTCGTGTTAGATCGCGAAGTGATGCTCAAGATATAAATCAATTCGACAGCACCATGACCGGAAACACCGGCAGCACAGGTGGTGGCGCTGCGCACAATAATGTCCAGCCGACTATCATCTTGAACTACATCATTTCAACAGGTTCGTGATGAGCAAGCCTACCGCAGCATCAGTGCAGGCTCAAATTGATACGCACGAAGCGGTGTGCGCGGAACGCTGGAAAGAGACTATACTCCGCATCAAGCGTATTGAGACGATTATGATCGGCACCGCTGGCACCACTATCGTCTTGCTCATCGGCGTGATTCTCAAACAATAACTTGACAACATAGGTGACGGTCATGGTCGAGCCGATCAGCACGGCCTTGGCTGGCATTGCGCTGGTCAAGGCGTCTGTCGATGGGATTAAGTCTGCTATAGGCACCGCTAAAGACGTGCGCGATATCGCTTCCCAGCTTGATAGTTTGCTGACAGGCCATTCACAGGTTCAAAAGCAGGCCGCAAAAAAAGCCAGCGGGTTCTCCAACTTCGACAGTCTGGGATCAGCGGCGTCAGAAGCCATAGACAAGAAGCTGGCCGAGGAAGCCCTGTACGAGATGCAGGTGCTAATCGACATGCGGTTTGGCCACGGCACGTTCGCTGGGATTAAGCAGGAACATCAGCGGCGGCTAAAGGCGCAGAGGGAAGAAGAGCAACGGCAAAAGCAACTCCGAGCAAAGCAACGGGCCGAGATGGTCGAGAACATGTGGGTTGTTTTTATTGTTTTCGCAGTGCTGACCGTTGTCGTTGTTGTCGGTCTAGCTGCTTGGATGGCTACGGCAAGTGAGCGCACATATGTCCCGTGTCGATTGGCTGGCTGCGAGATGATCGGAGAGCAGCGGGTTTGCCTTTATCGCGGCGCGAACAATACGACCGAGTCTATGAGTTTTATGCCTGGTGAATGGGTGCCGACCACTTATCAGTGCGTTTATGAGCCAAACAAAGACCCGCCTCTAACTCTGCGAGAAACACTCGATGCAATAAAGAAGGCACTACAATGAGCGACACATTTTTGGACCGGCTGGCCAAGCAGATCATGCACCATGAGGGCGTGCGTCTGGCGGTCTATGACGATGCCACAGGCAAGCCGATTGTTGCTGGCGACATGGTTCAGGGCAACCCTACCATCGGCGTGGGGCGTCTGCTGACAGATGACCGCGGGATCACTGATGATGAGGTGGCGATGCTGCTGAAGAACGATCTGGAGTGGGTACTGAAAAAGGCCGAGGGCTATGCGTTTTGGGACAGGCTGGATGAGGCGCGGCAGATAGTTATCGCGGGCATGATTTTTAACATGGGCAACCGCTTCGATCAGTTTAAGAAGATGATCGCCGCGCTAGAGGTTGGCGACTATGTTGTAGCCAGCGCCGAGATGATGGATAGCCGCTGGGCGAAAACCGTAAAAACGCGCGCTGTTGAGCTTTCCGAGCAAATGCGCACAGGGGTGATGAAATGACAGTTGAGAGCGTAGCACGCAAAATGCTGGAGCTTAAAATCCTGCCGCGATTTTCTATCTTGGTGATGACGGGCGTTTACGTCCGCTGCATTGAATGGGCACTAGCACAGCCGGATCTGTCAACGCAGCAAAGTGCTCTGATATCTGTGGTCACAGGTGCCATGACGGGTAGCCTGGCAGTCTGGCTTTCTAGCGAGAAACATTGATGTGGCAAGCGTTACTTGGCCCAGCAAGTGACCTTCTTGGCGGCTGGCTGAAATCCAAAGCGGCGACTAAAGCGGCAGAGACCGAAGCCAAGGTTGCAATGAAGAAGGCCGAAGCAAAGGTCTACGAGACCGAGGCCACAAGCTCCATGTTGATGGAGCAACAGCTTACCAAGCAAATGGAAGGCTCTTGGAAAGACGAGTTTTGGGTAATTATTTTCGGGTCAATATTGGTGGCCTGCTTCCTGCCGTGGACGCAAGAGTATGTCAAAAACGGATTTATCTTCCTTGACGAACATACGCCGCCGTGGTTTGCAAATTGCCTGTATATTTCAATCAGCGCAAGCTTTGGATATCGAATCGGAAAAGCCGGTTTAGGCGCTCTTGCGAACCGCAAATAATGACCGGTGACACGACCGGTGACAAATGCTTGTAAGCCATTGAAATACTTACAATCTAATGGCGGAGAGAGCGCCTTAGAAAAGTAAATAAATCAATGACTTAATTTTAGTTTGTCACCGCAGAACGGTCACATCGGACGCATAGGTCCGTTTGGCATATTCGCGTGCTTTTTCACGATAGTCAGGATGAATTTGAGCGTAGTGCTGTTCAGTGATTTTCACTGTTGAATGACCGAGCGCATCGCGGATCTGTTCCATCGGTACGCCGTCCAAAGCAGCGCCTGCCGCCCACGTCGAGCGTAGATCGTGGAAGCGGAAATTTACCAAATGAAGGCTCTGACACATTGCCTTGAACTCTGTGTGGATGTCCCTCACGGCCTTTCCGTTTCGCTCAATNATATGCCCNGTCTNTGAGGNATCAAACGCCTCTCNNAGCCACGGCTCTACCATNCCGGTGATATCACACACCCGNCTNGCTTTGCGCTTCTTNCCGTCCGCAGGAGCGTGAAAGTCAATCTGACCTTCCCCCCATTTGATTTGGTGCTTCTGAAGCTCAAGTATCGCAGACTTGCGTGCCGCTGTTGATATTGCGATGCCAACGGCAAGGCGCAGATACAACGGTTGCTGTGGCAACGCCTGTAGCAGCCGAGTACGTTCTTCTGTGTCCAGCCACCTGATACGCGCTACCTTTTGATACCGGTTCTTTGGTATGTACGGCACACCGCGTATCATCCTTCCCCGCTCTCTGTCTGCCGCCCAGTTCAATGCAGCAATCAGCACCGCGAGTTCGCGCGCCATTGTCACCTCTGACACNTTTGCNAGCCGTTCTTGCTTCCATTCGTACACAGCATCTTCGAAGCTTTCGTGATCTAGCGGGTTGCAATCGCGAAGCGGCTCAAGCTGGTTGAGTATGGAGTTGTGGCGTGACATTGAGACTGCACGCGGCTTGTAATCTCGCACCGTGAATTGATGTAAGATTTCACCTACGTTCACATACTCTTGGGCTTGTTGAAGTCGCTTGAACGTCTCTAAGAAAGTTGTTGCAATCGTCTCATCCGACGTGCCAGTTGATGCCCATTGGCTTTCACCGTCTTGCTTCCAATAAATGTGCCAGGTATCGCGGCCTTTCCTGCGTTTAAGCTGGTAGTTGTGCATGTTGTGTCTCCCTCGACTGTTGATAGAGCGTGGGCTGGTATTCTTATTTTTTTACCCACTCTGATGCTGGCAAGATCGCCAGATTCGGCCATCCGCAGGACCGTCTTGGCTGAAACCTTCCAACGGTCAGCTAGTTCCTGCGGTGTGTAAAAATCAGTCATTTTCTAACCCGCGTTTATGATTGTTTGCGGTAAAGGCAAGTCACTTTCGTCATGTCGATTTGTGACGTTTTCTGTAAGTTTTTTACGCCAGTATTTGATGCCATCATTTTCTAACCCGCGTCCCGCATTATCTTCATTAAAAGATCGCCACGCTTGTGCTTCTGTATCCCAGACATGAATATCGTCATTGGAATACCCAAGATCTGGATGTTCGTCTCCTATCAAGGTGGTAATCCAGCATCCTGAGTTTAGTTCGTCCGCATATCTTTTCTGCCATTTCGGCATCAGGGTTTCAGCCTCTTCTACGGTGAAATGTCCAATCCATTCAACGCAGATATCGTCAGGATCTATACCGCCTGTTTCCGACAAACCCGCTGGTGACATGTCACCCATCGTAACGACTGCGTAGCTTTCCTTTGCGTTAAGCTTTTTCTCTCTAAGCCGTATCCACAAAAACTTGATGATCTCTTCAACATCGTTGAAAAGGCCAAGAAAATCTGCGCCAGATTTTACTGGGTTTTCATCCCACATGTCTGCGTGGGTCCAGACGTGATATCTATGCATCATCATCCCCTTGTTGCCTTTCCAAACACCATCGCCAGTAGGCGNTGCCACCAGCTTGCNTNTTGNTTCGGGGCCGCTTTGATCTTCCGCCGCTTATGATACTGCTTCATAGCCTCGCTGTGAGCTTTGCGGCGCTCTTCTGTCCAACGTCTNCCTTCTTTNGTCATTTGCATAATATCCTTCCTGATACAGAGCTTCGTANACACGGCGNATNACNGGCAGGACGTTATTCTTCGTCTCCTGATCGCACAGGCCAATNNGCCAAGTTGATCCCCACTTNTTNCTGAAATGNACATCGGTTTCTTTGCCGTTCACTTTGATGACAGCGCGCAGTTCGATGTAGTCCTTTGTCTCAAGGATTGCGGCTGCGTCATCCATCCCGTGCCCTTCTCAACATCTCTTCCCACGTCCGCTCGTTCTGATAGTTGTCATGGCAGCATTGCGGCCCGCAGAAGCTTTCTTTGAGCGCGTTAGCAACCCCGCCATAGCGCCAATCGAACGTGCAGCCACAGTGCTTGCATGTGTCCCGCAGCGGGTCATTCCTGACCGGCCTTGGCTTCTGCTTCTTCGGCACGCTTTAGAAGCTCCATTGCATGTTGCCGCATTTGTCTCGGTGTCATGTCGATCTGCGCCTGTAACTTGCCAATCACCACCAGCATTCCTTGATTGTTGGGAATTGCCAGTAGCGGGTGCGGTTCATTTAATGAATGGGATCTCGTCATCGTCCGCTGGTTTCTTTGCAGGGACAGCCTTCAACTTACCAGCAATCCATCCGTCGTTCTTTTGATAGCCGTTGAGATAATATTCAGTGCCGCCAACGACGACTTTCCCCGACCAATCCGATTGCCATTCTTCGGTCTTCTCTGACCGCTTGTCGTTGAGGCTGAACGTCATGTCGTCCTTCCCGTGCATTACCTTTGGCTTGTCGTTCATTAGCTGTTTGCTCCTTGCATAATTTCTTTCATTCGGTTTGAGAAAATCACTTGTTTATCTTGGGACATGCTCTTGCCGCCCATGTCGTTGAACAGGACTTTGAGCCAATCCAGATCGTCCACAGCGGCCACCTCTGCCACCAACGGGTCTTCCTGCGGCTCTACGTTCTCAACGATGGAAGAAAAAGCCCGTGAGGCGGGTTGCAGCCCATCCTCACGGGAGTGGCCCGCATCGTCAGACAGGGAGACTGTAGCTGGCGTTGTTGCAGCGGGCTTCGGAGGAATCTCTTTCGGTGCGTCGTTCAGCAAGCCATTTGACTCGCCATCGTCGTCTGTGTCTTCCACGCCTTTTTCGGTGCCAAACATTGAGGCGAGGGCGTAACGCTTGGCGTAGGTGATTGCACCGCCGATCTTCTGGCTGTTGGTCTTGTCATCTACAAAGATTGGGTAGCGGCTTTCTATCTTTTCGCCTTGAACGTGCCTCATCACGGTNCGCACGAACATCGTGTCNCCTTCAAAGTCCACCTCTTGCGTGAAGGTNAGGCCGNATTTGTTTGCCTCTTTGANATTGTTAATGACNGCGCCAATAGATGCGTACTGGCTACGATTNCCCNTCTTNTCNGCCTCNAANCCGCCGGTTGCAGCCTGATACTCGCAAAGCGCCTTTGCTAACTCACTCATTCTTGCCTGTTTCCTCTGCCATTATGCGTTTAGCCCCATTGCTTGAAACGCGCACACTGATGCCTGCGCCGGATGCTGTAGAGGCATCGCGCGGTATCAGCGACTTGAGTTGTTTGTCTGCCTGCTTGAAGCTGTCAGCCGCGCCCTTGGTTTGTAGCCATGTGTCCGCGTGCCGCTTCCATGCCTGTTGCTGGGCAGGGGCCACGTCCTTTTCCATATCGTAGGGCTGACGCTCCTCGACAGGCACAGGCGGCTCTTCGGAAAAGTCTATGAAAGGCATCTCGCCTTTCTTCACGCCTTCCATGAACGTGCGGCCAAGCTCGACCAGATGGTCGGTATATGACTGCTTGAGTTCGATGAAATGCGTTGTGGGTGGGTTCGCAGCGCGAATGATGGACAGAACACCGCGTTCAATGCGACGGCCTTCTATCTCCCCCAGAATGCGGGCACCCCAGTGCAGTTGAGGTGTGTTATACCGCACAATCCTTGGCAGTACGTCAGCCCATTCTTCGCCTTCAACGGGACGGCCAGCGGTCCACTTGGCATCAATTACAACCCTGCCACCGAGGTAGGTAGCGCCATCCAGTGTTGCCGCCATCCAAGGCTCTGTAGGGGAGCGCACGACACGCTGATAGCTGTCGATCTTGACGCCGTTCTTTTGCTCAAAAGTGTGGAGATTTAGGATTTCGGTACACTGGCCGAATTGTATAGGCCACTTGCCTGACAGGTCTTCCGGCTCTAGTTCGCCTGTCTTTTCCTTAAACANACGGTCTATACGCTTGTNGTCGCCACCAGCTAGGATGTTTATGCAACTACCGCGCANAGTAGAGCGACGTTCTGCTAACCGTTCTGGCGTGAGGCGATGAGATGCCACAAAGTCCGGCAACCCATCGCTACGCTCATTGTCTTGAAGCTGGTGTACATCTGACATAAAACCGCTTATATCAACCAATACTTATAAAGTAAAGGTCTATAAGTTAGGTTAAACGTATTTTATTGCCCTGACAGGATGCACGCTGTCNAGTTGATCTATCTCTACCGTGAATTTTTCAGCCGGATCAAGGCGTTCAAAGGTCCACGAATCAGTGTCTTTTGCTGCAAGCTGAACTATATCACGAAGGTCCGANCCTTTTTGAGCAACTAAAACAAGATCGCCTGTTTTGGTGATATGAGATGGGTCTATATAAAGTGTATCCCCGCCTCGACAGCGCGGAATCATGCTGTCATTTGGCATGACTACTGCGTATGCCTCTTTTATTCCTTCCAAGTCCTGTGGTTTAAGGATCATCTTTTGTGCCTCTTGGGTCCACCGCAGTTGTTTTCCGAATCCCGGTCGTCCATGCACGGGCAAACGACTGTCGCTTAAAACTGCGTCTGCGTTTTTGACTTCCGCAGGGGCGGGGGCTTCAAATACTTCTTCTTCTGTGACATTGAAGGTCTCACAGATTGCTTCAATGTGATGCCCAATTTGCCTGCGGCCTAACTCCATACGGCCATATTCCGGCTGGCTAACACCTACCTGTTTTGCGGCCTCTTTTTGCGAGATACGCGCTTTAGCTCGTATAGCAGCAAGGTTGTTTGGATATTCCACCTTTTTCTCCGTTATTTATTTCCACTGTTCACTAAACCACAGCGACCATTGATCTAATACATGTGGCCGCTTAGTAGGCGACCCTAGGCTGCTAAAAAAGTAGTCAAAGTATTTGTTTTGCCATGGCGGGCCGATAGGCCCATTGATCCAGCTTTCACCATGCGCTAAAGCGCGGCTTCCATTTTCATCAGTCATTTTCTTACCTTTCCAAATTGTCTCGCGTCAACCTATAGTTAAAAACACAGTGTCACAGTTTCAATACGCTTGCAAGAGGTTTGTATAACCTCTAGTTTATGCCTATCGAAAGGCATAGACATGACACTGCATCAATACCTCACAGAAAAAGACATATCTATCGCCGCCTTTGGGCGCGATCTGGGCGTGAGTAATACGTCCGTATGGAAGTGGGTGCATCGCATCAGCTTACCTAGCGGCGCACACATGATTGCCATTCACAAGATGACCGACGGTGCCGTCACAAGCGCAGATTGGAGCCTAGAGCATGGGCAAGAGTCAGCGTGACAAGGGCTATCGCGTCGAGAATGAGACGCGCAAGAGGCTAGAGGCCCACGGGCTGGATGCCTACAGGGTGCCACTAAGCGGCGGTGCTTCTATCAAGGGCGACGTGGTGATCCGCAAGGGTGATCCTCTACCAGCCGACGAGTGGACCCTAGAGATCAAAGCTCGGGCAAACGGTTTCAAGCAAATCTACAAGTGGCTGGAAGACGCCGACGCGCTCGTCCTCAAATCAGATCGTCAACGACCGCTGGTAGTCATGGACTTGGACGATTACTGCTTTCTGCTTCGCGGCCAGCACGGTGAAGACGATGTTGGCTCACGTTGATTTATGTTCCGGCATTGGTGGGTTTGCCTTGGGCTTCCAACGTGCCGGTCTGTCACAACCAGTGCTGTTCTGTGACATCGAGCCGTGGAGCAGACAAGTTTTGGCAAAGCATTGGCCTGACGTGCCAATCGCAGAAGACGTGAAAGAGTTGGCAAGTGACCCAAGGCGACTTGTTCCAGACTGCGACATCCTCACAGCCGGATACCCATGCCAGCCATTTAGTCAGGCCGGGGTCCGACGAGGCGAGGAAGATGACCGCCATATCTGGCCGGAAATATTTACCATTATTGAAGCAAAACTCCCCCGTTGGATTGTTTGCGAAAATGTGGCTGGACACATCAGTCTGGGCCTCGACCAAGTGCTTTCTGACTTGGAAGATAAAGCCGGTTACGAAGTCCAAACATTTTGTGTTGGAGCTGTGGCCGTCGATGCCCCGCACCGCCGACAGCGAGTCTGGATTGTGGCGCACTCCAGCGGCGGCAAATGGCAGTCAAGGGCCGAAGAGCAAAGCGCATTACCAAAAGTGTTTGAAGAGCCACGAGAGCATGATCACGCTTGTGGATCAGGTGCGCCACACGCCACAGATGTGGCCGACGCCCAGAGCCAGCGAGTACAAGGACACGGGCCCGGTGGGGAGCAAGTCGCACACTCACATGAAAGCCAAGGGCTATCTCTGTGCGGAGACGAAAGACCCACAACAGCCGTCAGCCAGTCTCAATCCAGCATGGGTGGAGTGGGTGATGGGCTATCCACCTGGTTGGACGAACCTAGAGGCATCCCAAGAGTAGCAGTCGGCGTGAAGCAAAGGACAGCACGGCTCAAGGGGCTGGGCAATGCCATCGTGCCGCAAATCGCCATGCAGATCGGCCTGACGATCAAGGCAGTCGAACATGGCTAGGGGCAAAATCCAAAACCCAGATCCCGTAATCATTCGCATTTCCCGCTACTGCAACATTTGGGAAGAGGTGCAGGAGTGCCCAGAGTGCCACGGCGAGTGCATGGCAACGCTTGAGGTGCCGGTAATCGACCATATGCACGGCGGATTCCTCACAGAACGAGACGGCGAGTGCCCGACATGCGAGGGCAGGGGATGGATTGAGTTAGATGAAGACTGATCGGCGGCACAAAGATGATTGGTATCCCAC
>FUFK010896247.1_pt1 | contig 20807 bp, 7 predicted proteins | sample 1021851 | NCBI WGS metagenome assembly FUFK01 (sample SAMEA51879418, study PRJEB19060) | metagenome
GAAGCTAGTAAGCCTCAGTATATGAAAACTTTAGACGATCTGTATGAGAAGGAGGCGATTACTTCTTTTAAAAGAGATATCGTTAACGCTAAACTGATAACGCAAGAGCTGAGAGCCTTGGAAGATTTTTCATTAAGATTGGAAAATTTTACTGAGAATAAGGTCTTACGTTGGATAAGATTTAATCCAAAGAATTTTAGAATTCTAAAAGGACAACCTTATCAAATACCAGGTTCTCTAAGAGGACGTTGTTGGGTTATTCGCAACCACGCTTTTTGGAGTCAGCATAAAACAAATAAAGAGATGATCGACTTACACTTTAATAAGAAAGTAGAGACACCTTTATTTAATCAAACAAAGGACGCATATGACGAAGAAAAGGATCAAATCCCCTTCTAGTCTATTAGACGTAGAAGATATCTTTGATATTTCAGTACTTCCCTCGTTACCAAAAGGAAATAGTGAAGTTAAAGAAGTTCCAAAGCAAGAGAAAGCGCCTCAAGAGAGTTTTGAATCGTTTGAGCAAAGAATTATAAAAGATTTAGTTCACGCTCAGACATATATCCGTCAAAATAAACTTGAAGATGATTTCAAATCTTTCCGGGATAAATACTTTAAGAAAAAGTTATAAATTTTTTTATAAAATTTTTTAGCATACCTCCCCTAATATCATTTAGGGGGTGTATGTTTGTCTCGATCATAGTCTTTAGGTCTATATGTGGTTCCATACAATCGTAATTTAGGGTGTACCCATGGGGTAGGGGGTGGCTTAACCAGATTTTTAATTCACTTGGAACCTTATTAATTAAAAATGAACCGCGGTAGCGGTTCAAAAAAAAGTCAACGTTAAAATTTAAAATATCAACAGCATACCGCCGGAGGCGGTCGACGAGTTTGGGTGTTTAAAAGGATTCTGGAATCTGTCAGCGCGTTTGTAGGGGTTGAGCTGAGGTATAGATTCAGCCCTTGCTACAAAAGAATCTATCCCATGTTTATGGGATAATAAAGAATCAAATAGAGCTGTTTTTTCGAATCAATTTCGAATCAGTTCGCCACACTTTTTATATAAAATTAATCTCATCTGTGATAACTTGGACCTTGTAGATATTTGACTTAAACAAAGGATTTCGTTAAAGGGTTCACGTATCTTGGGGCGTCGCCAAGCGGTAAGGCACCGGTTTTTGGAGTCGATGTTCCCTTGTTAATTTCCCAAGCAAATCCGTTAAAAATTTAAGCTCAAAGGCTACAATTTTAGTGTTCGCCACACATACGGCACACTTAGAAAGGTAGAAATGAGTACTTTAAGAAAGCATTACGGCAAGTGGCAAGCTGTCGTTCGTAAGAGAGGAAAGATAGTTTATAAATCTTTTACAAAGAAGAGCGACGCAAGTAAGTGGGCGTATAAAGTCGAAGCTCAAATCGAGACCGGGTTATACAATCGCATTGAGAAAGCCGAACGTTTAGCTGATATCAAGCTAAAAGAAATTCTAAATATTTATTATGAGAAGTATTTAGTTTTAAAATCCAAAGATCATAAGAAAGAAAAGTATCTTATCGATCTATTATCCAATAAACCGATTGGAAATACATATCTAAGCGAATTGACAGGCAGTCTGTTAGCTCGTTTTAGAGATCGTGAACTAGATGAAGGCAAATCGCCTAGTACTGTGAAGAAATATCTTCTTATGTTTTCACGTGCTATCAATCGCACTAAAGCAGAACATGATATTCCAATAGTTACTAATCCCGTTACACAGATTGAGCTACCAGAAGAACCACCTCCCATTGATAGAGTATTGAACGACGAAGAGTGGGAAAGACTTCTCGAGGTAGCGTCAAAGAAAAAACCATACTTCATGAAAGCTATTGTTATTATTGCAAGAGAAACGCTTTGCAGAAGAGGGGAACTATTACGATTAACAAAACATGATATTAATTGGCGTCAAGGTACGGCAAGAATAAACAAGACTAAAAACAATACCCCCAGGGAAATAGGCTTATCGCCGTTAGCATTAGAAACGCTTAGGTCTTTACCCGATACGCCAGACGGAAGGTTCTTTCCTTGTAAAAGCGTACACTCTTTTAATTCTTATTGGCGTAAAGTTTTAAGAGACGCAAAGTTAAGAGGTGTATTTACTTTTCATAGATTAAGACATCAAGGCGCTACTGATTTAGCAGAAGATAATTGGTCTATTGCTGAACTATCAGCTCAAGGCGGTTGGAAAAGTTTATCATCACTAAAGCGTTACACTCATATTCAAGCAAAACACTTAGCGAAAAAGATGAAAGGAAAGGTTTAGTATGGTTGGGTTTTTATTTTGGACAGCGCTAATCCCTATCAAGTTATGGATTGCGTATAAGGTTTTAGTTTTCATTTATTCAATATGGCTTGGTATCTAGGAGGTCTTATGTTGTTTTTATTATTTGGATTTAGAGGGATCTTATGGCTCTTAGGAGTGATCGCTCTATTATTATTAATTTTAATTTAATTTTCACACTACNTCACAGCGTATCTTTGCATTTTTTTTATTATGCAAAGGTACGTTAAAGAATAATTCTTAAAAAAAATCTATTTGTTGTGTGGTAGGTGTGTATTAAGAAAAAAATCCATGCAGTAAAACAAAAAATCAATCACAGTAAAAGTGTGCAGAAGCTGTGGAGGTGTGATTTCCTTGAGCCGTGAATCTTGATACGTTAATAAGGAAACATGAGCCTTGTACAACCAAACATAATTGCAGAAGCGTTAGGAATAACTTCAAACGCTTTACGAAAAAGGCGTGTAAGTGGGAAAAATACAGACAACTTTGATTATATTGTAACGGAGTCTGGTAGAGCTTTATATAAATATGATTCCCTCCCTCCGAGCGTACGTGTTAACGTAGATAAGATCACGACAACGAGGAAAAAACAGGCGCATGAAGATCGCATGAAGAGTGATTTTCGTTACGCTAANAGTATAGGAAAGTACAACGCTAGAAGAAAAGCGTTAATTCAAAAAGAAATAGATAAAAAAGCAAAAGAACTTTTTGAAAAAGAAAAGATCGCAAGATTAAAACTCCAGGAACAAAGGTCCAGGGACCGAGAGCCACGATCCGAGAACAATTATGTATTTTGGACGGACGCTAGAACCTCCGGCAACTATTGGAAGTCATATGCCGATTATGAAAAATCAAAAAAGAAAAAAAGTTTTGAACCTTATTATTAAAGGTGTGGTAATTTTCAGAAATAATTAGTTTACGATCTGGGATTTCTTAGGGTTGAGAATCTATAGAAGTATATATACATATGTATTAGACAACATGAGCCTTGGTCGGACGAGGATTAGTCTCAGTCCGGGGTTATGCCAAGCTGTCTATAAAAGCCTCATGCATATACAGACACACTAATCGCGACGCTTAGACAGACTGTATCCAAAATTCACAAATAACAATTAACTCTTTTGACGAAGGGAATAGAATTATGGACGTGCAACATGAGGATAAAAATATGCAAAGGTATCTTTCTAAAGAAGGCTTGGCTAATCACTTAGACGTATCAGTCGGATTGATTAACAAGAAACTAAAAGAATTACCTCACGTNAAGTGGGGTGATCATAAGAACGCTCGTGTTCTTTTTCCTGTTCTCGAGATTGAAAAATATTTTGAGACTATTTCGTCAAAAAAAAAGAGAGCCTAGTAAAGACTAGGCTACTCGACGAAAGGTGGTCGATCATGCACGATCGAAAACAATATAAGGGGTACTATACTAGAAATAGATATAATACTCCAACGTTAAAAAGTTATCTTGAGGCTTTACCAACAGATAATAAAATTATTAAACGTAACGACTTTAGTTATTTAACTAATTGCGTTGCTCACGAAGATAACAATCCTTCATTATCAATCTCTCAAGGCAATTCTCAAATTGTCTTTAAGTGTCATGCTGGCTGTTCACAGGACCAGGTTGCACAATACTTTAAAAACAAATTGGGAGGGCTTTGATATGAAACTTACAGCAAAAGAGTTCTGGGATAAGAAGCTCTCAAATCTGGCAAAGCGTTCGGCAGCAGATCGGCGTAAGCTAGAAAAGTATGAGCGAGAAGTTTCAGAAATTCAAACAGCTTGGGCTAATGACTGGGTTGTCAGTATGCTTAGACGTTATAAGAAATATCATAATAGAGATATCTTTGACGAGATANTAGCTGAGGCAGAAGCAGAAGCAGAAAAGGGTAAATTTTATCACTATTCTGAGGAATTTTTTGATTATGTCTATGACGCGTTAGAGTTAGATATAGATTACGAAACACCGAGAGGGTTGCGATCTGATTACTCTATCGAAGAAGTCTTACATGAAATCTCCTGTATCTTAATCGAAGAACAAGGAGATCGTTTNTGGGTTAATAAACTTAACAACAAAAATAAAATCAAAAAGAAACTTGAAGCTATGAAAGATGAGAGGGGGTTTTATGTCATCAACTAAGAATAAGATCCCTGTTCCGTTTCCCAAGGGCGATAAAACTTGGATAGACGTATTCCGATTAGAGAAGAAAGGTTGTGATTGGTATCCTTATAAAAACGATAAAGGCGAAATACTTTTTATTGTTTACGTGGATAGAACCATAAAGGGAAAAGATAAGTCCGTGTTCCAAGGTTCGTGGAACGGGGAAAGATATGTCTTTGAAAATTTATGGAATAAACTCGAAGGATTTAAGACGCCTCTATATCGATTAGATGAATTAATCTTAACGGATAAACCTATTATGATTGCTGAAGGCGAGAAGTGTGCTGTTAAAGGACAAGAACTTTTTCCAGAATACTTTTGGACCACTTGGCAAGGTGGTAGGTCATCTTGGAAAAACGTCGATTGGAAACCAATACTTACTAAAGAGGATATAACTCTCGTACCAGACGTCGATCACGACGGAAAAGGGAAAGAGCAGTTTACTGATCTTGCTCGTTGGTTGAATAAAAATAATGATTCAATTAACGTTAAAGTATTAGAGCTTCCAACNTACTTTGAATTTAAAACTTGGTATAAAGAAAATACCGAAGAAGAATTCACAGATAAGACTTGGGACGTTGCTGACGATTGGTTCAAACAATTTACCTATGAAGATTTTAGGGAAGGTTGTTCCAGAGCCGTGAGTCCAGAACCTTTAGGCGAGTATGAAGATATCGATAGCGATATTAAAGACGGCAACTTAATCTTTATCAGTAAGTCCGGACGTTTATATTACGATAAGGTAAAGAATTCTTATTATAAGGATACTGAACTTAATCAATTATATAAGCGAGACGCAAAACTAAAAGGATTAGCTACTACAAGACTACATAAGAAAAAAATTCCTTACGTAGATCAGCAAACTTTTAGACCTGGCGCAGATCAAATAATCGAGGAAGGTAATTTAAGGTTACTGAATAAATACAGACGACCAGACTTTCCGATTAATAAAGATGAATTAAAAGATATTTCTATTTTNAGAAATCATCTTTGGCTTCTATCTAACGAAGATAAAAAAATCTTCCAAGCGTTAGAAGATATAATCGCTTTTGATTTGCAGTACCCTCAACGAAATAGAACTTTCGCAGTTATATTTTATTCTGGGCAGGGTACCGGTAAGAATATGTTCTTTAGTATCTTAAAGAGACTGTACGGCTCTTCTAATTGTTCTTTTTTACGATTGGATCAGTTACTCGATAAGTTTCAGCCTTTTATGTTAAGCTCTAACTATCTTTTCATAAGTGAAATAGACAGTACCGGCAAAGACATAAAGAGCAAACAAGCTAAACTGAGAGAGTTAATTTCAGATACAGACTTTATGGTCGAGATGAAAGGTGTAGACGTTATTCCTGTAACGAACTGTCATTATACAATTTGGGGCAGTACTAACGAACCTTATCCCTTATCTTTACCGGGTGATGATCGTAGAACTATGTTTATAGATATAGGCGTTACGAAATTAGAAATATTAGAAAAGGATAAAGATTATTTTAAAAAGTTAGTTAACTTTAAAAAAGATTATCTGAATCTGGCTAGTATCTTTCATCACTATAAGAACGTACACGTTATCTCAAAGGAGTTTAATCCTAACGAGCCACCTGTAACTACAGCTAAAGATGAATTAATTGAAGCTAGTAAGCCTCAGTATATGAAAACTTTAGACGATCTGTATGAGAAGGAGGCGATTACTTCTTTTAAAAGAGATATCGTTAACGCTAAACTGATAACGCAAGAGCTGAGAGCCTTGGAAGATTTTTCATTAAGATTGGAAAATTTTACTGAGAATAAGGTCTTACGTTGGATAAGATTTAATCCAAAGAATTTTAGAATTCTAAAAGGACAACCTTATCAAATACCAGGTTCTCTAAGAGGACGTTGTTGGGTTATTCGCAACCACGCTTTTTGGAGTCAGCATAAAACAAATAAAGAGATGATCGACTTACACTTTAATAAGAAAGTAGAGACACCTTTATTTAATCAAACAAAGGACGCATATGACGAAGAAAAGGATCAAATCCCCTTCTAGTCTATTAGACGTAGAAGATATCTTTGATATTTCAGTACTTCCCTCGTTACCAAAAGGAAATAGTGAAGTTAAAGAAGTTCCAAAGCAAGAGAAAGCGCCTCAAGAGAGTTTTGAATCGTTTGAGCAAAGAATTATAAAAGATTTAGTTCACGCTCAGACATATATCCGTCAAAATAAACTTGAAGATGATTTCAAATCTTTCCGGGATAAATACTTTAAGAAAAAGTTATAAATTTTTTTATAAAATTTTTTAGCATACCTCCCCTAATATCATTTAGGGGGTGTATGTTTGTCTCGATCATAGTCTTTAGGTCTATATGTGGTTCCATACAATCGTAATTTAGGGTGTACCCATGGGGTAGGGGGTGGCTTAACCAGATTTTTAATTCACTTGGAACCTTATTAATTAAAAATGAACCGCGGTAGCGGTTCAAAAAAAAGTCAACGTTAAAATTTAAAATATCAACAGCATACCGCCGGAGGCGGTCGACGAGTTTGGGTGTTTAAAAGGATTCTGGAATCTGTCAGCGCGTTTGTAGGGGTTGAGCTGAGGTATAGATTCAGCCCTTGCTACAAAAGAATCTATCCCATGTTTATGGGATAATAAAGAATCAAATAGAGCTGTTTTTTCGAATCAATTTCGAATCAGTTCGCCACACTTTTTATATAAAATTAATCTCATCTGTGATAACTTGGACCTTGTAGATATTTGACTTAAACAAAGGATTTCGTTAAAGGGTTCACGTATCTTGGGGCGTCGCCAAGCGGTAAGGCACCGGTTTTTGGAGTCGATGTTCCCTTGTTAATTTCCCAAGCAAATCCGTTAAAAATTTAAGCTCAAAGGCTACAATTTTAGTGTTCGCCACACATACGGCACACTTAGAAAGGTAGAAATGAGTACTTTAAGAAAGCATTACGGCAAGTGGCAAGCTGTCGTTCGTAAGNGAGGAAAGNTAGTNTATAAATCTTTTACAAAGAAGAGCGACGCAAGTAAGTGGGCGTATAAAGTCGAAGCTCAAATCGAGACCGGGTTATACAATCGCATTGAGAAAGCCGAACGTTTAGCTGATATCAAGCTAAAAGAAATTCTAAATATTTATTATGAGAAGTATTTAGTTTTAAAATCCAAAGATCATAAGAAAGAAAAGTATCTTATCGATCTATTATCCAATAAACCGATTGGAAATACATATCTAAGCGAATTGACAGGCAGTCTGTTAGCTCGTTTTAGAGATCGTGAACTAGATGAAGGNAAATCGCCTAGTACTGTNAAGAAATATCTTCTTATGTTTTCACGTGCTATCAATCGCACTAAAGCAGAACATGATATTCCAATAGTTACTAATCCCGTTACACAGATTGAGCTACCAGAAGAACCACCTCCCATTGATAGAGTATTAAACGACGAAGAGTGGGAAAGACTTCTCGAGGTAGCGTCNAAGAAAAAACCATACTTCATGAAAGCTATTGTTATTATTGCAAGAGAAACGCTTTGNAGAAGAGGGGAACTATTACGATTAANAAAACANGATATTAATTGGCGTCAAGGTACGGCAAGAATAAACAAGACTAAAAANAATACCCCTAGGGAAATAGGCTTATCGCCGTTAGCATTAGAAACGCTTAGGTCTTTACCCGATACGCCAGACGGAAGGTTCTTTCCTTGTAAAAGCGTACACTCTTTTAATTCTTATTGGCGTAAAGTTTTAAGAGACGCAAAGTTAAGAGGTGTATTTACTTTTCATAGATTAAGACATCAAGGCGCTACTGATTTAGCAGAAGATAATTGGTCTATTGCTGAACTATCAGCTCAAGGCGGTTGGAAAAGTTTATCATCACTAAAGCGTTACACTCATATTCAAGCAAAACACTTAGCGAAAAAGATGAAAGGAAAGGTTTAGTATGGTTGGGTTTTTATTTTGGACAGCGCTAATCCCTATCAAGTTATGGATTGCGTATAAGGTTTTAGTTTTCATTTATTCAATATGGCTTGGTATCTAGGAGGTCTTATGTTGTTTTTATTATTTGGATTTAGAGGGATCTTATGGCTCTTAGGAGTGATCGCTCTATTATTATTAATTTTAATTTAATTTTCACACTACATCACAGCGTATCTTTGCATTTTTTTTATTATGCAAAGGTACGTTAAAGAATAATTCTTAAAAAAAATCTATTTGTTGTGTGGTAGGTGTGTATTAAGAAAAAAATCCATGCAGTAAAACAAAAAATCAATCACAGTAAAAGTGTGCAGAAGCTGTGGAGGTGTGATTTCCTTGAGCCGTGAATCTTGATACGTTAATAAGGAAACATGAGCCTTGTACAACCAAACATAATTGCAGAAGCGTTAGGAATAACTTCAAACGCTTTACGAAAAAGGCGTGTAAGTGGGAAAAATACAGACAACTTTGATTATATTGTAACGGAGTCTGGTAGAGCTTTATATAAATATGATTCCCTCCCTCCGAGCGTACGTGTTAACGTAGATAAGATCACGACAACGAGGAAAAAACAGGCGCATGAAGATCGCATGAAGAGTGATTTTCGTTACGCTAACAGTATAGGAAAGTACAACGCTAGAAGAAAAGCGTTAATTCAAAAAGAAATAGATAAAAAAGCAAAAGAACTTTTTGAAAAAGAAAAGATCGCAAGATTAAAACTCCAGGAACAAAGGTCCAGGGACCGAGAGCCACGATCCGAGAACAATTATGTATTTTGGACGGACGCTAGAACCTCCGGCAACTATTGGAAGTCATATGCCGATTATGAAAAATCAAAAAAGAAAAAAAGTTTTGAACCTTATTATTAAAGGTGTGGTAATTTTCAGAAATAATTAGTTTACGATCTGGGATTTCTTAGGGTTGAGAATCTGTAATAGAATATATAAATATATAGCAGACAACATGAGCCTTGGTCGGACGAGGGTTAGTCTTAGTCCGGTGTTATGCCAAGCTGTCTATAAAAGCCTCATGCATATACAGACACACTAATCGCGACGCTTAGACAGACTGTATCCAAAATTCACAAATAACAATTAACTCTTTTGACGAAGGGAATAGAATTATGGACGTGCAACATGAGGATAAAAATATGCAAAGGTATCTTTCTAAAGAAGGCTTGGCTAATCACTTAGACGTATCAGTCGGATTGATTAACAAGAAACTAAAAGAATTACCTCACGTGAAGTGGGGTGATCATAAGAACGCTCGTGTTCTTTTTCCTGTTCTCGAGATTGAAAAATATTTTGAGACTATTTCGTCAAAAAAAAGAGAGCCTAGTAAAGACTAGGCTACTCGACGAAAGGTGGTCGATCATGCACGATCGAAAACAATATAAGGGGTACTATACTAGAAATAGATATAATACTCCAACGTTAAAAAGTTATCTTGAGGCTTTACCAACAGATAATAAAATTATTAAACGTAACGACTTTAGTTATTTAACTAATTGCGTTGCTCACGAAGATAACAATCCTTCATTATCAATCTCTCAAGGCAATTCTCAAATTGTCTTTAAGTGTCATGCTGGCTGTTCACAGGACCAGGTTGCACAATACTTTAAAAACAAATTGGGAGGGCTTTGATATGAAACTTACAGCAAAAGAGTTCTGGGATAAGAAGCTCTCAAATCTGGCAAAGCGTTCGGCAGCAGATCGGCGTAAGCTAGAAAAGTATGAGCGAGAAGTTTCAGAAATTCAAACAGCTTGGGCTAATGACTGGGTTGTCAGTATGCTTAGACGTTATAAGAAATATCATAATAGAGATATCTTTGACGAGATAGTAGCTGAGGCAGAAGCAGAAGCAGAAAAGGGTAAATTTTATCACTATTCTGAGGAATTTTTTGATTATGTCTATGACGCGTTAGAGTTAGATATAGATTACGAAACACCGAGAGGGTTGCGATCTGATTACTCTATCGAAGAAGTCTTACATGAAATCTCCTGTATCTTAATCGAAGAACAAGGAGATCGTTTTTGGGTTAATAAACTTAACAACAAAAATAAAATCAAAAAGAAACTTGAAGCTATGAAAGATGAGAGGGGGTTTTATGTCATCAACTAAGAATAAGATCCCTGTTCCGTTTCCCAAGGGCGATAAAACTTGGATAGACGTATTCCGATTAGAGAAGAAAGGTTGTGATTGGTATCCTTATAAAAACGATAAAGGCGAAATACTTTTTATTGTTTACGTGGATAGAACCATAAAGGGAAAAGATAAGTCCGTGTTCCAAGGTTCGTGGAACGGGGAAAGATATGTCTTTGAAAATTTATGGAATAAACTCGAAGGATTTAAGACGCCTCTATATCGATTAGATGAATTAATCTTAACGGATAAACCTATTATGATTGCTGAAGGCGAGAAGTGTGCTGTTAAAGGACAAGAACTTTTTCCAGAATACTTTTGGACCACTTGGCAAGGTGGTAGGTCATCTTGGAAAAACGTCGATTGGAAACCAATACTTACTAAAGAGGATATAACTCTCGTACCAGACGTCGATCACGACGGAAAAGGGAAAGAGCAGTTTACTGATCTTGCTCGTTGGTTGAATAAAAATAATGATTCAATTAACGTTAAAGTATTAGAGCTTCCAACTTACTTTGAATTTAAAACTTGGTATAAAGAAAATACCGAAGAAGAATTCACAGATAAGACTTGGGACGTTGCTGACGATTGGTTCAAACAATTTACCTATGAAGATTTTAGGGAAGGTTGTTCCAGAGCCGTGAGTCCAGAACCTTTAGGCGAGTATGAAGATATCGATAGCGATATTAAAGACGGCAACTTAATCTTTATCAGTAAGTCCGGACGTTTATATTACGATAAGGTAAAGAATTCTTATTATAAGGATACTGAACTTAATCAATTATATAAGCGAGACGCAAAACTAAAAGGATTAGCTACTACAAGACTACATAAGAAAAAAATTCCTTACGTAGATCAGCAAACTTTTAGACCTGGCGCAGATCAAATAATCGAGGAAGGTAATTTAAGGTTACTGAATAAATACAGACGACCAGACTTTCCGATTAATAAAGATGAATTAAAAGATATTTCTATTTTCAGAAATCATCTTTGGCTTCTATCTAACGAAGATAAAAAAATCTTCCAAGCGTTAGAAGATATAATCGCTTTTGATTTGCAGTACCCTCAACGAAATAGAACTTTCGCAGTTATATTTTATTCTGGGCAGGGTACCGGTAAGAATATGTTCTTTAGTATCTTAAAGAGACTGTACGGCTCTTCTAATTGTTCTTTTTTACGATTGGATCAGTTACTCGATAAGTTTCAGCCTTTTATGTTAAGCTCTAACTATCTTTTCATAAGTGAAATAGACAGTACCGGCAAAGACATAAAGAGCAAACAAGCTAAACTGAGAGAGTTAATTTCAGATACAGACTTTATGGTCGAGATGAAAGGTGTAGACGTTATTCCTGTAACGAACTGTCATTATACAATTTGGGGCAGTACTAACGAACCTTATCCCTTATCTTTACCGGGTGATGATCGTAGAACTATGTTTATAGATATAGGCGTTACGAAATTAGAAATATTAGAAAAGGATAAAGATTATTTTAAAAAGTTAGTTAACTTTAAAAAAGATTATCTGAATCTGGCTAGTATCTTTCATCACTATAAGAACGTACACGTTATCTCAAAGGAGTTTAATCCTAACGAGCCACCTGTAACTACAGCTAAAGATGAATTAATTGAAGCTAGTAAGCCTCAGTATATGAAAACTTTAGACGATCTGTATGAGAAGGAGGCGATTACTTCTTTTAAAAGAGATATCGTTAACGCTAAACTGATAACGCAAGAGCTGAGAGCCTTGGAAGATTTTTCATTAAGATTGGAAAATTTTACTGAGAATAAGGTCTTACGTTGGATAAGATTTAATCCAAAGAATTTTAGAATTCTAAAAGGACAACCTTATCAAATACCAGGTTCTCTAAGAGGACGTTGTTGGGTTATTCGCAACCACGCTTTTTGGAGTCAGCATAAAACAAATAAAGAGATGATCGACTTACACTTTAATAAGAAAGTAGAGACACCTTTATTTAATCAAACAAAGGACGCATATGACGAAGAAAAGGATCAAATCCCCTTCTAGTCTATTAGACGTAGAAGATATCTTTGATATTTCAGTACTTCCCTCGTTACCAAAAGGAAATAGTGAAGTTAAAGAAGTTCCAAAGCAAGAGAAAGCGCCTCAAGAGAGTTTTGAATCGTTTGAGCAAAGAATTATAAAAGATTTAGTTCACGCTCAGACATATATCCGTCAAAATAAACTTGAAGATGATTTCAAATCTTTCCGGGATAAATACTTTAAGAAAAAGTTATAAATTTTTTTATAAAATTTTTTAGCATACCTCCCCTAATATCATTTAGGGGGTGTATGTTTGTCTCGATCATAGTCTTTAGGTCTATATGTGGTTCCATACAATCGTAATTTAGGGTGTACCCATGGGGTAGGGGGTGGCTTAACCAGATTTTTAATTCACTTGGAACCTTATTAATTAAAAATGAACCGCGGTAGCGGTTCAAAAAAAAGTCAACGTTAAAATTTAAAATATCAACAGCATACCGCCGGAGGCGGTCGACGAGTTTGGGTGTTTAAAAGGATTCTGGAATCTGTCAGCGCGTTTGTAGGGGTTGAGCTGAGGTATAGATTCAGCCCTTGCTACAAAAGAATCTATCCCATGTTTATGGGATAATAAAGAATCAAATAGAGCTGTTTTTTCGAATCAATTTCGAATCAGTTCGCCACACTTTTTATATAAAATTAATCTCATCTGTGATAACTTGGACCTTGTAGATATTTGACTTAAACAAAGGATTTCGTTAAAGGGTTCACGTATCTTGGGGCGTCGCCAAGCGGTAAGGCACCGGTTTTTGGAGTCGATGTTCCCTTGTTAATTTCCCAAGCAAATCCGTTAAAAATTTAAGCTCAAAGGCTACAATTTTAGTGTTCGCCACACATACGGCACACTTAGAAAGGTAGAAATGAGTACTTTAAGAAAGCATTACGGCAAGTGGCAAGCTGTCGTTCGTAAGAGAGGAAAGNTAGTNTATAAATCTTTTACAAAGAAGAGCGACGCAAGTAAGTGGGCGTATAAAGTCGAAGCTCAAATCGAGACCGGGTTATACAATCGCATTGAGAAAGCCGAACGTTTAGCTGATATCAAGCTAAAAGAAATTCTAAATATTTATTATGAGAAGTATTTAGTTTTAAAATCCAAAGATCATAAGAAAGAAAAGTATCTTATCGATCTATTATCCAATAAACCGATTGGAAATACATATCTAAGCGAATTGACAGGCAGTCTGTTAGCTCGTTTTAGAGATCGTGAACTAGATGAAGGCAAATCGCCTAGTACTGTGAAGAAATATCTTCTTATGTTTTCACGTGCTATCAATCGCACTAAAGCAGAACATGATATTCCAATAGTTACTAATCCCGTTACACAGATTGAGCTACCAGAAGAACCACCTCCCATTGATAGAGTATTGAACGACGAAGAGTGGGAAAGACTTCTCGAGGTAGCGTCAAAGAAAAAACCATACTTCATGAAAGCTATTGTTATTATTGCAAGAGAAACGCTTTGCAGAAGAGGGGAACTATTACGATTAANAAAACANGATATTAATTGGCGTCAAGGTACGGCAAGAATAAACAAGACTAAAAACAATACCCCCAGGGAAATAGGCTTATCGCCGTTAGCATTAGAAACGCTTAGGTCTTTACCCGATACGCCAGACGGAAGGTTCTTTCCTTGTAAAAGCGTACACTCTTTTAATTCTTATTGGCGTAAAGTTTTAAGAGACGCAAAGTTAAGAGGTGTATTTACTTTTCATAGATTAAGACATCAAGGCGCTACTGATTTAGCAGAAGATAATTGGTCTATTGCTGAACTATCAGCTCAAGGCGGTTGGAAAAGTTTATCATCACTAAAGCGTTACACTCATATTCAAGCAAAACACTTAGCGAAAAAGATGAAAGGAAAGGTTTAGTATGGTTGGGTTTTTATTTTGGACAGCGCTAATCCCTATCAAGTTATGGATTGCGTATAAGGTTTTAGTTTTCATTTATTCAATATGGCTTGGTATCTAGGAGGTCTTATGTTGTTTTTATTATTTGGATTTAGAGGGATCTTATGGCTCTTAGGAGTGATCGCTCTATTATTATTAATTTTAATTTAATTTTCACACTACATCACAGCGTATCTTTGCATTTTTTTTATTATGCAAAGGTACGTTAAAGAATAATTCTTAAAAAAAATCTATTTGTTGTGTGGTAGGTGTGTATTAAGAAAAAAATCCATGCAGTAAAACAAAAAATCAATCACAGTAAAAGTGTGCAGAAGCTGTGGAGGTGTGATTTCCTTGAGCCGTGAATCTTGATACGTTAATAAGGAAACATGAGCCTTGTACAACCAAACATAATTGCAGAAGCGTTAGGAATAACTTCAAACGCTTTACGAAAAAGGCGTGTAAGTGGGAAAAATACAGACAACTTTGATTATATTGTAACGGAGTCTGGTAGAGCTTTATATAAATATGATTCCCTCCCTCCGAGCGTACGTGTTAACGTAGATAAGATCACGACAACGAGGAAAAAACAGGCGCATGAAGATCGCATGAAGAGTGATTTTCGTTACGCTAANAGTATAGGAAAGTACAACGCTAGAAGAAAAGCGTTAATTCAAAAAGAAATAGATAAAAAAGCAAAAGAACTTTTTGAAAAAGAAAAGATCGCAAGATTAAAACTCCAGGAACAAAGGTCCAGGGACCGAGAGCCACGATCCGAGAACAATTATGTATTTTGGACGGACGCTAGAACCTCCGGCAACTATTGGAAGTCATATGCCGATTATGAAAAATCAAAAAAGAAAAAAAGTTTTGAACCTTATTATTAAAGGTGTGGTAATTTTCAGAAATAATTAGTTTACGATCTGGGATTTCTTAGGGTTGAGAATCTNTANNAGNATATATANATATNTANNAGACAACATGAGCCTTGGTCGGACGAGGNTTAGTCTNAGTCCGGNGTTATGCCAAGCTGTCTATAAAAGCCTCATGCATATACAGACACACTAATCGCGACGCTTAGACAGACTGTATCCAAAATTCACAAATAACAATTAACTCTTTTGACGAAGGGAATAGAATTATGGACGTGCAACATGAGGATAAAAATATGCAAAGGTATCTTTCTAAAGAAGGCTTGGCTAATCACTTAGACGTATCAGTCGGATTGATTAACAAGAAACTAAAAGAATTACCTCACGTNAAGTGGGGTGATCATAAGAACGCTCGTGTTCTTTTTCCTGTTCTCGAGATTGAAAAATATTTTGAGACTATTTCGTCAAAAAAAAGAGAGCCTAGTAAAGACTAGGCTACTCGACGAAAGGTGGTCGATCATGCACGATCGAAAACAATATAAGGGGTACTATACTAGAAATAGATATAATACTCCAACGTTAAAAAGTTATCTTGAGGCTTTACCAACAGATAATAAAATTATTAAACGTAACGACTTTAGTTATTTAACTAATTGCGTTGCTCACGAAGATAACAATCCTTCATTATCAATCTCTCAAGGCAATTCTCAAATTGTCTTTAAGTGTCATGCTGGCTGTTCACAGGACCAGGTTGCACAATACTTTAAAAACAAATTGGGAGGGCTTTGATATGAAACTTACAGCAAAAGAGTTCTGGGATAAGAAGCTCTCAAATCTGGCAAAGCGTTCGGCAGCAGATCGGCGTAAGCTAGAAAAGTATGAGCGAGAAGTTTCAGAAATTCAAACAGCTTGGGCTAATGACTGGGTTGTCAGTATGCTTAGACGTTATAAGAAATATCATAATAGAGATATCTTTGACGAGATAGTAGCTGAGGCAGAAGCAGAAGCAGAAAAGGGTAAATTTTATCACTATTCTGAGGAATTTTTTGATTATGTCTATGACGCGTTAGAGTTAGATATAGATTACGAAACACCGAGAGGGTTGCGATCTGATTACTCTATCGAAGAAGTCTTACATGAAATCTCCTGTATCTTAATCGAAGAACAAGGAGATCGTTTTTGGGTTAATAAACTTAACAACAAAAATAAAATCAAAAAGAAACTTGAAGCTATGAAAGATGAGAGGGGGTTTTATGTCATCAACTAAGAATAAGATCCCTGTTCCGTTTCCCAAGGGCGATAAAACTTGGATAGACGTATTCCGATTAGAGAAGAAAGGTTGTGATTGGTATCCTTATAAAAACGATAAAGGCGAAATACTTTTTATTGTTTACGTGGATAGAACCATAAAGGGAAAAGATAAGTCCGTGTTCCAAGGTTCGTGGAACGGGGAAAGATATGTCTTTGAAAATTTATGGAATAAACTCGAAGGATTTAAGACGCCTCTATATCGATTAGATGAATTAATCTTAACGGATAAACCTATTATGATTGCTGAAGGCGAGAAGTGTGCTGTTAAAGGACAAGAACTTTTTCCAGAATACTTTTGGACCACTTGGCAAGGTGGTAGGTCATCTTGGAAAAACGTCGATTGGAAACCAATACTTACTAAAGAGGATATAACTCTCGTACCAGACGTCGATCACGACGGAAAAGGGAAAGAGCAGTTTACTGATCTTGCTCGTTGGTTGAATAAAAATAATGATTCAATTAACGTTAAAGTATTAGAGCTTCCAACNTACTTTGAATTTAAAACTTGGTATAAAGAAAATACCGAAGAAGAATTCACAGATAAGACTTGGGACGTTGCTGACGATTGGTTCAAACAATTTACCTATGAAGATTTTAGGGAAGGTTGTTCCAGAGCCGTGAGTCCAGAACCTTTAGGCGAGTATGAAGATATCGATAGCGATATTAAAGACGGCAACTTAATCTTTATCAGTAAGTCCGGACGTTTATATTACGATAAGGTAAAGAATTCTTATTATAAGGATACTGAACTTAATCAATTATATAAGCGAGACGCAAAACTAAAAGGATTAGCTACTACAAGACTACATAAGAAAAAAATTCCTTACGTAGATCAGCAAACTTTTAGACCTGGCGCAGATCAAATAATCGAGGAAGGTAATTTAAGGTTACTGAATAAATACAGACGACCAGACTTTCCGATTAATAAAGATGAATTAAAAGATATTTCTATTTTCAGAAATCATCTTTGGCTTCTATCTAACGAAGATAAAAAAATCTTCCAAGCGTTAGAAGATATAATCGCTTTTGATTTGCAGTACCCTCAACGAAATAGAACTTTCGCAGTTATATTTTATTCTGGGCAGGGTACCGGTAAGAATATGTTCTTTAGTATCTTAAAGAGACTGTACGGCTCTTCTAATTGTTCTTTTTTACGATTGGATCAGTTACTCGATAAGTTTCAGCCTTTTATGTTAAGCTCTAACTATCTTTTCATAAGTGAAATAGACAGTACCGGCAAAGACATAAAGAGCAAACAAGCTAAACTGAGAGAGTTAATTTCAGATACAGACTTTATGGTCGAGATGAAAGGTGTAGACGTTATTCCTGTAACGAACTGTCATTATACAATTTGGGGCAGTACTAACGAACCTTATCCCTTATCTTTACCGGGTGATGATCGTAGAACTATGTTTATAGATATAGGCGTTACGAAATTAGAAATATTAGAAAAGGATAAAGATTATTTTAAAAAGTTAGTTAACTTTAAAAAAGATTATCTGAATCTGGCTAGTATCTTTCATCACTATAAGAACGTACACGTTATCTCAAAGGAGTTTAATCCTAACGAGCCACCTGTAACTACAGCTAAAGATGAATTAATTGAAGCTAGTAAGCCTCAGTATATGAAAACTTTAGACGATCTGTNTGAGAAGGAGGCGATTANNTCTTTTAANAGAGATATCGTTAACGCNAAACTNATAACGCAAGAGCTGAGAGCCTTGGAAGATTTTTCATTAAGATTGGAAAATTTTACTGAGAATAAGGTCTTACGTTGGATAAGATTTAATCCAAAGAATTTTAGAATTCTAAAAGGACAACCTTATCAAATACCAGGTTCTCTAAGAGGACGTTGTTGGGTTATTCGCAACCACGCTTTTTGGAGTCAGCATAAAACAAATAAAGAGATGATCGACTTACACTTTAATAAGAAAGTAGAGACACCTTTATTTAATCAAACAAAGGACGCATATGACGAAGAAAAGGATCAAATCCCCTTCTAGTCTATTAGACGTAGAAGATATCTTTGATATTTCAGTACTTCCCTCGTTACCAAAAGGAAATAGTGAAGTTAAAGAAGTTCCAAAGCAAGAGAAAGCGCCTCAAGAGAGTTTTGAATCGTTTGAGCAAAGAATTATAAAAGATTTAGTTCACGCTCAGACATATATCCGTCAAAATAAACTTGAAGATGATTTCAAATCTTTCCGGGATAAATACTTTAAGAAAAAGTTATAAATTTTTTTATAAAATTTTTTAGCATACCTCCCCTAATATCATTTAGGGGGTGTATGTTTGTCTCGATCATAGTCTTTAGGTCTATATGTGGTTCCATACAATCGTAATTTAGGGTGTACCCATGGGGTAGGGGGTGGCTTAACCAGATTTTTAATTCACTTGGAACCTTATTAATTAAAAATGAACCGCGGTAGCGGTTCAAAAAAAAGTCAACGTTAAAATTTAAAATATCAACAGCATACCGCCGGAGGCGGTCGACGAGTTTGGGTGTTTAAAAGGATTCTGGAATCTGTCAGCGCGTTTGTAGGGGTTGAGCTGAGGTATAGATTCAGCCCTTGCTACAAAAGAATCTATCCCATGTTTATGGGATAATAAAGAATCAAATAGAGCTGTTTTTTCGAATCAATTTCGAATCAGTTCGCCACACTTTTTATATAAAATTAATCTCATCTGTGATAACTTGGACCTTGTAGATATTTGACTTAAACAAAGGATTTCGTTAAAGGGTTCACGTATCTTGGGGCGTCGCCAAGCGGTAAGGCACCGGTTTTTGGAGTCGATGTTCCCTTGTTAATTTCCCAAGCAAATCCGTTAAAAATTTAAGCTCAAAGGCTACAATTTTAGTGTTCGCCACACATACGGCACACTTAGAAAGGTAGAAATGAGTACTTTAAGAAAGCATTACGGCAAGTGGCAAGCTGTCGTTCGTAAGAGAGGAAAGGTAGTCTACAAATCTTTTACAAAGAAGAGCGACGCAAGTAAGTGGGCGTATAAAGTCGAAGCTCAAATCGAGACCGGGTTATACAATCGCATTGAGAAAGCCGAACGTTTAGCTGATATCAAGCTAAAAGAAATTCTAAATATTTATTATGAGAAGTATTTAGTTTTAAAATCCAAAGATCATAAGAAAGAAAAGTATCTTATCGATCTATTATCCAATAAACCGATTGGAAATACATATCTAAGCGAATTGACAGGCAGTCTGTTAGCTCGTTTTAGAGATCGTGAACTAGATGAAGGCAAATCGCCTAGTACTGTGAAGAAATATCTTCTTATGTTTTCACGTGCTATCAATCGCACTAAAGCAGAACATGATATTCCAATAGTTACTAATCCCGTTACACAGATTGAGCTACCAGAAGAACCACCTCCCATTGATAGAGTATTGAACGACGAAGAGTGGGAAAGACTTCTCGAGGTAGCGTCAAAGAAAAAACCATACTTCATGAAAGCTATTGTTATTATTGCAAGAGAAACGCTTTGCAGAAGAGGGGAACTATTACGATTAAAAAAACAGGATATTAATTGGCGTCAAGGTACGGCAAGAATAAACAAGACTAAAAACAATACCCCTAGGGAAATAGGCTTATCGCCGTTAGCATTAGAAACGCTTAGGTCTTTACCCGATACGCCAGACGGAAGGTTCTTTCCTTGTAAAAGCGTACACTCTTTTAATTCTTATTGGCGTAAAGTTTTAAGAGACGCAAAGTTAAGAGGTGTATTTACTTTNCATAGNTTAAGNCANCAAGGCGCNACNGANNTAGCAGAANNTNATTGGTCTATTGCTGAACTATCNGCTCAAGGNGGTTGGAAAAGTTTATCATCACTAAAGCGTTACACTCATATTCAAGCAAAACACTTAGCGAAAAAGATGAAAGGAAAGGTTTAGTATGGTTGGGTTTTTATTTTGGACAGCGCTAATCCCTATCAAGTTATGGATTGCGTATAAGGTTTTAGTTTTCATTTATTCAATATGGCTTGGTATCTAGGAGGTCTTATGTTGTTTTTATTATTTGGATTTAGAGGGATCTTATGGCTCTTAGGAGTGATCGCTCTATTATTATTAATTTTAATTTAATT
>FUFK010070455.1_pt1 | contig 20805 bp, 34 predicted proteins | sample 1021851 | NCBI WGS metagenome assembly FUFK01 (sample SAMEA51879418, study PRJEB19060) | metagenome
GTGTCTGTCTGGTGTAGATACTAATACAACTCCAACTTTATCTGGAATAGCTGAAGCATCTCCACCTACACTTGTAACATATTGCCCTAGAGTTGATCCTCTATATGTAGAAGGTGCGGCGATAAATGCACTTATATCAAAGTAATATAATGTATCTTCTCCACCACCTATACTAGCGAGTATGTCTTCACCCCATGCGTCCATTGTCCATACACGTGGTGATAATACAACTCCCGATGNTGATCTGGCTGTGCCCCATGTGCTGCTCGACCAAAGCCCTGCGCCAAATCCGAAACCTGTTAAACCGTCAGACGGTCCGTTACTTACTAAATATCTAAGTACAACTGCACCACCTCCTGTTTGTGAACCAGCAGAAGCAGTACCTGAAATACTAGCTCCTGTGCCTGCCACTGCAGTTAAAGTGTATTGAGTTGCACTTACATATGTAGCAAGATATTCTCCTGCTGTAATAGTCACACCATCAAANGTTCCCGATGCAATTGAAGATATAACAATACGAGAAGGAGGACTTGTTTGTGCTATTGTGTTACCTGCGTCGGTAACTGTAATTGTAGAAGAACCAGCTGATCCTGTTGTAAAAGGATTTGTTAAATTTACATTAGCTGTTTTATAAGGAGTGACATCTTGAATGACGCCACCTTGTTCACAGTAAACGTGAGTACTTGTACCGAAGAGTACCATCTTACGGCCATCTTTATCTCTATGAGGAAAAATGTTTCTAGGCACACCAGACATTGCGCTAGTGCTTGAATCTCTTTTCTTCCAGCCGCCGATCTTTTCTGCTTGATCGTACTTAAACCTTACCTTGTCTGCGTTGGTAAATCTAAGCCCTGCCTGGTAATCTGTTATCTCAGTTACTACTCCTGCAGGGGCTGTTAAGTCTACTAATGGCATGTGCCCCCTTCACTGTTGGTTATAGTTTGTCCATTTCAGTTTTAATATCTTCTTTAGAAATTGGATTAGTTCCTTCTAGCCATTCTATAACAACATCATCCCATGAAGTTCCTTCGGATCTAAAGATTGCATTTGAATCTAAAATTTTAATTGCTTTAGCCATTTTTATTTCCCAACTCATTTATGCTCCTATTTCTGTTAAAATTATTGTCGATTGACCATTTGATGCATTTGCATTTATTGAATCTAAATTTGCATTAGTTGCTCTACCTTGTGTCTTATACGTTAGACTGCTCGTACTTGACGGAGAATCTAAATAGGAATAAGTCATAAACATACCAACAATACTTTCACCACTAAATCCATCTGAATATACTCCTAAAGAACGACCACTTGGATCAACTTGATTTAATACTGTGCTATCTCTTAATAACTGATACCCCCATCTACAATCTGGTTGACCATCACTTTGATAACCATAAATGTATTGGCTTACTTGAACTAAGACTTTTGAATCTGTCGCAGAAGGAGTAATACTTGCAGATAATCCTAAATCTACAAAGCTTGTTGAGTTTGTTGTTACAGTAGAAGTTGCAATAACTTGCACAACTTGCAAAGTTTTACCAGATGTAAAGCTCGTAGCACCTGTACCNCCATTAGCTGTAGGAAGCGTACCTGTAACGTTGCTTGCTAAATTTATTGCTTGATTCAGTCCTANTCTAGTTAGTGCCATTACGGTTTACTCCATACGCTGTGTGTTAANTTNCCTGAANCGTCTCTTGCTAAAAGCAAATCATATGCTGCTTCATCCGTGTGGTTNGCAGGGATGTCGCGTAAACTTTGACGCCANGTTTTCATCTCATCGCTCATTGTTACATCTTTTAATGCATAAAAATCTGTTTCTTGTAATTTTGTTAATCTTATCATTTTAATTGTGTTTAATTTTCTTTCAGCAGATTTATCAGCATATGCTTTTTCTTCNGCNTCTCTTGCTGTTTCTTCTTCAGCAGTGAATTGCACACTTTGACCATTAATATTATGATACCTTACCATTATTGTACTCCGTATAATTTTACAGTTCCAGAACTTAAATTACCTGTTCCTGCTTGAAATTTAATATTGTTTACAGCAGTTGATCCTGCACCATCACCACCTGCTCTAAAAGTGCCAGATCCATAAACTCCTGCCATATTACCATCTGGTGGATTATAAAAACCTCTAAATAAAACTCCTTTTTCAGAACTCCCACTAAAAGTTGGGTCATATATTTCAACAGTTAAATTAAAAAGATAACCATTATCAACAGTTTCTGCATTACCAATTAAGGTTAAATCATCAGCAGAATTATTATTTCTTGTATAAAGAGCATTGCTTGCAGCACTAGCATCAAATATTGCACCAGTTACTTGATAACCTCCTGAAGTTGCATAACTACTTCCGTTATCGGTAGATGTAAACAAACTCATATATGTATCACTTGCTAATTTACAGCTAATAAATTCTACAACATATTTTTTATATGTAGATGTAATTAAAGTGCTGTTAAAAGTAACATTGGCTTGATCACTAATTGTTGTAGTATTTAATAAAACATGAGTGCCATCGAAGCCTGTAGTAGTGCCTGAGCTAGCATTTATTGTTCCAGCAATACTTAATGTAGCCCCTGATGGTACAGTATATGTGTCACCTGAATCACCGATTGTACCAGCGGTACCTGATGCTGGTGATATCTTATCTACTTTTAATTCACTTGTCATGTTATTATCCTAAATCCTGAAAAAGTTGTTAGAATTGGGTCTGTAGTATCGGCAGATAAATTTAAACTTCCACCACTATTCTGCCAACAATATATTTCAATATAATCTCCTGCAACTAAATCTAAATCAAAAGAAGATGTAACAGTTGTGTGTTTGTTTCCTATGTAAGTTGATTGAAAACCATAATCTCCACCATTTTTATAAGGTACTACTCTTACTTCTCCTGTAAATGGTGAAAATCTTACCATAGTGTCAAAATGATATTTTCCTGCTTTTCCACTGGGAACTGTAAATCTTTGTGTTGTATTTGGGTCAAAAGCATTATCTGTATCATAAAATTCATAGTTGAAAGAAACTCTAGTATAAGTTTCATTACTAATACTTTGACTACTTCCTCTATATGCTGAAAAAGCGGGAGTATTAGTTTCTGGCGCAGCATACGCAGACCCTGCAAGATTAACTGTATCCCCTGTTGTTCCAATATTAATTGTATCTCCTGACTCACCAATAGATATTGACGATCCAGATTGTTTTATAATTTCGTTTACTTTAAGTTGTGATACCATTTATACCCCTATTAACTTATGTCCACCAAAAGAAGTTTTGTATGAACCACCCTCAAACTTTAATGAATTACTAGAATCTATTAAAGCAAAAACTTCTACATAATCTGCCGCTGCTAAATCTAGTACTATCGGGCACACTACTTGTGCTTTTCTAACTGGGTTGTTAGTAAAATTAGTTTCTTGTTCTACAAATCCTGATCCATTCTTTTTAAAATTTATATTACATTTATCTAAGGCACCCGCTGATTCTGAATCAAAAGATACTCTTATATAAAAAAGATATTTACCTCCCTCTCCAGAAGGAACAGTAAATCTGCCAGTGCTAGTATCGTAAGCACTATCTGAGTCATATACTTCAGAATTAAAAATTACTTTAGTTGAAGTATTATTTGATACTGTTTGTGTGCTACTTAACCACGCTTGAAACGCAGGAGAATTATCTCCACCAAATCCTGTAGCAGTCCCGGCATTAGCAATAGTTACACCCGATGGTATGTTGACTGTATCTCCTGATACACCAAGATTTATCGTAGCAGTATTTGTGCTACCAATCTGCATAGTATTAGATCCTGATACAGTATCTATTGTATTTGTTTCTACTTTACTCATACGATTACAAACGTTGCTCCTGACGGTACGGTTAAAGTTTTGCCAGACTGTACCGTATAAGGCCCAGCAACAAGTGCATTATCACTTGCAGCTAAAGTTAAGTTTTGTGTCAAAGTCTGTACGTTTCTATACACACCATTGATTGTAGTTAACTTATCATACGAGATACTCGCGTCAGCTGGAGTACCAGCATCAAAAGAGTTCCCAAGTAAAATACCAAAGAATGTATCACTAGCTGCAGGTGGTGCTGTAAAAGCAATACTTGATCTAGTTGATCCAAAAGTAAATGCACTGTTTGGTTCCTGAATTACTCCTGATATAGAAATAATGCATTGATTCAATGAAGCCATCTCCACTGAACTGCCCCCTACCTGAAGGCTGAAATCTGTATTGGATCCATTAAATCCTGAGCTAATATCATCGAGCTTCTCGAACGCTCCAAATGCTAATCCTGGTCCTATATATCCCATTATAATTTATCCATTTCTTCTTTTACTTTTGTCCATGTAATTTCTGAATGTGGGCAAGTAGTTGTTGAAATCATACTACCATTAGAATCTTCACCTGTTTTCCATCGTACTTGATTAAATTCAGATTCATTTGTAATTTCTCCATGAAAAGCCATTTCTGTATCTGCTTTTAACTTGCGAACTGCTGTTACAAATTTTTTTATATTATCCATTATGCGAGCACCTCTAATAATTGAATATAAGACTCTTTACTATCTTGTTGAAATCTTGCTGTACCATTGTCAGATGTACTGCTAATTGCACCTTGTGTTTTATATGTCACACTACTTGTAGTTGAAGGAGAGTCCAGATAAGCTAAAGAAGTAAGACCTCCATTTTTTACAGCACCAACACTTCCAGCTTCAATCCACCATATCTTAGACCACTCGTGAATATCAGTTGAATCTCTTACTAATTTATATTTTATCCAAGCAGTTGAACTATCTCTATCAGTTGCAGATATTTGTGAAATCATAACTAAAACTTTACTATTTGTTGCAGTTGGGGTTATAGAAGCCGTTAGGGTAGTATCAGTTAAAGTTGTTGAAGCAATATATGTTTGAGTAGTTGATGTAGCTTGAACTACTTGACCAATTTTACCAGGGGAAAAGCTTGTAGCACCAGTGCCGCCATTAGCTATAGGCAGTGTCCCTGTTATTCCTTTTGTTACGTCTATCGTTGCAAATGCCATGTTATACTCCGTTTAATTTAAAACCTGTCAAAAATGGTTTGTAGTTAGAATCACTTAAAGTACGAGACCCTCCACCACCATCTGAATTATCTTGTATAACATAAAATTCTATGTAATCTGCTGCAGATAAATCTACACAAATACTAGAAGTTATGTTCATTGAAGAGGTTGCAGTAGCCGACATATAAGCTCTAAAAGCAGACTCTCTTAACTCTGCCCCATTTTTATATAACTGTAATTGAAAATACCCATTCGTTGTCATAGATACTAAATAAGCTCCATAATTAAATACATACTTCCCACCTTCACCAGTTGGTACAGTAAATCTATAATTTGTAGAACTATCAAATGCAGAGTCTGTATCCCAATCTTCAGTATCTAAGGTAACTTTTACAAATCCACCATTGCTTATACTTTGTGTGCTACTAGCTGTAGCTCCAAACGAAGGAGTGTTATCCCCTGCTGCATATGATGCCCCTGCTAAATTTATAGTATCACCAGTTTCACCAATAGATATGGAAGATCCTGAACGCTTGAGTATTGTATCTACTTTTAGTGTGCTCATGCTAATTTAAATCCTGTAAAAAATGTGTCAAAATCAGAGCCACCAGTTATTGACCCTGTTCCACCACCATTATCTTGATAGTAAGCATAAACTTCTATGTAATCTGAAGCTGCTAAATCTAAAACACAATTAACACCTTTACCTTCTGAACTATTAGCACCGTTTGCTATAAAGTGAATAGACTCTTTTACATTACTTCCATTTTTAGTAAATCTCATTCCAGTTCCTAAAAGTGTAGCACCTCCGCCATTAGAATTTATTTTAGCAAAAGTAGTAAAGAAATATTTTCCTGCTTTTCCTGCAGGAACAGTAAATTTATCATTTACATTATCGTAAGCACTATCTGTATCAAATAGTTCTGTATCGAATTGTACTTTTGTCCAACCACCACTTGTTAAACCAGTTTGGTTTGCTGATGCTCTAGCATCAAAAGCTGGTGTGTTTGCAGGAAAATTGGTAAGCGTAGCTCCTGACTTCAGGGCAATAGTCGACGTGTTCGAGCTACCAATAGTCATGGTAGCTGTCCCAGATCTAGTATCTATAGTATCTACTTGTATCTTACTCAATTTATATTACTCCTTTAAGACTTAGGGTTAGCATCTTTGATCCCTTGAATACGTGCTTTCCACGCGTCGATATCTTTAAATATCTCATCAAGCTGATCGCCGATATCACCATAAGCCGCTTTTCTTGTAGCTCTTACAAGATTGTTTGACTCTTCAGTATCGCCAGCCGTATCATGTGCCGCTAAGTCGGAGTCAGATGGCTGTGCCAATCCTTCTACGCTCCAGCTTGCTATATACGGGCCTTTACCGTCAGAGTCATCCTGTAAAATCACATTACCTGCTGGACCGAAATCAGCAGTTTTGCTGTTCGCTTCNCAGTAAAGCTTAACTTTAGTTGATAGACTTGCCATATAGACCTCCTTTTAAAATTGTTATCATGCTAATTTAAATCCAAAAAATCTTGAAACAGCATCTATGTTTGCAGCTCCACTTGAAAAATCTAGTCTTTGGTATACTTCTATATAATCATTTTGTGCTAAATCTAATACTTGACTAGCTTCTTGATACCATTCTGAAAAATGTTTTCCATCAGAATAAGTAAAATAGTTACCAGTAGCACTATTACTAACACCATTTTTATATAATCTGGTAGCCGCATTATCAAAATTATTACCGCCCCAAGCATAAATTGCTACACCAAAAAAATATTTACCTGCACTCGGAGCTGTGTATCTTCCAGTAGAAGTATCAAAGTTACTTCCTGTATCAAATACTTCATTATTAAATGTTATTTTGTACCATGATGAATCTGTTATATTATTATCATTACCAGTTAATTTTGCACTAAAGGCTTCTGTACCTGCAACAGGTGTCGTTGCGAATCCTGTAGCGGTTCCATTATTTGTGATGGTTGCGCCTGATGGTATTGTGATTGTATCGCCTGAACTACCAAGCTCTAATGATGTTCCACTTTGTGGATCTAATTTGTCTACGAATAAAGTTCCCATTATATAACCGTTAATGTTCCTGCTACTGTCACTGTTCCAGTGTAATTAACTGGTCCAGCCACAAAAGCGTTTTGTGTTGCTGTTATTGTTACGTCTGAAGTAATTGTTGCTAAGTTTAGATACATACCGTTAAAGCTTGGGTTAATTGCAGTATGGTCAACGCTACCAGTAGCTGGTGTTTGGTAACCAATTGCTGCGCCTAAGAATACTACATATGCTGCATCAGATCCAGCTAAAGTACTAGATCCAGTTCCTAAAGTTGTACCACTTGCAGTGTAATCTACATCTGGTTTTTGAACAACGTTATTAACTACGAATCTTACAGAAGAAGAATCAGAAACTGATTGATCTAAAGTAAAGCTTTGAGCAGAACCATCACCAGTGATGGTTTGAGTTGCCATTGCTTTATATACATCAGAACTACTTGGACCTATATACGCCATGACTCTCCTACGTGCTTATACTATCTATATATGATACCCAAACATTCAAACTATTCGCTGTATCAGATTTTGCCTTCAAAACGTCACCACTTTGAAGCACAACTTTTGAACCACCATCAATCAATTCTATACTGGATCCTTGAGGAATGCTTACATTTTTTACAATGTAAGAATCAGCTGATCCACCACTAGCTGAGCTAGTAATATAGACATCTGCTTGAATTGTTTGTGTTACTATGTTTGCTAATCTTATGCCTATTATAGCGTCGTCTGAGTTTGCAGTTATTATAGTACGTGCAGTTGTACCAATAGCTACGTCTCCCGAACCATCCGCTGCAACAGCTCTTTCAAAATCCTGTGCCATACCTTACCTATATCATAGCGCCACAGACATTGCAATTACAAAGCCGGCACTTACGCCACTTGATGTTGCCCATTCTGGTGCTGTTGCTCCTGCGTTCATCTGTAGAACTTGGAGTGCTGAACCTTTCGCTAACCTTGCTGGTGTATTATTTGCGGAGGCATACAAAATATCTCCTGCAGTAGTTAGTGTCATGTCCATTGTTTTACTTGCTGGAAACGTACAAAATACATCTTTTGTCCCTGCGCTAAAATCAACAGCACTATCGCTGTTAGAGCTAGAGATTACAGATCTACCTGTTAAAGTGTCCGGTGNTGCNTCTGTAATAGTTCCTAGTCCTACTTCCCACTCATTTGCACTTTGGTGTGCAATAGCGTAGTANGTAGTATTTGAATTACCTATTCCAGCTACAAAACCTTCAAACCCTGAAACAGCGCCTGCTAAATTTATAGTGCCTGTGCCAGTGCTTGTCGTCGTTTCCTTNACACGATCGTTTAATACTAACGCCATGTTATTCCTATGCTAATCTTAANATAGCATTAGATGCGTCAGCTGTTGGGAATTGAATTGTAAAAGTTCCACTTGTACAAGTTTTGTCCCCACCGAAATTCAACACACATACAGATTTATTACTCTCTGAACTGTTATAGATCAAAGCGCCATAAGCTGTTATTGTTGCTGAAGTCCAAGACGTATCTGCGAAATCACATACCGCAGTTGTTCCATCTGCTACTGGTGTAACACTTGTTAAAGTATTTCCACCTGCTGAATAACCAGAACCGGATACTTCGTTAGTTGCTGTACCATCGCCATAAGTAGCTGTTGAAGCAGCTAAAGATGAAGAGTTAGTGTACAAAGCAATTTTAAAAGTATCACCACTGGAAGCAGTGAAATTGTGCGTTCCTTGTAACACCTGAGTTTTAAAACTCGTTGTTACAGTTGATGATGATATTGCCATTTTATTGTCCTCCTTCTATAGGTCCTGTTGGACCTGGTTTACTAAAGCCTGGTAAGAATGATGGACGTGGCATTCTAATAACCCCACTTTGATGTTCATCACGTCTTCCGCGACCAATTTGTTGCGCAGCGACTTCTTGTAAAGCCATTTCATACGATTGATTATACATTTGCAGCATTTCTGCTGGNCCTTTCAAATATTTGAAAGCTTCGACAAGGCANCCATACAACATAAGTGCAGGTGCGTTATCACCAAGCCAAGTATTACTATTTGTAGAAGTTAANCTGTCAGGTAATTTAATTAACCCTACTTCTACATAATTAGCGGTAGCTGGCGTTGGAACTACATATATAGTATTATAATCCCATTGTGAATAATATTTTGGTGTTCCTGTAGAATCTCTATCTGGCCAATATTCATTCATAAATGTAACATCTCTTTGTTCTAAATATGTTCTATCTCCTGTGCCAGCAGCAGGATATATCATAACACTTCTTATAACAGAAAACTGAGTAGGAATTGTAGTTCCTCCNCCAGGTAAAGTTATAAAACCATTTCCTACTGTAAAGTTAGAATATTGATAAGATCTAAAAACAGGTAAATCTATATCTCTTAAAATTTTGTTTTCAGTGTGCTCAATAATATCATTGACAATAGTATCAGTTAANACATCACTAGATGTTTCAGTGTAATCTCTTATTTGTTGTACTAATTCAGTNTANGTTGTCATGCGCTCACCGTAGTTGGTCCAATAAATACCACATTTCCTCCACCTGCACCAGTGGAAGAAGGAGTAGAAGTAATTGTTATATTAATAAAATCATCCGTTACACTTGTTGGAGTAAATCCTGCAGCTGCTGTTAATTCTGAAGATGGTACACCAAAACGATTAGTGCCCGTTACACCCATTCCTTGAAACTGGGTTGTGGTTCCTTCAGTTCCACTATTTGNTGCATNCCAAAACATAATTGTATCAGAAGTTGTATAAGNATGNCCTGGAGCAAAAATAGAAACACTTTTACTTCCAGCTGTAAATCTAAACGGATCTGGNGGAAGTAATTGAGTNGTTNCTGGTGCTATACGTGCAGGTCTTGGATGTTCTAACGCTTGAGGATCTGGAGAATGTTCATGTGGCATCAATTGAGGTGCCTTAGGTTCATACTCACTTGTATGTACCCACATACCATTCCATTCTTGCACCATTTCGTTGTAGGGAAATTGTAATCCACTACGATCGGAAATAGCTATTGCATATTTTCCTTTAGCGTAAGCCATTTATTATACTACCATTTACTATCGTTAGGTCCAACCCAATGATATTTACCACCTTTTTTGGCAGCACCCATTCCTTGAGCCGTTCCACTAATAGTCCCTTTAGCAATTTTAATTTCTTCTCCACCTAACTCTCTATTAGTTCCTGTTGGTGCATTTCCTTTATCAGTTGCTGCTCCAACATTTTTAATAATGGAAGGTGTACTTATTTGACCTCTACCGTAATGACCTATTTTTTTAGTAGATGCATCACGAGTATTTGCCTGTTTATTCCATCGTGGGTTACTCATTAGTCCTCCTTTTTACATTCACAGTTTCCACAACTGCATTGTCCACCACAGCATGATCCGCCGTTGCTACAATGACATTCATGGTCACAATGTTTACATATTGGCATATTACCTCCTATGGTATATACGCTTGCGCCGGTTTAACTCTAAACGAGACTCTTTCTCGGTTAGCATCAGCGGTTCTCTCAAATTCTTCATCATATACCGCTTTTAATCCCGCAGTCATCTGCGGTGCTCTTTTTAAAGAAACATAATAAGCTAATCCTGAAACTAAACAAGGAAGAAAATAGAAAGGCACATCTGCAGTATTTGAATATGCACCTGCATCCATAATTCTATTTATATAGAAATATTTCATTATGTAAGCTTTATCGGGGTTAGGATAAACAAATAAAGTCATGTCGTGCTCAGGTCTTCCTGTGCTAGTAGATCCATTAACAGTCACTTGACCATTAATTAAACAAAATTGTGTTGGTCTAGCATCACCTGTATTAGTTTCTCTCTTTCTGCTTAAATTCATATATTCTGTTCTGGAAATTTTAGTAATTGCTACATCTGTAGTATTTTGATCACCATCTAAATTTGCAGTTGCATTAGCTGTCGTTGTTATTGTTGCGTCAATAATATCTACAACTTTTTGATCAACAGCATAATAATTTGTACCAGCAGTCATTGTTTGTGTTGCGTAATCAATGGTCCATAAATTTAAACCACGATTAGCCCAATCAGAAAACATAAGGTTTAAAGATCTTCTAGCAGTTCTTAAATCATAACCGCTTCTTACTTCAAGACCGCATCTTTCAAATGCTTCTTCTATAATTTCCTCTATCGAGAGGTTAAATGTTCTCGTACCTGAATAAGCCATTTAAACCTCTACGAGATAGCGTCGTATTCTTTTATAAACTCAATAACTATACTAGCAGTATCATCGTTAGTAACAGAAGAAAAGTTAATCATAACATCGCCAGAATAGTTAGTTGCTTTTGTGTTCTGTAAAGTTCCTATAGAACTAAAGTCCACATCCTGAGCATGATTACAAGACCATGCAACTGGATTTGTTCCACTGTTATCCCACTCTATTATAAGTGGTTTAGCAGGAGCAGTTACACTAGAACTCCACCACATTCTATTTATATTTACATAAGTACAAGCTGTTCCATCAGCTCTTGCATTTAAATTAGATGCGTCAACTTTATATGTTTCAGCTGTAGTAGATGCTATTTTAGCGGTGAATGAAAAGATAGCTTTTCTATCTCCATCAAATAATTTTTTTACGTATTGTGCCATTTTTAATTCCCCTTGTACAAGGGTGGGGCCATTACTCCCCACCCACGGTTATATTATTTTACCAAGTATCTCCCGAAGCAAGGTTTTTACCTTGCATAAAGTCAATCTTGATCCATGCTTGACCAGCTGTAGATAATGCTCCAGTTGGAGTATAAGTCAATACTGCTTGTACATCTGAGTCATAAGAAACTCCGTCTGCACCAGTCTCTGATTGAGATACACTTTTCCACACTGCATTTTGTGTAGCATCCACAGTTACAGCTCCACCAGTATTACCAGTAGTTGTAACTGCACGCATNACNNCAGTAGCAATGTCTGCTAAATAATCCGGATCATCAGATTTTCCAATTTCCATTGGATCTGCTGTTCCAGCATTAAACGCTTCTGCCACCCATACCTTAATACCAGTAATGGTAGATTGGTAAGGAATAGTTCCTAACGCTCTGCAGTAAACATCTCCTGCCACAGCTGCTGTTCCCACAGTAATATTACCAGTGGTAGCACCACTTGTAGCAACTTTAGTTACACTTTTAAAGTTAGCTGCTGTACTATCAGTAGTATAAACAGTTCCACTATTTGGTCCTGTTATAGTTTCACTTAAAGCTTTACCATTAACATCTGTTCCAGTGATAGTNAANGNNATTCCTGAATCATTACCATCACTTGTAACGCCAATTTTTCTTGCCCACGCTGCGTCAGCAGTTGTTGAAACTGCACTTCCAAGAGCTGGTGCATAAATTGAATTGCCATTAACAGTAGCACATAAAGCGCCATTNAATGTCAANTTAGCTGCCGCTGAAGTTGTTTGTGAAGCGCAAATACCGTCTGTATCTGCCGCTGNTGGTTCTTGAAAATAACGAGCTAATGAGTTNGTNACCCAGTTAGTGTCTGTTAAATCTTTACCGCGATAACCACCTGATGTAGCTCCGCTAATTACTGGACCCGTTTTAACCGGACCCTGAAAAGTTGTTGTACCCATTTGTACTCCTTTGGCTGTATAGGCCTTTTGTTACGTCGTCTCTATACCGTCTGCCTAGCCAGTCTACGTAACTGTTTTACTAGGATAAAGGGGCGAACTAATTTCGCCCCTTTAAANATTAATTAAGCTCCTGGTGAACCAAAGATACCTCTCCAGTCAGACCAGCCGAAGCTGTATCTTTCTCTAGCTTTGTATCTAACATTACCAGTATCGAAATCGCCTTCCATAGCAGTTCTAATTGGAGCTCTTACAAAGTGTTTAAGTCCATTAGGTGCATCTGTTTTAATGAAGAACGCATCAGTATCAGTAAGGAAGTTGTTTACAACATATCCTTCAGGTACCATACCCATTGATTTGATTGCGTTGATATCATTATCAGCAGTGCCTACTCTACCAGCAGATTTCATTAGTCTCTCAGCTACAAACTGAAGGTTTACTGGTATAATCATTTTCATACCTCTAAGAGCAATTTTCATTCCTCTTTCGTCCTTCATGTCAGCAATATCAATTAACATTTGCTCAAGCGAAGTTTCGTTTAAGTCAGCTGCAGTTGATAGCTCGTTCTTTTGGTCGCCACTAAGAGTTGGGTGGTCAGTCGCACAAAGCTCCTTTGCATCCCCACCAAGATAAGAGTTGTTAAACGCTCTGTTAAGAATGTTTGCAGCTTTAACTTGTTTAGTGTTAGCCATAGAACGCGCTAATGCTTTAGTATAGCGAGTGCTAAGTTTGTCGTAAAGATTATCCTCTACAGCTTCTTCTGTAAGTGCAAAAGCTAAAGCAATAGTCTCGTTGGTNTACCTAGCAGTGTAAGTTTCTTGAGCATCTTCGTATGATACTCCTTGACCTTCCGGTTTTACAGCTGCGTTAGCGAAACCGCCAAGCATTACTTCTTCTTCGAAAGCACGATCAGATGATTCTGTATCGAATATTTCTTTGTCTTGATTTTCGTATCGGTCGTACTCTAAACCAAACAGGGCGTTCAAACCAGGTTCGAGTTCTTTGACCAATTGCATTCTTGAAATAACCATTGTTCAATATCTCCTTAGGTTTATACGCCAGTGCCATTGTTATAGTACAGATGCTCGTTGAATCTTACAATCCAGTTAGCATTAGCACTAGCAATGTCACTGTTTTCAGGATCTTCAGAAATTCTGATGATTCTTAATTGAGCAGCACCGCCTGCAGCAGCACCTAACTCAGATTTAGATTGACCATTGATAGTAGAACCCGCAGCATAAACTTGGTCAGCGTTATCGCCAACAGCAGTTTGTCCTAGAGTTGCATTATCTTGAATTTCGAAGAGCATGTTTGGATCATCGTAAACGAACGCGTCTATATCGCCCACAGTAGGTGTTATGCTACCAGGGTAATAGTTTGACCATGTTGGTTTTTGTGTAGTAGGGTCATTGTAGAAACAACCGTTGAAAACTCCAACGTTCGCAGTGTCAGCGTTTCCACTAACTTGTATAGTTCCTGCAGCAACTAACTTAACGATATCTCCTTTGNAAATNGCAGTAGCATAGCCATCTGCAATTTTGTATTTAGAAGTACCGCCATTTTGAATGCCGCTTCCTAATTCNCCTACAGGTCTTAAACCAAATGGCGCATCATTATTAGCCATGATTTTTTCTCCTGAAAAAATTTTTAAAAACACACTCACCGCGAGTGTGTTAAAATTGTGTAACTATGTGTTAGGAAACTTATTAACTAGGTTTCTTGCCACCAAATGTTACGCGAGAGCTTCTCTCTTTCGAGATTGGCATGCTAGGGTGTTGTTCCTTAAGAGGATCATTTGCAATCGCATCATCTTTATCTTGCGTAACTTTCGCAAAATATTGTTTACGCTGCTCAACAATCTCATTAGGGATTCTTGCTAGCATTAAACCTCCAACAGCTATAACACCTTCATATTTACCTGAATCAATTTGAGGCCATTCGTTGGTTGGATATTCATCAGCTCTGACNAATTCCCATCCTTCTCGTAGTCTAGCGGATACATTTTTTTGATCCATCTGTCCTACTGCTTCGGCCCTNANCCANCNGTGNTTAAANCCNTNNGGTGCAGGTGGTGCNTCTAGTTGTGACGGTGGAGTCCATACNTTAGGNCGNTCTNNNTTAGNCCTANTTTCNGACTCGCGTGATGGTAGTTTAGTTTTCNNTACTTTNTCATTCATATGCCTACTCCTTCACGTANTTCGCATANTCNNNTAGTGGCACACCTAATTTTTTTGCNATGGCTACCTGTGACGGTGTGAGTCTCACAGTACCTTTGCGCGTTTGTGCAGGGTTACCTCTGTTAACAGAAGCAACAGCCTGACTTGGCGTTGACTTTTCTGAACTTTGTTCAAACTTGTGAGGGAATGTATCCTTCATTCTTTTGTCTATTTCATTGTAATAGTCATCAGATGACGGATCGTATCCTTCTTCCATCAGTTTACGATGAATTGAGAAAGAAGTCAAGGTCATAGGTTCATCTTCACCAAACCACTTGTTCTTATCAGCCCAAGCCTCTGCCTTTGGATCTGGCGGTGGAGGTGGTGCTGCAGGTGGCTGCATTTGTTGAGGATTAGGCATTTGTGGTTGGTTAGGATTAACTCCACGTGCCTCCATTTCCTTTTTCAATCTTTCACGTTGTGCTTGTGTAGATTTTACACGTTCAGATTCTATGGCAAGTCGTGCTAATTTTTGCTGTGCTTCTACTTGTGCATCACTATCTCCTANTTCTACGGCAGCTTTTAATGCTTTTTTAGCTTCTGCTGTTTCAGCTTCTACACGGCTTGCAAACTCTGTTATATATCCACTGTCCAAAGTTTTTGCTCTAGTTTGTAAGTCTTTGGTTTTTTGCTGTACACCTTGGGCAAACTCTATTGCAGCTTGTTCTCTTCTTTCAGCTTCTCTTAATTTTTTTGTTAATTTATCTATCCTGGATTGAACTTTTTTACCATAGTCGTCCATTTCTTCGGTAGATGCAGTGTCTTTTACTACCTCTTGTGATTCAGTGGTTTCTTGTTCAACATCAGGATTAATAGTTTTTGTAGAATTTTCTGGTACTGTTACATCAACACTAGGTCCGTCAGATGGCAGATCTACCATTTTTGCTTCAGCTTCAGATTGTGCTTCTACTTTCGTTTGTGCTTCTGCAGGCATTTATCCTCCTGTTAAGTTCTAAATTGCAAGATATCCTCTGGGTCTTTTACCACAGCAATTATCTCGTCCTCGTTAAGTATCCTCACTTCTCCACCTTCTATCCCAAATCTAGAACCGGCGTAACGACCAAATATAATCCAATCATTTACTTTACACCAAGGTCCATTTGGAAATCTTTCTTTGTCTTTATAACAAAGTTCTCCCATTTTAACAACTAAGCCAACTACAGTAGTGACTTCTTTTGTTTCTTGTGTTTTGTCAGTAAGTATTATACCACCTTTTGTTTTAGCTTTACCTGTCCAAGGTCTAACTAATAATCTGTACCCTACTGGGTCTGGTATAGTGTCTAAATATGTTTTTGTTTCTTCTGGGCCTTTGGGTATCTTAATTTCGTCTTTTAACTTTAGCATCGTCATAAATCATGTTCCTTTTTTAGCAGGTCGTTTAAATCCTGAAGCAACGCTTCTAATGCGTTGATCTTACCTCTAGCATATTGTAAGTTTTCTATTGTGTCTACACCATAAATGACATCTTCTTTATATTTTTCTAAACTTTTTTTAATTATTGACCTTATATCTTGTATCGTATCTATATCTTGCATATTAAATTATGTTAAAATTTCTAAATATCCATCTCCATAATGCAGAACGTATAACAGATACTACAGTAAATATCAAAGCAATTCCTAAACTGTCAACAATAGAAGGATACAATCCGAACAGAGGAAAAATTAAAACTTGAATTAAAATGGCTAATAAAAAACCACTGCCCACATCTATTAAGCTGTGCGTAAAGTCTTTTTTCATTTTTTAATAACTTTTGTATCTACTTTTTTAATTTTGTCCAGGGAGCGCAATCCTCCGATGCCTAGCATTCCGAGCAAAAGCGGCATCATGATCGACATGTCAGCTTGTGGAACAGTAATACCAAATCCTGCACAAATCGGAGCCACCATAAAATTTATTCCTAGCGATAGCGCACAAATCCATCCGCACAATGGTCTCCACGATGATTGAAACCAATTACCCTTTGCTTCCTCGGTGTTTAATTTTATTTGAGCTAGAGCTAACTCTTGTGCATGTTTTTCTGCCATAGTAGATATTTCATGACTTAACTGAGCTGCTTTATCTTTGTCTCTTACAAATTTTCCTATAAGTTTTGTTGCTGGTCCTATTAATGCTGTAAGTGCCATTATTTAACTCCTATAAATTTTTTACCTTTTACTTGTATATCTTTAATACCTTTTATATCACTCATACCTACNCCNTTTTCNCTATGAGGACANCCTGGTTTTTTTANCATAATCATNACACCAATNTTAAAACCTATTCCNTGAGGTGTAGGTCCTCTCATTGGAGGAGCTCCGGTGGTAAGTTTTTTACTGGACATTTCTTTGATCCTTATCCATATCAGCCATTATTTTTATTTCTTGTAAATTAAGTTTTTCATCTGCTACTCTAATTCTCTCTTTACTTGCTTCTTCTGCATCTTCTCTTTTCATTTTTTCTAAGTCTATTTTTTCTGCAAACTCTTGTGATTTTCTNTTTTCTTCTTGCATATTTTCGTTTGCTCTTCTNTGTATGTCCATAGCTCTTAAATCAAGCTCTTTTTGTTTTAGTGCNACAAGTGGATCTTGTTGTTGTCCNCCTTCTTGTTGTAAATATTCTGCAGTAAGTCCTGCTATTTGTTCTGCTATCATATTTTCTGTTTCAGCTAAATAAGATTGNGGATCTATCTGCTCTAGTTGTACTAAATCAGGTCTNTTTTGTTTAACTTCTAAAAATACTTGTGCTCTAGCTTTCATAGAAATGTGTTCTTGTATGTGAGCACTTAATAAAGCTTGAACCATAGGGTTTACTTGCACCATTCTTGTCTTCATAAAAGCTAAATGTGCAGCAATATGTGCGTCATGGTTCTGAAAGTAAAAAGCTACTGGAACTGCTGTACGTAAAGCACCAGCATTTTCTGCTCCAGGGTCTTGAGGTGTTGGTTTTGGCTCTGGTTTTAGTATTTTATCAATATTTTTTGTTCCCATTGCNTCATAAACTCTTCTATAAGCCTCTCTTAGGTTGTGCAGCTCAGGATTTGACTGTGCAACNTGTAATTGTTGACTNGCAAGTGTAATTCTTTGCGATAAACTAAAAATATTTGGGTCTGCGACTGGAATTATGTCTACTTCGGGACCAAAATCCATCTGTTTTATGTTTTGATTACCGCCAGCTACAGCATAAGGGTAACTTGGAGGCAAATAAGTGCCAAAAACAGACGCTAAAAGTCTAAATTCTATACGCATTGCATAATAACAACGCTTATGTATAGCTGACATTACTCTAGAACCCCGTTCTAGAAGAGCTAAAGTAGTTCCAACTGCTCTATTTTGTTTATCTTCACCAGTTTGCATGTCCATAACACCAGCAAATTTTTGTCCAGCTTGTACCACAAAGCCTAAAAGTTGCATTAATGTTTGACTAGGCTCCTTAAATGGTAACATCATAAACTGATCTTTAATATTTCCACCTGGTGCATCTACATCTCTAAACTCTCCAGGTTGAAAAGCTTGATCATCATCTCTAATTCTTAATCCTCTTGACTTAAAACCAGCTGGTAAGTTTGATAATGTTCCAGCATCAAGTAATTGTCTTAGTGCAGCAGTTGCTGTTCTTGATAAACCACCTATCATATGTATCAAACCAAACCCATAAAATCCCAAACCAGGTAAAAATTTATAATGCACAAAATATTCTGTTCTGTTCATTTTAGGATCGTTTGCTAAGTAGTTACGATATATAGAAAGTATCTCTTGTGATCCCTCATCTATAGTTACAATGTAAGGTACTTTAATGTTTTTTTCATCGGAGGTGTTTTCGTAATCTTCAATATCTAAATCTACGTGCATCTCTAAAATGTTATACTGATAGTCTTTTGTGTCTCCATCATCAACACCTTCCATCTGATTATACTTATCTTGAATATCATCATCTTTATTAGCAGAAGGACTTACGTCAACATCTCTATAAAAACCTGCTCTTTGTTTTTTAATAATTTCATTCTCACTCATCTTTACTACATGAGTAATTCTTTCACATTCTTTTAAATCTGTTGCATAGTATGGAACAACTAAATCTTCTGCAGGTACAAACTTAGCTACTGCTCTGTCTAATACCTGATCATAATATATTTTTTTGAAAGCTGAACCTGCTAAGGGTAGATAGAATAGTAATTGATCAAAGTCTGTAGTGTATTCCTCCATAACTTCAGTCAACATATAATTCATAAACTCTTTAACTCTAGTTGCTTGTTCTGCTCTTGCAACAGTTTCATCTCCTAATACTTGTGTATTGACAGGACCTTGTGCTGGTAACAATTCTTTATAAGCTTGTGCTTGAAATTGTGTTACTGCTTCTGCAAGTAAAGGATGCGTAACAGAACTTGCACCACTAAAAGGTCTTGACTCATCATTATATTTAAAACCTAATAAATCTAAGCCAGAGGTGTAAGACTTTTCCCAGTCACCTCTAGACTGTTTATCGTTTTTGTAATCAGTTACTAAATCACCTGCAAGTCTTCCTAAAATAGTTTCATCCATTTCTTCTGCAAGATTCGCATAAAAGTTTTCTTGCATTGGTTCTTCTTCAACTTCTAATTCATCTCCAGGTGATTCTATTTCAACATCTACTTCACCAAGTTGATTATCAGGATTAGGTAATTCTGTTCCTGCATCTTCATTGAGTTCAATATTCTCTACATTTTCAACTGTAATATCTTCTTCTATCATAATATTTTTGTAGGTTTATTTTTTCCAATTTTAACAGGACATATAACCATCTTACCTTTTCTTGCTTTAATAACATTAGACTTCGACATGTTGTCTACTAATGCTGATATGTCATCTATTGCCATAGGATACATTTTTCCTCTTTGTATGTCTCTGCTTCTTAAATTTCTTTGTTTTACTTCAACAGCTTCTAACATATCAGGTGCAACTATTTCAGGTAATTCTTTTTTTTCAATTAACTCTTTTGCAAGTTTTAGTCTTTCTATATTTTTATCTACATTTGCCATAATATTATACTACCATTTAAATATGTTTACTGCTAGTCCTCCTTTTTTATAACCTTTGATTGGCACATCTTTGAACTCTGGTTTAATTTTTATTGCGTAAGATAGATAATAATCAGCTTCATTTATTTCACCAGGTTCTCTTATTTTAACTTCTGTTCCTTGTAAAAAATCATAACCCAAAGTGCCAGTGTCATCAAATTGATTCCCTCTCATTAATCTACCACCTGAGCTTTGAAAAGCCTCATACTCTTCCATAGTCATTGCAGCAACATGTTCTTCAAATACTATTTCTTCTCCAGTTTCAGGATCTATTGAATCTATTTCTCTAACAAACTTAACTCTTTTATTAGGATCTGATTTTGCAACTTTAATTTCTTTNACTTCAGTATCATATGTTTTAGCAAACTGTCTTAAAAAACTAGGTAAAGTTGCAGTAGGATTTTTTGCTTCTCTTCCTGAAGTTTTACCAGGTCTTAAATCTGTTTTAGCTGAACTTGTCATACGATCATAGNATTTTGGTTTTTTAGCTATTTCNGCTAATTCAGTTATAGCTCCNGGACCTTCNTNTTGAGTACGAGATCCTATTCTAAACATTTCTCGNACNTCTTCTAATTCTTCTTCAAAAACCTCTCCAGCTTTTCTTACTGTTATTTGACCTGTTCCTTTTGAATTACCATAAAATTCTAAATTACCTAATCTTTTTCTTTCTCTATGATGAGTAACTTCATAAGGGTTTATACTAACCCAATCAATACCTTCTCTGGCTGCTTTTTTTATAGCGTATTTCATAGCTAGTGGACCCCAAGTTTCTTTACCATCTAAAGGTTTGTAATCGTATTTACTTTTTTCTCTTCGACTAACATCAGGTATAATTTTTTTTA
>FUFK010045268.1_pt1 | contig 20804 bp, 19 predicted proteins | sample 1021851 | NCBI WGS metagenome assembly FUFK01 (sample SAMEA51879418, study PRJEB19060) | metagenome
TCATAAGATTGCCAAGTCAATTGCAAATTCACCTTTGGTTAAAACAGCAATTGCAGGAGAGGATGCAAACTGGGGACGAATTATAATGGCAATTGGAAAAGCAGGTGAGCCAATAAGAAGAGATTTACTAACGATTCGTATTGGAGGGGTATTAGTTGCCGAGGATGGCAAAAAATCGGAGGGCTTTATTGAATCTATGTTAGATAAACATTTAAAATCAAAAAATATTATAATCGACGTTGATTTACAGACTAAAAATGGAAATGCAACTGTTTGGACATGTGACTTAACCCATGATTATATATCAATTAATGCTGATTACCGCAGCTGAATCTGGAAATAGAGTTTTGTAGAAATGAAAGTTGTTGTTTCTTGTGCTCTGATTGATATAGATGGGAGAATACTTCTATCAAAGCGTCCTGATGATACGACGATGGGTGGTTTGTGGGAATTCCCTGGAGGAAAAATCGAGACAAATGAAACTGCNGAGATGGCTATTGTACGTGAACTTAAAGAAGAATTGGATNTTGACACGCANGAAAGCTGTCTNGCACCTGTAAATTTTAGTTCATATCAATACCCTGATTTTCAAATTCTTCTCTTATTGTTTATATGCAGAAAATGGCAGGGAATACCTCGTCCCCTATTCGCATCAAAACTCAAATGGGTTTTCGCAAATGATTTAAGAAAATATGATATGCCAAAAGCAAACAAAGATTTTATAAGTAACCTTCAGGATTTACTCTGAACCTAATATNACTTAATACCTCAACCTTCTTTATTCACATCAGATTTCAGATACTCTAAAAGAGAGTTTCTTGCACTTCCAGGGCGCATTGGTTTTTGCTGACTTTCGTCTGGAACCCACCCGGTGAGGGTAACAAGCTCAAAAGTTGCAATTATACTTTTATCATCATTTGAAAATTGTTGTTGGTATATCTGGCCTGCTCTTTGAAATAATTTTTTCGATGTAAACTGCCTACTCCTCGAAACGAGAGCATTGGTCTCGCCCATTCTTCTTAAGTCCGCCATTAATTCAAAAATTGAAGGGTACAAAACTTCTATTATATCTGAGTCACATACCGGGAGAGCAAATCCAGCACGCTGAAGTANCCCACCAGCNGCNTTTATGTCNACCATCGGAATACATCTTGCATATGCTCCTTTGCTTAACTCTATCTCTGCCTGAGTAAGGCAGGCTCGTAATTCTTGAAGGGTTCGACCTCCAAAAAAATTAGCTAGCAAAAGCCCGTCTGGTTTTAATTTATTNCGACATTGGATTAACATTCCTGGAAGATCATTTNCCCATTGAAAATATTGTGATGACAAAATTAGGTCAAAAAAATCCATTTTCTGGGGGATTTCCATTTCGGGGCTGTGGGTAAATTTAGCCTTCGCATGCGCAAAGATACCCATTTTTCTCGATACATCGATCTGATATAGCGTAAAATTATCGGTATGCTTAGCTGGTGACATTGATAATAGTTGTTTTGCAAGTTGGCCGTTAAAGCAGCCAATATCTAGAATTGTGCTAAAATTCCGATTTACATCGTACAATCTATCAAGCAATCGGGTAATAGAAGCTTGTCGCAAAAACATTGTATCCTCTGGTTGGAACAAAGCCTTAATGCGGTTATTTGCAAGCATTTTATTATCAAAAAGAGTTTTCATTTATATTTCTAGACGATCAACCATGAGTAAGTTCATTAAATATATTTTCTTGTTAAACTGTTTTAATAGGGAATGATTTAACAAAATTCTTTTAAAATAATAATAAAAATAATTTTAAGCTCTTTTTTTATGAAATTTGTTATTTAGAAATTTTAAATATTTAAAAAATATTTCTTAAATTGCATTGTTTAGAAATTGAATTTAAATAACATACAAATTAATCAAAAGAAAAAGAGATAAAAATGCATAATCAAGTTGAAATTTATACAACAGATTTTTGTGGTTATTGTTATCGTGCACTACAACTATTAAAAAGCTATAATATTAGCTATAGACAATATGACTTNACTCTCGACAAAGAGGGAAGAAAAGCAATGTCAAACAGAGCTGGTGGCAAAACTTCTGTGCCACAAATTTTTATTAATANCNTTCATATTGGCGGNTCTGAGGAATTGATTGAATTGTCNTTAAACGGNAAACTTAAAGAATTGCTTAATTGCTAGGAANTGAANGATGCTTGTTGCAGCNGCACAATTTTGTGCATCNAATNAGATTTNTAAAAACCAAGATATAATCGAAAAACTAACTCNAAACGCNAGCTTAAAAAACGCCTCCTTAATTTGTTTTCCTGAATGCGCAAATCTTATTGCTAAAGATCATCAAGAACTTGAGGAGAAAGCGGAGCTGGCAGACAATTCAGAAACAATTAAAAAAATTAAGTCGCTAGCAAGACGATACAGTATTATGATATCTGTTGGNTCACTNATATTAAAAAAATCAGGTCAAGAAAAAATANTAAATCGTGGTTTTTTAATTNGNAAATACGGGGAATGCCTTGCTACATACGACAAAATTCATATGTTTGATGCAGACGTTGGCGATGGAAAAATCTATCGTGAGTCTGACTACTTTTACGCTGGCAACCAACTAGTAACAGCTCGAACAGAAATAGCACACATTGGGCTTTCAATATGNTATGATGTAAGATTTCCTGAAATGTATCGTAAAATGTCACAGGCTGGAGCAGAAATAATTGTAACACCTGCGGCCTTTACGGAAAAAACTGGTAAAGCACATTGGCACGTTTTACAACGAGCTAGAGCAATTGAGACGGGCTGTTTTATTATAGCTGCCGCCCAGTCGGGAACACATGCAGATGGTCGCCAAACTTATGGTCATTCACTTATAGTTAATCCTTGGGGGCAAATTATTGCAGAGGCAAAAACCCTTCAGACTGAACTAGTCACAGCAGAAGTTAATTTAAAAGAGGTAGATATTGCCCGAAATGCCATTGGAGCCTGGAAATCAGATTAATCNTCTGAGTTTTTTTAANGANTGCAGTTNATGTAAAGTNATTCTACCTATCTTTCTGAGAAAGTGGATGATTTGTAGAGACTAACCCATGAAGACGTTCTGGACGTGTTTTGGTGTAAATTTGTGTTGTTGAAATGTCTGCATGCCCAAGCATCATTTGTAAACTTCTTAAATCTGCTCCTCTGTTTAGCATATGAGTTGCAAAGGAATGCCTTAGCTTATGAGGACTAACCCGAACCGGATCAATTTGTGCTATTGAAGCAATTTTTTTTAATAGAGTAGAAAATTTTTGTCGGGTTAATACTGGTTCAATAGGTAATGCTAGGAGTTGCTCATGATGAGTATCAGGACCTGCGACATCCCTTTTTTCCAGCCAGTTTTTGATTTTGATTAATGAAATATGNGTCAGTGGNGCAAAACGCTCTCTTCCCCCNTTACCACGAACCAAAATCAAGCTTTTTGAAAAAATTATATCAGCCCTTCTCACCTGAAGCAGTTCTGAAATACGCAATCCAGCGCCATATAAAATTTCAATTCCCGCTGACATTCTTAAATTGTCTGGTGGTGATAGCTTCTCTGCCGCCTCTAAAATAGAATATATTTCGGTCTCCAACAAACTNANAGGAATAGTTTGAGGAAGTTTAGGATTATCAAGCCAGGTNGTAGGATTGTCTGTTCTATAGCCATCNGACACTAACCACTTCATCATTTGTTTAAGAGCACTAATCCTTCTTGTGATGGTTTTTGCCGATTTCCCTTGTTTTTGCCAGTGGGATAGGCAGGAAAGTAATTCGCGCTCGTTGGTAGAAGAAAGGTTTTTATTAAAAATTGACTGGGTATGGGAGTCAGCTAAAACCAAATCTTTTTCATAAGCTAATAATGTGTTTTTAGATGCACCAGTTTCAGCTGCCAAAACCTGCAAAAATATATTAATTTTCTGGTCTTTTTTTATTATGGACACCCTATAATCCTAATGTTATCCGAGGGCTAGCGAACCAAAAAATAGGTCTAATTTAGTTTATGTATATTGTAACTAGGTGAAGTCAGGTTTCAAGCCCAAAAAATTATGCTTCTTGCCCCCAAAAAATTTCTAACAAATGTGACGTAACAATTTCTTTGACTAAATCTTCAGCTGCTTCACTAAAACCTATTTCTTTCAACGACTTTACAACTAAAGCCAAATCGTTTGCAGAAATATTATTTAATTTATGCTTCTGAAACAATGAAGATATAATCAAAATTGTCTCTGCGGTACGTTGTCCACCTGATGATGAGAGTAAAGCATTTTTCAACGTTGGTTCTAATTCTAAGCTCTCGTGGGCTGTTGGTTTAGCCTTCTTCATCGAGGCTGATTCAAGCCAATCAATAGGCATTTTAATCATTGATGCTTGATCAAAAACAGGTAGAAGTTGCCATAAACCTAATTCTTGAAGCACATCTAAGGATGATTTTTCAGCTTTATCAATATTAAACATAAGTAATAACGGATTAATATCTTCAGATGAGTCTAACATATTTTGGATAGACATGTTTTGTAAGTCATCAAGCAAAATAATTTGCTCAAATTGGGTTTTTAATTCAATTGGTATAATAGGCAATGAGTCTGCGCTTAGTCGCGTTCTGGCAAGTTCAGCATAAAATGGCAACAATGCTTTACCATTCCCGAACTCAACCTCCTCCTTGAATGAGGCTAAAAAAAGAAAATCGTAATCTCTTTGGATTTCTGCTTGAAACATATTTCCAGCCAACGCTGCATAAATTTCCGCACTAGCTATAAGCCTTAAGTCACCTTTTGTGTTTTGTAATATACTAAAATCTGTCTCCATTTGACGTTCCGGATCATACAAACTGCGAATAAGAGCTGAAGCTTCATATGCTGTATCACTCTGTTGTAAAATTTGCTTCATAGCAAATGCTAATCTTGCTTCTCGTGTCGTATTTTTAATTAGATTGCTCGCTTGCATCATTGAAAGTGGAAGTTCTGAAATTTGATGCCATTCAATCGGAGCTTGTGCTAAATCCATTAAAATTAAATGAAGCGGTGTTAAAGAGGGCTGTGTTAGGATACTATTAATTGATTGAGAAGATTGAAAATTTTGAAGTAATGCAAAAAATAAGGGATCCTCTTCTCCGCTTGCACTCATCAACTCCGCTAAAAACAGTGCTTCCTCATGCGCTCCATCTATAACTCTGCACAATATCTGTACCTTAAGCCAGAAAGTATCAATTTCTTGTGATACTTTTTTATCTGCTTTGGTGCAAGTTGGTGAATCGTTATATGACAATAAATCATATGCCCCAAGCCATCTCTGCCAGTTTTCCCATCCTTTATCATCCTCAGGTAGCTTACGAATAAGATCTGCCAAGGCTTCCGATTTACCTGCTCTCGCCAGCCATTCCAACCGAGCAAAAACCAATGATTGTGACAACGCGATGTTACCAGTAACTCCGCTGGGAGGCGCTGACTTTCTGATTATAGAAGAATAGACCAGTGAGTTTATTGTTTTAGATGACCCATAAGGCTCACTCACTTGATATAAATATTCAATATTTTCTGGCTTAGACCCNTTCCAAAGTAATATATTAAANGGCATTTCTCTCTGCTGCCAATCAGATATTCCAGTTGTNACCAATCCCACACCAGATAACTCTCGCAAATCAACATTAACTGAAGGTGTGACGAGATTACTATTTTGCTGAATTTGTTCGTCGGCGCTACTCGTTAATTTTGGCTGTAATAAACTTTCATCAATCTGCATATTGGTTTTAGATTCTGATTCAACAACTTCCGTAGGAAATAGTTCGCTGATGAGCTTATCAATGTCAGATGTATTATCTTTAGAGGGAATATTATCCCGCTCAAATGTCATATTATTATTTAACACATCACTATCTATTAACTGTTCTTTTAGAATAGACTGACTAGCGTCATCATCATCTTTAATNTTGGATATTTCAGCACTATTTTCAGTAANANTNTCTGTTTGGTTGTCANTTTCTTCATCTANAATAGTTGCTGTTAAATCAAATAAATTTAATTCTGGTAGGTTGTTTTTTTGGGTTACAATAGGCGATGTGTATTCTTCCAATGGCACTTGATTCGGCGGAAAAAATAATTGTCGTGAATTTTGGGGAGAGTTTATTTTAACTTCCGAGTTAGAATTTCTATCATAAATAATGTCTTGAGATAATCCTGATTGAGATATAAAAAATATGAGAATGCTTGTCAGAAAAACCCTTGCCCAAACTACCATTTTAATTCCTGAATTTGCTATCATCTATAACTTCAGATACCATTTTAGTTGGTGCTGGTATATTCCAATTAGACAAAAAAACAGAGCCTAAAACTACGCTAATTATAATTAGGATTATAACTGTAAAAAACATCTTCATTTTTAGCCTCATTATCTTCATTCACTTAAAGCTCAGATTAGCACTTTAAACTCTAAAATCCATACTAATCTGAAATTTAAATAACTAAGTAAATGATTTAAAATATGATTATGGCGTGAATGCGGCACTAAAAAATTGTAGTTGCCATTTATCTTTCTCCTTTTTTTATTAAGTTCTTATTTGCCGAAAGCTAGTAAGGTGGTTAAAAAGTATATTATGAAAAAAAAGCAAAATTTCATTTTATCAAATACTGTAGCATTTATAGGGTTGATGGGCGCAGGCAAAACAACGCTTGGTAGACAGTTTGCCAAAACGATTCGTGCAGATTTTGTTGATAGTGATGAAGAAATTGTTCAGCGTGCTGGGATATCAATTCCAGAAATTTTTGAGCTCAGTGGAGAAGAAAAATTTCGTAATATCGAAAATCGTGTTATAGCCGATATTCTTAAACGTGCCCCAGTTATTTTATCAACCGGCGGAGGGGCATTCATTTCTACTAAAATTAGAGAGATGCTGAACGATACTTCAGTTACAATATGGCTTCGTACAAAACCAGAAACATTATTAGCTAGAATGGAAAATTTTNACAACCGTCCCTTACTTGCAAACGGTGACCCGCTTTTAACGTTGACCAATTTATATAAAGAGCGAGAACCTTTTTATAAGAAAGCTCATATTGTTATTGACACAGACAATCTATCTACTACTCAATCCTTAAATGTAATAATGAAGGAACTTAAGGATAGAGAGGTATTAAGGTTGAAATCATCTTGTTTTGAGGACATGAAATGACTAATGCTGAAAAAATAAATGTTGGCTTAAACGATAGATCCTACCCAATTTTAATAGGACCTAATTTACTAAAAGCTGCTGATACTCATCTTTATGATTTTTTGTCTAACAGACATTGTATCGTAATCTCGGATACTACTATTGGCCCTATTTATCAAAATTTACTTGCTAAAACAATTTCCCCAATTTGTTGTAAACTTAATAATTTACGAGTTCCTTCAGGTGAAAACTCTAAATCTTTATCTGTTTTCACTGAAATTTGTAATGACATTCTTAATATCGGAATTGACCGTAACACAATTCTTATCGCTCTCGGTGGAGGAGTGATTGGAGACCTAGTCGGCTTTGTCTCTGCAAGTCTTCTTAGAGGTATTGATTATATTCAAATACCAACCAGCCTTCTTGCTCAGGTTGATAGCTCTGTGGGAGGTAAGACTGGAATAAATGCACAAGCAGGTAAAAATTTGATTGGCGCATTTCATCAACCAAAAATAGTCCTTACTGACACTAACCTATTAAACTCTCTTTCAAAAAGAGAATTACTTTCAGGCTATTCAGAAATAGTGAAGTATGGACTTCTTGGCGACGCTAATTTCTTTAAATGGTTAGAAAAAAATTGGTCTGATATATTAGACTTAAAACAAGATAAAGTAATATATGCAATCAAACGCTCTTGCGAAATGAAAGCAGAAATTGTTGCTTCAGACGAAACGGAAAAAGGAATGCGTGCTTTGCTAAACCTTGGTCATACTTTTGCCCATGCATTTGAGGCTATTGCCGAGTATAATGGAGAATTGTTACATGGAGAAGCAGTTGCCGCTGGTTTAGGACTAGCCTTTGACTTCTCTTTTACAAAACAACTTTNTTCAAAAGAGGATGCGGCACGTGTTCGCTCTCATCTTGCACAGACTGGGTTGCCGTACAATTACGCATCTCTTCCAGCTGGAAAAGCTCCAATACCTCAAATCATTGAACATATGAGAAAAGATAAAAAAACTGTTTCCAACGAATTAACCTTTATTCTGGCAAATAGAATTGGAAAAGCTTGTGTTGTCCAAAATATATCAGAAGAGGAAATTTCATCATTTTTTATTGCCAAGGGGGTCAATCATGTTTGAATATTGGACTTTGATTGTTTCAATAATTATTTTGATATTTGCGTCAGGGTTTTTTTCAAGCTCTGAAACCGGTCTCACAGCTGCTTCTGATGCAAAAATGCGTCAACTTGCTAATAATGGAAATAGAAATGCGTTGTTAGTAGAAAAACTTAAAAATGACAAAGACTCCCTTATAAGTGCAATACTTATAGGAAACAATGCTGTAAATGTATTAGCATCGGCACTCGCGACTTCAGCGGCGATAGCATTTTTTGACGACTCAGGTGTTTTNNTAGCAACTTTAGTGATGACGATTTTAATNACTNTTTTTGCTGANGTATTACCTAAAACTTATGCTATTAAAAATGCAAATCAATTTGCTCTAGTGGTTGCAACTCCAATTAGNTTTATTGTTCTNATTTTAACTCCTCTTACAATGACAATGAGATGGATCTCTCTTATTTTTCTTGGGAGAAACTCGGAAATTTCAGAAGATAGAGAAGAAGAGCTCAGAGGTATGATTGACCTTCAAATGGGAGAAAGCACTTCAGAGCTAAAAGAAACAAAAGCGATGTTATCTTCAGTTTTGGATTTATCCGAGCTGACTGTAGATGAAATAATGACACATCGTGGCTCAGTATCTATGGTAAATGTAGAGGACAAACCAGAAGATATAGTCTCATTTGTTCTTAACTCACCTCACACTCGCTTACCTGTATACTCCGGAAAACCTGAAAATATAATTGGTGTTTTACATGTAAAAGACCTTTTAAGAGCTCTGCAAAACTCTAACAACAAAAATAAGAAAAAGTTTGACGTAGCCAAAATAGCTAGCCCTACTTACTTTGTTCCAGAAACAACATTGCTCGCTAATCAGCTTCAAGCATTTAGAACAAGGAGGGAGCATTTTGCAATCGTAGTAGATGAATATGGTGATTTTAGAGGCATTGTGACACTAGAAGATATCATTGAAGAAATTGTAGGTGATATTGATGATGAGCATGATGTAGAACTAGCTGGTTGCACCGCGCAAGCAGATGGTTCATATGTGGTTGATGGAAACGTTACTATTCGAGATCTAAACAGGATACTAGATATTAATCTGCCTGATAGCGATGCATCTACAATAGCTGGGTTATTGTTATATGAAACAAGAACTATTCCTCTCCCAGGAGGAGAGTTTAATATTCATGGAATGCGCTTTCGCGTTATTCATAGACAAAATAACCAAATTACAAGTCTTAGAATATGGACAAAACAAAAACATGTTGGCCAAAAAAAATCATTTTCTAAGTTACCCGAATAAAAAATTCTTCATAACTACTAAAAAAATTGAGGTTTAAAATGAATCTGCAGAACCCAAAAGATCGTGAACTCGTCCACAATAGAAATATTCACTGTATGGGTTATATAAGAAAAGATGGAGATTTTGATATCGAAGCTGTACTTACTGACAGTAAAACCTATGATTTCCCATCTGACACACATGACATTGTCAAAAACAATACTCCCTATCATCACATGGAAGTGAGAATAACGGTTGATGTAAATCTAAGAGTGAAGGATGCCCATGCAAAAACAATTTCGGGTCCTTATCAAATTTGTCCAAAAGGAGCAGAAAACTTTAAAAACTTGATTGGGATTAAGATAGGCCCCGGTTGGAAGCGACGCGTTCAAGAGAGGATTGGGGGACCTTCCGGATGCACACATATCACTGAATTAACCGGGCCTCTTGCAACCACAGCCTATCAGACTATCGGAGGCGAAATATCTCGTCAAAGAAGGAGGGGAATAGAAGCAAATAATTTACCAGAAATTAATCAAGAAAATAATCTAAAAAATAGCTGTATAGCCTATTCAGAGGCTAACAATAAATAAAATTGTNCTNATTTAAATTGANTTAACNTTCAANGCTACAGCATGTACNGAAGNATCTAACAAGGGCTTTAATACCNCGTAGATCAATCGATGAGATTGTACTCTGGTTTTTTCAGAAAATGCAGTAGCTTCAATATCAACTTCAAAATGACTTTCACCCCCCTCTTTTGCACCTGCATGACCATAATGAGCCGCACTCACATCTCGCACTTCTAAAAAATTTGGAGAAAATGCATCAGTTAATAAATTCTCAATTAGGCTTCTAGTTGACATCTTCTTTACTCTTTCATTGCAACTTGTAACTTATTTAAATAATTAAATTAAAATAAAACTGTAAATTTAATCTATCACCTTGTCTTAATAAATTTATAACCTTAGTTTACCAATATGACGGAAGCAAAGATACCAGAAATAAGAGGACTCAAAGAGGAACCCTCGCAAACCAAAAAATGTGAAGCGGAACATTGTTTAGAAGATGGCATTTATCCCGCACCACGTAACCGTGACGATTTACGTTCCTATGTCTGGTTCTGTCTTCAGCATGTGCGCGAATATAATAAAGGTTGGAATTACTTTGATGGTTTAAATGGAGATGCACTTGAAGCAGAAATAAGGCGCGCAACTACGTGGGAGAGGCCAAGTTGGAGATTCGGAACTGGCGGAACGGATTCTTATTACAAGAATTCCCGTAATGTCACTTCAGAGGATATATTTGGTTTTTTTCCAAATAATAATAAAGAAAAAAAAACTAAAGGTCAGCAAACAATGCCCCCTGACGAACGATGGGCTTGGAAAATTTTTGATATGGAGCCCTGTTCCGAGCAAAAAAAAATAAAACAGCACTATAAAAAATTAGCAAAGTTAAATCATCCAGACAAGAATCAGGGGGACGCAGGAGCTGAAGAACGATTAAAAGATATAAATATTGCCTACAGCATATTAAAACAATTGTATCCCGAAGCTACTTCAAAATTGAAATAAGTAATAAAAATTTTTTTGGGTGGATTTTATCATTGATTATCAATAAATTGACACAGATTTATAACATTTAATAGTACTGTATGAAACTTAAGCCCATCTTCAATAATTAGAAAGGTGAACTCTTTTGTCTGAAATTATAAATAACGGCATTGACGCACATTCGATACCAACTCCAGATACCAATTATAATGTAAGGGAAACATTTGGATTAGACTTAGATATGGAAGTTCCTGGTTTTTCTGATATTTCTGAATATGTTCCTACATTGGACCCAGATTATCAGTTTAACCATGATACTACTCTTGCAATCTTAGCTGGGTTTGCATTCAACCGGCGTGTAATGATTCAAGGGTACCATGGAACGGGTAAATCAACTCATATTGAACAGGTAGCAGCCAAGTTAAATTGGCCTTGCCTGCGGATTAATTTAGATAGCCATATAAGCCGAATTGATCTCATAGGTAAGGATGCTATTGTTTTAAAAAACGGTAAACAAGTAACAGAATTCAAGGAAGGCTTATTGCCTTGGGCATTAAGAAATCCGGTTGCTTTAGTATTTGACGAATATGATGCGGGAAGAGCAGATGTAATGTTCGTTATACAACGTGTTTTAGAAGTGGATGGAAAATTAACGTTACTTGATACTAATAAAGTCATTCACCCAAATGCTAGTTTTAGATTATTTGCGACTGCAAATACAGTTGGTCTCGGTGATACAACAGGTCTATATCACGGCACTCAGCAAATAAACCAAGGCCAGATGGATAGATGGTCGATAGTGGCTACCCTAAATTATTTACCGCATTCTGACGAAGTAGATATAATTGTCGCAAAACAAAAAAGTTACGATACAAAGCAGGGTAAAGAGCAGGTCTCACAAATGGTTCGTTTAGCTGACCTAACCAGAAAAGGTTTCATGGCTGGTGACTTATCCACTGTTATGTCACCTAGAACAGTTCTCACTTGGTCTGAAAATGCTCGTATTTTTAATGATATAACTCTCGCTTTCAGATTAAGCTTTTTAAATAAATGTGATGAAGTAGAGCGACCAATTATAGCAGAATATTATCAGCGAGTATTTGGTGTCGACCTACCTGAGTCATCCGGCTTCTCAACCATATCTTCTTGAATCAGAAACGGTCTGTCATAGTGAGCAAACCTATAAATGAAATATTCTTGAAAGCAAATGCAGCAAGCTTGCGAGCGTTAGCAGGTGGTACCCAACATGAAGTTAGATATGTTGGTCAAGATAGCCTTATATCCAACGATGCCGTAAGACTGCCAGCTCCGCCATCAGAGCGTTCTACTAACTCGGAAAACCAGCTACGAGGGGCCAGTGATGCTGCTGGTTTATGGCTTGCACATCACAATAAGAAAACTCATCAAAGAGTTAGTCCAAAATCATCTGCTGCTAAAATAATATTTGAAGCTGCAGAAAAAGCTAGAGTTGAAGCTATCGGAGCCAATAATATGGCAGGNGTCCGGAAAAATCTGACTGANCGCCTTGAATCACATTACACACTNCACCCTTTAGGNGTTCCCTCACCAGANGCATCTGACCAAATAGAAAACGGCTTATCAGAAGCTGTACGNCTAATTATCCGAGAANAATTAACNGGTGANGCTCCACCNTCCGCGGCTGGCATGGCAATGGATTTGTGGAGGCCGTTTATCGAGTCTAAAGCTGGAAATTTATTGGAAAAGATGAAGACAGCTACTCAAAATCAAATTGTATTTGCAGATTTCGCCAAACAATTAATCGGTGCATTACAAAGTGACCTTGGAGAAAATTCTGAGGGTGGAGATGAAGGCGAAGGGGATGATGATGGGAGCAATCAACAAACTGAAGATGAACAGGAGAGCGAACAGGAAGCTAATTCTGCATCGGGAAAGGAGGAGTCAGATGNAGATGACTCACAATCTATAGAAACGGAAGGTGATGCCGCAGCGATGGCTTCCGATGATGGATTAGACGATGAAGCAGAGCAGGAGATGGATGGCCATGCAGAGGGAGATTCGCCAGGAGGAGACCCTAGAGATTATAAATCAGTTGATAACGTCCGAAACCATTTGTATAGAGTGTATACAGATAAGTTTGACGAAGTAATAGAGGCTTCGGAGTTATGTGACTCTGAGGAGCTTGATAGGCTAAGAGGGCTTCTTGATAGGCATCTTGAAAGCCTAACTAGCGTAATTGCGAAATTAGCCAACAGACTGCAACGTAAACTAATGGCTTACCAAAATCGATCTTGGGATTTTGACCTTGAGGAAGGTGTGTTAGACGCGGGTAAACTACATCGTGTAGTCACTCAGCCCCTATCTGCGTTATCATTCAAACAAGAGCAAGACACTAAATTTAGGGATACAATTGTTACCTTACTATTGGATAATTCTGGTTCTATGCGTGGTCGACCTATTACAATTGCCGCCGTCACCGCAGATATTCTTGCCCGTACTTTAGAAAGGTGTGGTGTAAAAGTTGAAATCCTTGGCTTTACAACAAAAGCATGGAAAGGCGGACAGGCCAGGGAAGAGTGGCAAATTGAAGGAAAACCAGATAAGCCCGGAAGATTAAATGACTTACGACATATCATTTATAAAGCAGGTGATATTCCCTATCGCCGAGCAAGACGTTCATTAGGATTAATGCTTCGTGAAGGTATTCTTAAAGAAAACATAGATGGGGAAGCCTTAATGTGGGCTCACAACAGGTTACTTGCTCGTCATGAAGATAGACAAATATTGATGGTTATCTCAGATGGCGCTCCTGTAGATGACTCCACACTTTCAGCAAATAGTGGAAATTACCTTGAAAAACATTTACGACAGGTTATCTCACAAATACAGGAACGTTCTCCTGTTGAATTACTGGCAATTGGTATTGGCCATGATGTTACCCGTTACTATGAGCGAGCTGTGACCATAACCGATGCAGAGCAATTGGGTGGTGTCGTAATGTCTCAGCTCGCAGATTTATTTGATGAAAACACTAAATCACCACGAAGGATTTTTGCTGGTTGAAATAATTACAAAAAAAAGATTGAGGAAATGTTAAGAAATTTAACTCTTTTGAGCGGCAATAATTTCTGACTTCAATGCACGCGCTTCATCTGCCAATTCACTATTCCTAGCCTGAATAAGATAAGGGTCTATACCACCGTGTTTTTCAACAGTACGAATAGCACTGGTTGATACCCGCAATTTTACAGAGCGACCAAGGATCTCCGATTGCATAGTTGTTACTTGTAAATTTGGCAGAAACTTTCTACGCGTTCGATTGTTAGCGTGACTAACATTATTACCACTCATAACGGTTTTACCTGTAATCTGACAACGTTTAGACATCGAAAATCCCTTAAAAAAATTTTATTTGTATCTTTAAATTCAAGCGTATAAAGCAATCTAGCTAATAGGTCAACTCCTCTAGGGCAATACAGCTTTTAAGTCTTTTTATGTTGTAATTTGAAAATTTGTTTGGAAACGCCAAAAAAATCAATCAGGATAATCTTTTTTTTCTGTGTTATGTTTTTCACGAATTCAAGTCAGTAACTATCTTTGCCGATAAATAAAATCATCTAGATACTTTATTCCATTATTATAAAAATATTTAATTCAAAATCTTAATAGTAAGGTTTGTTTAGATGTGCTTTTATAGAATGTTCAGCATGTCTTTGAGCTTCGGAAAAAGAATTAAAACTACCGCAAACCTCCTTTAAATTATTTATCCCTTCGCCAACACATAATTTGGCAAGGCCAATATTAATATGGTTCGCTATATGAGGCCCTTTTAGAGCAAGTGAGGAATATAATTGTAAGATATCAGCACCAAGTAATATTTTAGTATATGCATCCTTTATCGAGGAAATACCCCCCACTCCAATAAACGAAATATGTCCTTCCGCAAAAATATACGCCTCTGATAGTTTTTCACTGGATAGCTTAAATAAAGGCACCCCAGACACTCCCCCCATCTGTTTTATATTTTTTCTATTTTTTAAATTATTCCTTGAAAGTGTTGTATTACTGATAATTACACCAGCAATTCCCTCATTGATCATTACTTCAATAGCAGAAAATAAATCTGATTTATTTAGATCAGGGTCTAACTTTATGAAAATAGGTTTTACCAAATTTGTTTCTACTAATGCCAGTTTTACACTCTTAATTATTTGCTTTAAAAATGAAGCTTTTTGCAAATCTCTAAGCCCGAAAGTATTAGGTGAACTGATATTTATCGTTAAATAATCTGCTAATTCAGCAAGCCCCAAGCAAGCGGAAAAATAATCTTCTACTTTATTTTCTGTTATATTATTCGCACCTATATTCACACCAATTAATTGTTCTGTTTTATTGCATTTGCGCCATTTGGATAAACGCGCCGCTACGGCCTCCATTCCATCACTATTAAAACCATATCTATTAATAAAAGCACCATCTTCAGGGAGTCTGAAAACTCTTGGTTTAGGATTTCCGGGCTGCGGCAACGGGGTTACAGTTCCTATTTCCACGCTTCCAAAACCGAGCGCAAAACATCCAGAAATAGCCTCTCCATTCTTATCAAAGCCTGCTGCTAATCCGATTGGATTAGGAAATCGAAGACCGCCTATTTCAGTTGGTATTTGAATAGGCGAATATCTTGGGTAAATTCCTTTTGACAAAGCAGCAACCGTTACTTTATGTGATGCCTCGCCCGGAAGGGCCTTTAAAACATTTGCTAGCATTTGCCAGATCATTTTTAATTTTTTTGTCCCAATCTATCGTTAAGTGCATCTTCAAGTAATTTAAGACTTGGTTGCAGACCATATAATTTGAAAAAACTGCCCATACGAGGTCCTTTTGTCTGTCCTAGGAGAATTTGATATAAACAACTAAACCAGTCTCTTAGATTTTCAAATTTTGCCTGCTTGCCTATTGCATAAATTTGATTTTGTATTTCTTCAGCAGTTGCATCTTCTGGTAATTTAGAAAGAGCATCTTTTAGGTCTTTGAGATGAGTTTTTTCTTCGGTGTTAGCAAACCGATATAATTTATTTGGGCGCACTCTATCCTTATAAAAAGTGACNGCATATTTAATTAACTTATCAAGATGNGGATGTGTCTCNGGGGTCACACCAGGNGCATATTTTTCGACATAAGACCACATAACCTCATTATCTTCTGCTACNCACACACCAGCAAGATTTAATAGCAGATTAAAACTTACCGGCAATTTTATTGCCTTAGGAGTGCCCTTGTGAATATGCCATGCTGGGTTCTCAAGTAGACTTGTATCATCACATTCATCTATTTTACCTAAATAGGTAAAATATTCATCTACCGTTTTTGGTATCACATCAAAGAACAATCTTTTTGCTCTTCTTGGCTGCGTATACATAAATAATGATAAAGATTCAGGACTCCCATAGTTAAGCCATTCTTCAACGGAAAGTCCATTGCCTTTCGATTTAGAAATTTTTTCTCCATTCTGATCTAAAAAAAGCTCATAAGAAAAACCCGCTGGGGGAATTGATCCCAGAGTCCTAACAATTTTTGACGACAACGCCACCGACTCTATCAAATCCTTTCCCGATATTTCATAATCCACACCCAGTGCATGCCATCGCATTGCCCAATCAGCTTTCCACTGTAGTTTGCAGCATCCCCCAGTAACTTTGGTTACTCTTTCGCTACCTGTTAGCGGGTCAATATAACTTATCTCTCCAGCCCCTTTATCGTGCCCAGTAAGAGGTACTTGCAACACTTTTCGGGTATCTGGACAGATTGGCAAAAATGGACTGTAGGTTGCTCTTCTATCTTCTCCTAAAGTGGGTAAAATAATATTTATTATATTCTCGTAATTATCCAATACATCTAACAAAGCTCTATCGAACTTCCCAGATTGATATAGTTCAGTAGCACTTAAAAACTCGTATTTGAAACCAAAACTATCCAAAAATTTCTGTAATCTTGAATTATTATGTGCCCCAAACGAAGTATGTGTCCGGAAGGGATCGGGAACCTCCGTTAAGGGCATTTCAAGAAAATCCGCCAACTCTTCTTGATTTGGAACATTTTCTGGAACCTTTCGTAATCCATCCATATCATCTGAAAAACAAATAAGGCGTGTTTTTCTGCCTGTTAGTACCTCAAATGCATGACGGATCATGCTAGTTCTGACCACTTCTCCAAATGTACCAATATGAGGCAATCCTGAAGGTCCATAACCTGTCTCAAATATTACCTCATTTCCCGTATTATCTGGTTTGGACTCTAGTCTTTTAATAAGATTTTTTGCTTCCACGAAAGGCCAAGCTTTTGCTTCATCTGCAAGATTGGCTAATAAGTGATTAAAATGTGGCTTATTTGACATCCTCGAATTCCCGATAGTTGGAGACAAACATTTATGCTGTTTTGTTTTATGTAAACTGTAACTAAACTGTTTTCTAGTAGAAATTATTTATAAAAAAAACCTTTTTTAGGCATATAAAGAATCAAAAAAATACAACCTAGAAAAGTTATTATTATAATCTTCAAAGTTACAGTTTTTACCAATATAAGGGAATACACCTAGCGCGATTTAATTCCAATCCCTATGTTAGAATTATGCCAATTTTCAACTACCTTAGCCCTGATATTGCTGATTATCCAATTTTATACCCTACTATTAATAACAATAACTGGGTTTCTACTGATGGAGAGATTTGCACCCCCTCTAATAAAGAACTAATTGAGTTTTTGGGTAATGAAAACCCTCCTCTAATTTGTCATAGAAAATGGACTGAAAAAAAAATTGGCATCAAACTTAATAAGGCCCTGGATATACTTGAACTTTTTGCCTTTGTTAAACCAGCTGAATTTTGTGTTCCAAACCCTTCCGGGCTTGCCATTGCTACGGGCCTTGCCCGTCCAAAAACAAATATTGATAAAACTATTTTTTTACGAACTATCACGCAATATTTGTTAAATAATTTATCTGAATTTGTAATAGAGAATCCTGAGAAAAATTCTTTATATTCGTCAAACAATCTTGGAAATATTACAGAAATGATGGGGAAGGGGGGATGGCTTTGGGCTGCGCTTATTTTACCTCTCTTAGGAAGAAACAAAATATTAACTGGTCCTCCAAATCCTGCGCATGCAGCTATATGGAATAATTTGAAGGAGACAAAAGATTTACCCCNAAAAGGAGAACCTGGAACAAAGCCAATTTCACCTGATATGACAAAAAGTAGATTATCTGAGATGCTTGGCCCAAACTCAGAAATTAGAAAAACACAAATAGATTATACAACAACAAATTGTAGGGTTTTTGGTCAGACTGATAACAGACCANATCCAATACTTTTATTATCTGAAGCNGGGACTGGGACAGGNAAAACTCTTGGTTATCTTGCCCCTGCTAGTCTNTGGGCGGAAGTAAATGATAGCACTGTGTGGATATCTACCTATACACGGAATCTACAACATCAAATTGCGGATGAACTCCGAAGGCTCCCGGAAAAAAATGAGTCTACTACTCAGAATTCAATNNANAAANCAAAAACTGAAGAGAATAAAAGAGTTGTAATTCGAAAAGGTAGAGAAAATTATCTCTGCCTTCTTAATCTAGAAGAAGCATTATTACAGATGCCAGGGAAACCAAAAAATGCAATTGCCCTTGGTCTAATGGCTCGCTGGGCAAGTGCATCTCCAGACGGAGATTTAACAGGAGCAAATTTTCCAGCATGGCTTGTAGACTTAATTAATAGTAGATATTCTCTTGGCCTTGCAGATAAACGAGGAGAGTGTATTCATTCTGCTTGTCGTCATTATAAAAAATGTTTTGTAGAAAAACCTATTCGAGAGGCACGTCGAGCAGATATTGTTATTGCCAATCACGCACTATCAATAATACAGTCTGCTTTTTCAAAAAAAGAAAATCATGTCCTATCAACTAGAATAATTTTTGATGAAGGTCATCACCTATTTGACGCTGCAGACATTGCTTTCAGTAGCGCTTTGACAGCTATTGAAACATCAGAAATGCGTAGATGGATAAGAGGTGACGAAGATGGCCTTAAAGGTCGCATGCGCGGTTTACGAAACAGAATTTCAGATTTGATTAATGGAGACGAGACCGCATTAAGTATAATGGACCTAATAATTGGTGTTGCTCGCGAATTACCAAGCAGCGGTTGGCAAAACCGTATATCGTCCTCAAAAAATTTTGGTGCAGCAGAGATATTTTTTTCAACGCTAAGAATGTGTTTATATAGTCGTGTTACAAAAATAGATAGTCTTTATAACATCCAAAGTGAAATTTATCCAGTCCCTCCTAATATCCTAGAAGCTGCCCAAGATTTTTCAAAAAACTTAAAGTCACTATTGACTTTATTTAAACAACTAGAAGATATCTTAATATCCACAATGGATAAAAATTCTGAAAATTTAGAAAGTCAGACTAAATCTCGTTTTGAATCAATCATAAAAAGCCTCCAGCAACGCGCTATTATGCCCTTATCTTCTTGGTCATTACAATTGCAAGACTTAGTATCTTCAGAGAATGATAAAATAGGCAGAGACGGATTCATTGACTGGATGCAAATTAGCAGGATAGAGGGCGAGGATAGGGATATCGGACTTTACCGACACTGGCTAGACCCAACTATTCCATTTAGTGAAGCTGTATTGCAAAAAGCAAAGGGCGTTGTAATCACATCAGCCACTTTGCGAGATACAAATATAGCTGCAAAAATCAATTCAGTTAAAGGAGAAGATACTACTAGCTGGCAAAGTGCAATGCAAATGACGGGGGCAAATCATCTTGGTNATCCTACTATATTTAGCATCCATGAATCACCCTTTGATTACAAGAATCAAACTCGAATACTAATTATAAAAGACATAGCTAAAGAAAAACCAGCAGCTAGTGGTTTTGCTATGGCTTCTTTAATGAAAGAAGCAGGTGGTGGCAGCCTTGGTCTATTTACAGCAATTCAGAGACTTAGAGCNATTTATCCCTTCCTAGCNNGAAAATTAGCTTCTGCTNATATNCCANTATACGCCCAGCATATAGACCAGATAAATCTGCAAACATTATTACAGTTATTTAGGGCTGATACCGAGAGCTGTTTAATAGGCACAGATGCTGTAAGGGACGGTATTGATGTGCCAGGAAAAGCCTTAAGAATGATAATTTATGATAGAGTTCCGTGGCCACGGCCAGATATACTTTTTAAAGCACGCGCTAAATGGATTGGAAAAACAGAATTTACAGATAGAATCACCAGAATGAAATTGCGACAAGCTTTTGGTAGATTAATAAGAAAGGCTGATGATAGGGGTGTGTTTGTTATGCTTGATAGTGGTCTTCCAACCCGTCTCACATCTGCATTTCCACCAGAAGTGGAAGTTCAGCGTATATCTTTAAAAGATGCTATCCTTCAAGTTCAAAGCTTTCTTTAGCTAGAAACAAAAACGAAAGCCAGATAGGATTTTTCTATCTGGCTTTAACTTTACATAATTTTTGAGAATGTTATAGGATTTCTCTTAAAATCCCATTCCACCCATTCCGCCCATTCCACCCATGTCAGGTGCAGGGGCAGCTGGCTTTGGTTCATCAAGCTCTGCAACCATAGCCTCTGTCGTTACAAGAAGGCCAGCAACAGATGCAGCATTTTGCAAGGCAGAGCGAACTACCTTAGTAGGATCAATTACTCC